>VMHT01063830.1_pt1 | contig 10536 bp, 17 predicted proteins | sample 4693611 | NCBI WGS metagenome assembly VMHT01 (sample SAMN12280063, study PRJNA550983) | marine metagenome | isolation source: seawater sampled from same location over 5 years 0.02-0.2 micron viral filtrate | place: USA: collected off the coast of southern California halfway between the port... ...
GCAGCCCAAGGCTCTATTCCAGGCGAGATGTTCCCACTAAGCTTTGAATTACTAACAGTGGGAGCAATAGCGCGGAGGTGAGTATTACGCACGCCAGTAGAAGCACACCACAGAGGCTCGCCATAAATTTCAGCAAGATCTCTGGAAGCTCTTTCACTTTCGATTTTAATCTGCGAAAAGATTTTCCTAGTTTCAAACTGAGCGAGGAGACCTTCAAAAGGAATACCATTTTCTTGGAGATACGTATGCCATCCGAGTACACCCAACCCAAGTGCTCGTCCTTTAGTAGCAGAACGAACGGCGTTTTCAAAACCTCTAAGTCCCTTTGCTCTTTGAATAAATTCCTCCATAACGCCATCGAGAAACCATATAGCGTCGTATATAAGATTAGTACCTTTCCACTCTTCATATTTTGCTAGATTTAATGATGATAAACAACAAACAAAGCTGTGGTTTTCATCCGTATGTAATGTAATTTCTGAACATATATTTGTCATATGTACTTTTAGTCCGTTTTCTTTGTATGCTTTTGGATTTGATTTGTTAACATTTCCTTTAAACATGATATACGGCTCTCCAGTAGCTTTTCGTTTTCTAAGTAGTTTACTCCATCTATTTCTAGCCGTAGCATCTCCTTGTTCAAGCTTACGCATAAACTTATCACCAACAACTGCGCATTGATGTAAGTTAAGCGACTGTCTATTAACATCTCCTTTTGGTTCTCTGATTTCAAGCCACTCTTCAAAATCGTCGTGCTCAATATTAATGTTAACTGAAGCAGCTCCTCGTCTGACAGATCCTTGATTAGTTGCAAGAATTGTTGAGTCGTATATCTTGCAGAATGGGACGACCCCATCTGATGTTCCATTTCCTGTAATTTTAGCGCCAGCGGGTCTAATCATGTTAACTCCTATGCCAACTCCACCGCCGTGCTTAGCGAGCAGCATCATTTCTAAATTTTTATGACCTATGTCTTGTATACTATCTGCGACATCAATTCCAAAACAACTTATAGGAAGACCTCTATCAGTACCAGTGTTACTAAGAACAGGACTAGCAAGGCAAAGCCAACCATTCCAAATATACTCAAAGAATCTTTCTGCCATTTCCGGTTTATATAATCTTCTTGCGACCGTTTTTGATACTCTTTCATATGCTTGCTTAGGAGATTCTCCAGCAAGTAAATATCCTCCTGAGATAGTTTTTTTGTAGACATCCGTGTCTCCCCACTTTGGATAGTCTTCTCCTTTTTTCCATTCATTATTCCACATTTATATAATTGTTAAGTGTTTTATCCATGCTATTAATCCGTTCGTGTTTAAAGCTACAAGATTCCATTGTTTTCTTGAAGCTGTTTGTACCATTACTAATATAAAGCCAATTATATAAAGTTTAGGCTCTATAGTCCATTGAGCAGCGATTAAAAAACCACTGCCCATATAACCAGATCTAGTTGCTAGTCTCTTCCAAGGACTTAGTCTTTTTTGTCTTACTAGACTTTTCAGTAATGTCCTTTTTAATTTTTTTAATTGCATCATCGTAACCTGGTATTAATTTTAAAGTTTCTAAAGTTCCTATAGCTAAGTCTCTTACGTTGCTTAATTCGTTTAATAAATGCTGCATAATTCTATTTTGAGCATCTATTTTATTTTTCATTTCTATTAATTTACTCTCTTTCATATAGATCTTTTTTTATATCATTTTCCGTTATGTCTATACCAAGGTTAATACCTTTTTCATAAACTCTACACCAATTACCAAATGTTGTCAAAGTCTTCGCCTTCGTTAGCTTTTGAATAATCCGTCGGCCGTATTGCGAAAAAATCAGTATGAGTGACCCCGCCGGTAAGATGATAGAACCAATCAAGATTAGACGCTGCATCTTTGTCATACGCGAAGTACGAGCCAAGGTCGATGTAACCAAGTTCAACCAGTTTTTCATTTGCTCTCTTTTTTATAAAATGTTTTAAATCATTAGACTTAATACCTTCGATATCACCCATTTCAAACATCTTGTCTATATATCTAGTTTCAAGTGATACCATGGTTTCTGCAGCTTTTATTATATCTTCTCGACATAAATTCAATAATTGATTGTTTTCACTGCACATATCGCGAAAAAGCTTACAGCCCATTTTACTGTGTAAACTTTCATCACGAACAGACCATTTCATTTGTTGTCCGATACCTTTGAGTAAATTACGAAGCTGAAAACTATAAAGCACTGCAAAAGCACTATACAGGCTAACTCCTTCAGCGAAGGCTGAAAATACAGCCAAGCTTTTCGCAATACCAATAGAATTATCACCGTCGTAAGCAACCAAATTATCAAATCTAGCAGCCGTGGCTGGTTCGTGTAAAAATGCTTCATAATCTTCTAATCCTAATGTTTCGTTTAAATAACTATAAGCAACAGCGTGAACTGTTTCTTGAGATCCAAACATCATTGCCATCTGTTGTATTTCGTGTTTAGGAAACCACCCGACAACCTTCTGCGTCCAATAATCCGACACTGCACATTCAGTTTGTGCGAAGCCGAGTAATATGTTTCCAACCAAGTTTTTCTCTTTCTCATTTAATTTTTCTTTCCAATCTTTAATATCACTTTGCATTGAAATTTCAGTATGTAACCAAAATGCTTGTGCTTGCTTTAACCAACCTTCTGTATAGTATTCAGGGTATTCAAACGGTTTGTACGCTACGCGCTCATCAAATAAACCCATTACTTATAAATTGTTAAACATAAATCAATAAAAGGTATATATAAAACCCATGAAACTCTTTCTTCTTCATCATAAGTTCTTAATCCAAATAGAATGCCTGGGTAAAAGCCAACTTCTAAAGACCAAGAAATATTATTATTTTCAGCCATATACTTTAATTTTATATTCGTTTTGTAATTCTACTAGTTCTTTGTATTTTATTTTACCTCGCATCTCCCAACTCCAACTACACCATTTTTCAATTTGACGCTCAGCATATTTTTGTCTAGCTATCCTTTTCGCTTCGAAAGGATTAGCTTTATTGTTTCGTCGCATTCTTTTTGATTTTGTGGTTTATACAGTGTATAATTAGGAAACTGATTCATAACAAGTCTTTTAAACAACTTCCAACGCATTGGAAAAGATTCATTAGCTCTACCTTTTGTTTCAATTATAAAATCATCACCAATAAAATCAGGTGTGTATTTTATAGGTAATATGCGTTTGCAACCCCTGTTTTTGTAATCACCCTTGCCATTACTACATCTCTCGTACACCTCGTTTTCAAAATGAAAACCGGCTAATAAAACAAAAGTTTCTCCTTCATATTTGGCTTTTATTTTTTCTTTTTTCAAAGCCATATACATATAACGCTCAAGGCCAGACGCAAAGTTAATACCATCATATGACACTTTCTTTGACTGTACTGGACCGCGTTTCTTCTTTCTTTTATAAGGTTTCCGCTTCATTTATTTCTATATCATGATAGTGTAAACCATCGTTACCATTTTGACCTACAACGTTTATTCTATTAATCATACACTCTTCAATCTCATCTTGCAAACAACGTTTTGCAGCTTCAATATATAATAAAGCATCCATCAACTCTTCTTGCACATCAATTAAAAAACGATTAAGATCTTTTTCTTGACCTTCAATTTCTTGCATCATTGTAGCTCCGTATTTTTGTTGACCAATAATACTGCGTTGATCCATTTTTTTTAGTACTGATAATACTATTTCATCTTTAGTGTTTATCTTCATTATAATGTATTTTTTACAAATGTTCCATTAATCATTTTACCTTTTCTTTTAGATATTTCATTGTAAGCATAATCTATACAATCTTCAATTTTCATATCTTCTAATGTAGCTAGATTTGTTAATACAACTACTATGTCACCTATTGCATCATATATTTCTTTTCTGTCTTTTTTTAATATTGCTTCTGCTAACTCACCAGCTTCTTCCATTAATTTAACATATTGTGTATGTGAATTACCTTTACTTGTTATACCCCTACTGTCAGCCCATTCTCTTATTAAATTAAATCTTGATATTTCAGGATCACTTGAAGGGTTATGATCTGGATTTAAAAAACATTCATAAAAAGCCTTATTATAAATAAAACATCTTTCATTATCAAACATAGACGCTTTAGCGTTTGCTAATATCCAGTTAATAGTTTGTTTTGTTATATTAAAGTCTCCGTATGTTGTTTTCCATTTTAAACCAGTATTATCCATTAATCTACCTTTTAATTTATTTAATGGACAAGGAAAAGTTGATGTTTGTTCTGTAGAATTTATTTTCATTTTATTTAATAAAGGTTTTAATTTATTGTACTTGTGAAGATCAGTTTTGTAGCCATAAGACTTTTGAAGTTCTATTTCACGGTCTGATATATAATCTATATCGTCTGACTGTTCAAGAACTTCATACTCACCCTCCTTATATCCTTGTATAAGGGTAACTCTGGTATTAAGATTACGTGTAACGCCTATCTTTTTACCTGGAATGTGATAAATATAATACATAAATTTATAGTTTGTCGTTATATAAGTGCATGTTGTGTGCGTGGTGGTAATACCAGCCTATTTCTAAATTTAATCTGTCTGCAATCATTTTTTGTAATGATGAAAACTGATACTGATCATTGCAGAAACCGTACCAGATGTCATTAGAACGCATATAGACAGACATACACAAACGTTTGTCTATAATCGTAAACTGTATTGCATAAGTACAAGGTGTATCTGTTTTGTATTTATCATACTCTTTGCCGTCATAAATAGATATAGCAGCGTGACGGGTTTTTTTGTTTGATTTTAATTTAGCACAAACATAATCTATTTGAGCTTTACGCTTCCATTGATAACCGTAATTTGAATTAACATTGCCATGCTCATCAGCCATACGTTTCCATATTTTTGGTATTTTTCCATATAACTCGCCAAGCTTGCTTATATTTGGATCGCCAGACAAATACCATTGCCATTCAGCTTCAGCGTATTTTAAACTCCAATTACGCTGCTCATTTTTTATGTGATTATCTTGTGGGTCTAAAATATAGAAACCACAATTAAACAAAGCTTTTGTATTGTCAAAGTCTAGGCCTCTTATTAAAGCTTCATCTAGCAATGCTTCATACGCTTCATTAGCGTTTTGATAACTGTTTCTCATAATAATATTTATAATATTCATAGATCGTATTCCATATAGTGTGTTTGCTATACACGCTCGGCGATCTATTTGTTTTTCCATTAATTATAATATCTATATACCAAGCCGCTTCATTTTTAGCAAATGGTGATATATAAATATTATTATTTATACACCAATGATAAGCTTTAAATTCTAACTCATCAGGAGTGTAAATTCCCATATTTACTTTTTTACCCCAAGCCATTTATTCCCAAGGCATTGGATCGTCTAAACTAATTGTTTGATGAGGAATAAAACAACCTGACTTAGGTTCCCATTTAAAATGAGCTTCAGCTCCGTTTTCACCGAGGTTTTGAAACTTTACTTTAAGAACTTTAGCTTTAACTGTTTTAGCTTCATAGTCTCTATGTATCAACAACCCATGATAACTAGCATCATACCATTCACCACCGCCTTTAATGTTATACATTGTTGGCTCTTCAATTTTACCTTCTTTGTCTTTATACATTTTAGTTGGGTGAGCTACAATAAAAACTAATACATCAAACTTTTTAGCAAACGTTTCTATTTTAGTTAAATACTCCATCGTATACCTATTAACGTCTTCTGTCTTACAGTCTACATCTCTAACTTTATTAAATGGATCTATAACTAAACATTTAATACCTTTGCGCTTAACTAGCTCAGCACCTTTTTTAAGCACGGACTCAAGCGTGTAACGCTCCATATCAATGTGAAAGAAATTACTATTACAATGATCTGCAACTTGATTCCATTTACTACCACCAATATCTGCTTGCGTTGGCATACCTTGCCAAACTTTACGCATCAACTTGTGTGCGTGAAGGTATGTCGGTACATTTTCCGGACTAGCGAACGCCGTTTTCCAGCCATAGTTTTGGTTATACCCAACAACCATTTGGTCGACAAAATCTGATTTGCCGCTACTCGGAATACCAGTAACAGTAATGAACTGACCAGTATAAGTTGAAAAGATGTCATCAAAATTTTGAAGACCAATTTGATATCCAGGTTTAAACCCGTTACGAACAAAGTCTGTGACTTCGTCTTCAATGTCCCTAAATGTCGTGACATTTTCAAGTGGTACCGGTTTTGACCTTGCAATACGCTCTGCCAATTTTTCTGTTCCATATTTTATTAAATATTCATTAGCATCTTTACAATCATCAAATGTAGCTAAATAACAAACCTCAGATCCTAGTCTTCTAATTAATTCAGCTTGTAGCGCTTGACCAGCTTCGTCTGAATCTACCGCTAAAATAACTTTTTCTTTGTCTTCGAAATAATCTATACAATTGTCTAAATAATCTAAATTGTTAGTATTAAGTGTAGCACCATTAGGAACAGATATTGCATTTTCAATACCCGCTTCATGTAAAGCTAGCACGTCCATTTCGCCTTCAACTATAACGCAATACTCATAGCCTACTATGCTGTCTATATTGTAGAATACTTTTTCAGCACCCTTATATAATTTAAAGTTTTTTCTTCCATCGCGGTATTTAATGTTAGTTAATTCACCGCCCATAAAATAATTAAACTTTATTACATTCTCGGTTTTACCGGTTTGTGGCATATACTCAGGACCTTCGCTAATTTCTAAATCAGTTAAAGTTTGAGTTCCTATACCTCTTGCATTAAACCATTCAATTACTTTATCACTTAAAAACTCAGGATATTCTTTAGAATTAGGAGGACCTAGTGGTTTCACATATTCTTTTTCAGCTTTACCCTTACGCTGATAAGTGTGTAATTGAAATGATTTATTACAATTGTGGCAAGTACCGAGACCACGTTCCCAATCATATGAAGCACATTTTTTCTTGTGATTCTTGGGTTGTCTACATTTGGTAGAATCAGGACATACGCCTTGTGTTTTACCAACTTCTAGACCATGTTGATTGAATTCATCAATCAAAAATCCATTAATCTCTTTATCTTCTACTTGCATTTAATTTAATTTAAAACGGTAGATCATCTTCAACCGCGTCAGGAGCAACAACAGCCGCTCTTGTTGGTTCATCTTGTCTTGGAGCTGCTGCTACATTTTCTCCGTTTGTCCAAACCACTTGAACATTACCTAAATAAGTTTTAGCTGCTTTACTTTCTCTTTCTTCTTTTGTTTGACTTATAACAATTGGTCCTTGATTTCCAAATTGATCTAAGTCATCATTTAAAGTTATTACTATAGGAAGATATTTACCTTTTTTACCTTCAATAACTTTTGATTTATCAATATTACTTAAATTGATACTTGCTTTAATTATACTTGCCATAATTATAAAGTTTGATTAATAAAATATTGTTGAGGATCAAAGTCCTCTGATTCATAAAATAATTTATATTGTTCTACTGCTCTTTCTACTTTGTTTTTACCACGCGCTAAAAAATCAGGTGAGCAATCAAAAATACCTATTTGATGCGTAGTTTTATCTATTGCTATAAATATTAATTCATATCCAAATAGATGTTGATAAATATAAGCTTGACTGTCGTAATTATATTTAGAAGCTGAATATCTAAATTTATGAAGATCAGCTGTTGTTTTTAAATCTACTATCAATCTTTCGTCATGATTAACAATATCAGCTTTGCCTTTCCATTTTAAACCTTCTAACTCTGTTATTCCAGGTTTTTCATATTCAACGTTTATACCTCGTATAAGATCAACACATGCTTTATTTTTTAGCATTTTATCTATCATAAGTTCTAACTTGTCAACTTCACTTTGTAACAAACACATTTCACCTCCAGATATTTCTTTATATAACTTTGTGTTTCTTGTTGTAGCATCTATTATTTTAAACTTCTTAAGTTTATCTGGCTCTAATATAGCTGTGTGAAAATAACCACCAATTAAAAAAGCTGGTATTTGTTTTTGTTCTTGTCTTAGACTAAGAGGATCTGTTAATAGCTTGCTAATGTCAGAATTGCTAAGATACTTTTTACCAAAATCACCATAATAATGTTTATCGTCTTTTAGTTTTTTTACAATTTGTTTTTCAGTCATTATAGAGTATTTAACATTCCTTCTATTTCTTTAGAAATATTGTATTTTGCTTTAATAGCTTCTAATTTACCACCTGATATTATGTATTGAACCGCTTTTTCATATGCTGGATCTTTTTTCGAGGTTATGGTGCTTTTAGTTTTAGCTTTTGGCGCTTTGCCGTGATTGTTTGACGCATCTGAGTCTTGCGTGTCGTCTATTAGGAATAAATTACCTAATGCATATTTCTTCCCGTAACTTGAAGCACTACCAAACTGTTGCGGAGTCTGCATACCTTTTTGATTTAGATCAACGCCAACTAAAGCTGAGGCATGTATTGATTCTTTACCATCGCTTATTGTAGCTGTTGAACAAATTATAGGTATGTTGCTAACATCAATTAATTGTTCATCAATTGTTACTGATACTCCTAACTCTAATAGAAAGGGCTTTGTTGCTTCGAGAATGTCTTCGGCTGATCTGAAGTAATATTTGCCGAAGGAGTTAAATCTACTTTTCTTCGATTTAAACTTTGTTTGAATTGTAGCTAATTTTTCGTTTATGTTCATTCGTTTTTATTTAAATTGCTTATTATTATAATTACATGTTTATATTATCTTTTACGTTTTTTTTTAATTCCGTGTAGCCGTAACTTAAAGAAAGTCAAGCACTTGCGAGTGATCAACACTGTCTATTAATTTTTGTACAGCTTGTTTTTTTAACTCTGAAACACGAACATACGCACTGACGCCTCTTATACCTAGTTTACCTGCTATATAATTAGCAGAATGTTTTTCACAGTCTAAACCATAAGACAATCTTAAAACCTCGTATTCAATACCTGTTAAATGTTTTTTCATTAAACTCTTTAAATACATGTTAAGTATTTGTATGTTATATGGCTCTGATTTGTCTGCTATTTGATTTATCATATTTTCTTCGTCGTTAACAGGTTGTGCATCTATACTTAAAAACATAGAATTAAAAAACATAGCAACCATTTTTTTGTCTTTAGGATTTTTACGTATTTCATTAATTTTATGTTCTGGTATTCTTATGTTACCTCTTAATGAATCTATTTTTCTTCTAATAGCACCTTTTATTCTTTTACTAAAAAAGCTTTTTAATGTTTTTTCAATATCTTCTGAATCTATTAATCTTTCCCAATCTAATTTATCAACTGCTTTTACTAAAGCTAAACTACCAATTTGAAATAAATCCATTATTGTTAAAACACCAACAGCTTGTTGTGATGTTGATTGTTTTCTAGCCATAGCTTCAACAAGAGGTATAAATTTAACAACTAATTCATCTCTTGTGTAGTAATCGTAAAATTTTTGAGGTGGCATTGAAGATTTAATATCTTCCTTATATCTTATATAATTCTGTATGTTATATTTCTTCATTTAATATATCTTTTTCTTTTTTTAATTCGTTATTAATATTTCTTATTACAGTTCTTTCTGAACAATTTAACAAACCTGCGACTTTACTCCAAGTTATTTTTTTGCCATAATAAATTAAATCTAGCATACATTGATATATAGCCTCTTCATCTATACGCCTTGATCTTCCAATTAATTTACCTACAATACTCATTTTTTGATCAAAAGATAAACCACAGAAATCTTTAAATATTATTTTACGCTTTTTATTTATAGGTGGTTCACCACCGCTTTCAAACACGTCGTCTATCATTGACTCTAGCTTATTATCACTAATAAAAAAAGTAACAAAACCGTTTTCTTTATCAGCTATAAACCTGTATACTTTAGTAGGTAATAAACCCCCAGGTCTGTCTTGATTTAGAAAATACAAAACATAAAAATGCCACTTTAAAGATTTGTACGTAGTAATCTTAGCCTTGCTATTAAACAAGTGATAACATTCGTGCGTACCATCTTCATAGTATTTATAATGCTCGGTTTCTATGTTTGGCACGTCGTTAACTGGATCTTTTCTGTATATAACATGCCTGTCATTCAACCATTTCATATTTCTTTCACGTGACATTAGCCTCTTACTTTCTTATTATTATAGGCTTTTGTCTGCCTAGGTTTTACAAAATTTTTAATTTTGGTTTTAACTCCAAAAACATCCGTAAGCATTAAATGCTTGTATATTTTATATCTACTCATATATTATTGTTAATTTAACTTTATTCCATTTACCGCCTTTTACATCTTTGTTCACAAGAAAATCTATACGGTTTTTCCATCTCTTGTTCATTCTATCTTCAACAGTCCATACTCCATCAAAAACACCTGCATTATCAACACAAACCTTTGTTCCAAAAACAAAACCGTGTTTTTCTAAATCTCTTGAAACAGCTATCCATCTATGACCTTGAGGATTTTTTTCATTTATAGTTTTAAGAGA
>VMHT01197909.1_pt1 | contig 10536 bp, 12 predicted proteins | sample 4693611 | NCBI WGS metagenome assembly VMHT01 (sample SAMN12280063, study PRJNA550983) | marine metagenome | isolation source: seawater sampled from same location over 5 years 0.02-0.2 micron viral filtrate | place: USA: collected off the coast of southern California halfway between the port... ...
TCGTATCTCTCATTCTGTGCAAGTATCTCTTTAACTATTTCAAAGTGCATCATATCAGAGTTGTCTAATCTATCAGATAATACCTGTCCTTTACCAGATCTAGTCATCTCTCCGTGATTACCACCTATACCACAGAGTGTAATCTTGTCCACAAGTGGTAGAAATGTATCAACTGTCTGCATAATTAACTGTCTTGCTAGTTTATATTGCTGTGATAGGGTAAGTTCTATGTTAAATGGCATAGATGAATAGAAAGATTGGTCGCAGTTCTCTGTTAAATCTCCTAATCCTAGTAAAAATACCTCATTTATCTCTGTTCCACCCTTACGCAGTGCCTTGACCTGATTAACCCCCTCTATAAGAGCTTCCTCGTAGCGTTTAAGGGTATTCTCTACCCCATAGTCTGCTTTTCCTAACTGCCAGTCAGCCATTGTCCATATAAAGGCAGTATCACCACCAAACTTAGTGTTCTTTAGCTTAGGTTTCTTTAAATATATCTTGCATAGCTCATCAAAGTACTCATCTAATGCAGGATTCTTCCTCTTTACTATCCCTTTAAATGCAAAAAAGGTGGCTGTTTCGCCACCCTTGAGCTGTGTGTTCCAAGAACTAGCACGAACTGTACCTTCTATTGTGTAAAATTTGGGATCAAACCCCCAATCTTCTAGGATTGAGTCGTACTTATTCTTGTAGTCTGGATCTGTACCAACATAAGTTATCTCACCTTTGCCAGTTTCTTCATCAAATTCTATTGATGGTTGCCAACCAGACTTGTAGTAGTTATTGCCTAATTCATCTGTCATATGCAGCCTTCCTGTTAAGACTATTATAGACAGGTGGAATGACTAAATCTGCTACTTAGTTATTTGTTTTTTTGCGTATGTCTTGACAACTGCTAATGCAGCACCACCACCTGCAAGTGCAGCTAACTGGAGTGCTCCAGCATCTACACCTACTAAAGGTGCAACTGTTAATGCACCAATGAACGCTTCAATGAAGGTCCAGGCAGTTCTTTCAATCATATCTTTAAGCTCTTCGCTCAATGTATACTCCCACGAATCGTTCCAAGGAGTCCACCATAAGTCCTTCTTGAACTTACCCTCTTGGTTTCTTGCTCTTTTTAGTTTCTCAAACATTATACAATGTCCTTTCCATCAAGTTTAGCAGAGAGTACTTGAATCTCCCCACTTATCTCTTGGAGTTTTTCATAAACACTATCAGGTTTAATGAAATCTGGACTAGCAGTGTTACTTAATTCCTTACCACCTAAGTCTATCTTGCTATATTCTATGGTAACTTTCTTACCTTGTAGTAATTGATTCGCCACCTTTGAATACATTCTCTTATAAGCATTGACACTAGCACCGATAAAACCTTTATCACTTACATCTAAGTCTTGTTGGGTATCTCCCACAAGCAGACAACCACTGGTCTGGGATTCCCAATTCCCAGTATGAATTAATATATACTCAAATCCAGGTACATCTTGTATATGCAACATACCATAGTGTGCATTTTTAAATTTAGCAGAGAACTTAGCGTGGAATCCACCTGTCTTTCTAAACTTAATATCATATGTACCTTCAGGTATGCAGGTTTCGTGCATTACCTTTACTGATTGGTACTGGTCCTCTAATGTATAACACTCAAATATTCCATCAATAAATAACAAACCATTGGTTGCATCTTTACCGAATTGTGTTCTTACTACTTGTAGTTTCATTGTATCTCCTATCTGTGTCCGTACTTACAGGTACATATTGTAACATAAGTACCATTTCTTTTTTCAGTGTAACAACTCATTTTCTAAATCTAATAGTGAGTAGCCATACACCTAATGTAATTAAAGTCGCAAGACCTGTAACCTGTTGAGCTGAACCAGTCAATGTAAGTGTGGCGATAACCAAACCTACTAATGTCCAACTAAGATTTAAAGTTTCTTTAATTATCTCTACAAACCAAGACCATATCTTCTTAATCATTAACTTTTCCTAAATATAAACGCAGCCATACTAGCTATTCTAGTCAAAATTACAGGAACTACTACCTCCTGAGCTTTTTCTTTCTGGTCTGTTGTCATATCATCTCCAATATTATCAATGGTTATCTCTGATATATCTTCAAAGTCCACAAAAACTTCTATTGGATTCTCTAAGAACTCCTCATACTGTACCTCTGTAACAACATCAGCAAGTGTATAGTTCTCTACATCTTTATTTTCTACAGCTCTCTCAACATATTCTTCTACTGCTTCAGCTACTATCTCATCATCCTTAACAGCTTCAGCAATAATCTCAACATCTTCTGCTTCTACTTGTAGTACTTCAGCCACAACTTCTACTTGTTCTTCTGTAAGTTCTTCTATATCTTCAATAGCTTCTTCAACTACAGCCTGGACTATCTCTTGTACTTCTTCTGTGGCTTCGGATAGATTCTGTACACCAATGTCATTGACTTCTTCTAAGACTTCAACAACTTCTTCTTCGGTAAGCTCTTCGACAAACTCTTGTATTGCTTCTTCTTTAGCTTCTTCATACTCAACTAACTCCTCTTCAGTAAACTCTTCTATCTCTTCTTCGGTAGCTTCAGGTATATCAATAACAATAATATCTTCTATAACTTCTTCTAGCTCTGCAACTTCTTCCTCAACCATCTCCTCAGAAAGAACTTGTTCATCATCTTGTTCTGTAAAGATTTCAAATATTTCAAAGACTTCATCTTCTTCCTCTATTATTTCTTCAATAATTTCCTCAACAATTATAACTTCTTCATCTTCCTTTAGCTGATCTTGTACAGATTCCATATCCTTTAATACATCCTCTGGATCTGGTGGGAATAAATCATTAGCAATAAATATATCTATTAGATTTATATCTTCTTCAATAATAATTATCTCTGTTTCAAATACTTCTATATCATCTATGTATTCTTCAATCTCAAGGATTACTTCTACATATTCTTCTAGTTCTTCTTCAGAAAAATCCTCAAGGAACTCAAGTTCTTCATCAAGGATTTCAAGTTCCTTAGCTTCAAGCTCCATCTCCTTTTCAATCTCAAGTATCTCTTCTTCAGTAAGTTCAATGACTTCAATGATTTCAAGTTCATCATCATCTGAAATTTCAAGTATGATAATGCTGTCATCAAGAAGCTCCTCTCCTTCTTCGTAGATTTCTTCTTCATATATCTCATCTTCATATATCTCAACATCACAATCACCTCGTTCAATCTGTGCATCAGTTAATTCACAACCATAATCTTCTAAGTTAGCTGCTCTTTCATTATCTCTTTCTACTGTACCATCTTCAACTTCGTATTCTTCATACTCAGCTTCAGTTCCATCATCCATAATAATTGTAACTATTGGAGGTGGCTCAGGCTCAGGCTCAGGCTCTGGTTCAGGTGGTGGAGGAGGAACAGTTGTTGTTGTAGTAGTAGTGGTAGTTGTAGTAGTTGTTGTACTTGTAGTGGTAGTAGTAGGAGTTGGTGCAGTATATTTATAGTAAACATTATCTATTAACCACCAATCACCTAAGTTATCTGATTGTCCTGGTATTACTATCTCATTAATAGTTGTACCTGTTGGTGCAGTTACTACTATAGTTGCTGTACTGTTAGCTATAGTCTGTGGATCTGCAGCATCCCAAGTATTAATAAAGTTTATTGTTGAAGTTGTATCATCATCATAGTAAACAGTAGCTGTAGCAGTACTCTCTCTAGCACCATACCTTAGACCTACTTCAGTAATCGGTTTAGTTTCAGAGTTAGGGAATGCAATCGTGAGTCCATCTGTTGAACTGCGTAATCCAATTTGATACCTATCAGCTCCGTAATATTGTGAGCCGTGGCAATCCATATCTTCAATGTAGATTCCTCCTGGTATTGCAGCATTATCACAATCAGCTTCGGCAGCAAGGCTAGTATCGTTACCACCATAAACGAAAGTAATATCTTCGTTAATCTGTTGGTTATCAAAACCCTCAGTTACTGTAGTTTCATCTGCATAAACTGGAGCTGGTGATATTAATAATAGGACTACTAATAAACGAAAGAATTTATTAAGGTTGTGAAGCATCTCATTACCTTTTGCCACCGAAGTACTCCACAGCGTGTCCATTGTCTATCATTGATTGATTTATGTTTACACCATTGATAAAGAACTCTCCAAGTATTCTTCCAAACTTTCCTTTGCCGTGTGATTGTAACTCTATTGGATCTACTGCATCATAGAACTCTTTAGTTAACCATTCCTTTGCAGCCAACCCTCTGACCTTCTCCTCTTTATCTCTTGTTCGTGATTCAGGAGCATTGATGCCCATAAGTCGTACACGACATTTATGCCACACATCAAAACCCAAATCAATTCTGACATCTACTGTATCTCCATCAACTATCTTGACTATATCTACAGCATAATAGTATTTCATCTACCACCACAGTTGCAGTTACCACAGCAATCCATTATCCACCTATCTTCCATATAATCTCTGTGATTTCTCCTGATATTCCACTGATAACAGTTAGCACTTCGGCTAATCTTTCATTAGCATTTGTAATTTCTGCTTTCAATACTGAAACTTCATTGGTTAATGTTTGTACAGTTCTAAACAACCAAGCAACTAAGGCTGCTAATCCACCTTGTAATATCTGGCTTGGATTTATCTTGATATTTCCATTCATATATCTATTTTAAAACAAATTAAATTATTCAACATCATCTTCTATTAACCATTCGGATTCAAAGTCCTCAATAACCCTGTAATCAGCTAACTTTTTTAGGTATCTAAAGAAATTACGAATATAATATCCTATTAAAAACCCTATTAAATAATCCATAGACACGATTGTATCATACGATTAAGGATTAACTAGGTTTTGGGTATTTGTCCTTAGTTGTTTTGATAGTAGCTTTCCAACCATCAATTCCATTGTGATAGATGTCATCTAACTGGTCTGGAATACTAGGGTATTCCTCTTGTCTTTTTCTTTTATAACCATTATTTTGATCATCAAATTTATAGTTGGCTATATCAGTTACAGCTTGGTCATACTCTGCATCTGTAAACTCACTTCTAACATTATTGACTTGAGCAAACATACCATCACCACCATTAGCTGTTTTCTTTGCATCAATCTCTGTCTGTGCTTCTGCTGTAAATTGTTCTAATGTTTTTAATGCCATATCTCTCCTATCCTAGCACCTATTTTCCGATACCAAACAACTTAAAATTTCCACCTGTAAGCGTACTGGTAACATAGTTATTAACTCCTATACGCAAACCATCTGAAGCACTAGCAACTGTATGTACAAATCCTCCTTGGAAACCTCTAACAGTATCATCAGTTGCTTGAAAGTGAGCACCATCTATTGTTACAAAACTATATTCTGAAGTATTAGGGAAGTTGAATAAATAATATGTTCCATTACCACCACCAGCAGATGTACCACTATCAATAGTAGCCATACAATCTATTTTAGTTCCTCCTGTATTAGCTATTGTTGAAAAACTTGTATCGGATTTAAAATATTCCTTTGCTTCATCATAATTAGCATCCTCTTGGGAAGTTCCACTTTTTGTAACTCTCATTAAAGGTGCATCATCTGCCGATACTGTAAGTCCAGTAATTACCAACATATAAACATTGTAAGTTGTGTCCATAGCGTAATTATATGAGCTACTTCCAGAACTTCCACCACCTATAGTTATGGCTGCTGGTGTACCACTAACTGTATATTCATCTACTAAAACTAAACTACCTGCCATTATTTAACTCCATATACTAAAATAACTCCACTGCTATAAGGTCGTGAGCCATTACTTTCTAGTAGCTGAAAACCTGTTATGGTTTCAGCAACTGTGTGTACGCCTATTCCTTTAAGTCCTGTCATATAGCTACCACCATATTTTTGTGAGTTAGCGTATGTAATAAAAGTATAGCTACTTGAACTATTTGGATTATATACTGTAATCTCCCCACCTTGACTTTCAGGTGCTTGGTCTGTACTTTCTGAAAATGCTCTAAGAAATGAACTTTGATTTTCTGATGATGTTTCTGTAAAGGAAGTCCAAGTTAGCATATTCAAATTCGCATAATTATATTCATTATCAGAAATAACACTACCCCCACTATCTATTAACCTCATATTCAAATCCACATAATCTGTACCTGCTGTTGATATTCCTGTTGAATAAATTTTATAAACATCATAATCAGAAGTAAAACAACTCGTAACATTTGTTGTACTTGTTGATCCTGATATAGTTTCTTTGTGTATAAATTGTAAACCTGCCATTACGATTCCTTTACCCCATAACAGGAGATTGTTCCTGAAGTAAATGCACCCATTGAAACACCTTCACCAAATCTAATACCATTAATTGTAGAAGCATTGGCATAAAGTTGTGAACCAAACTCCATTGTATAAGTTGTACCCTGCATAAAAGTACAATGACTTGTAGAAAATGTGTATTTGGCACTATCTCCTGCATTGTATAAATACATATATCCATTGAAAACTGAATTAGAATCTGTTGTTATATCTCCACCTAGTCTTGCTGTATTTTGACTTGTACTCTTTCTCTCTGCAAAAGTACCACTTGCGTAACCTCTTTGGTTAGCAAATTCATAACCTGTTTCATAAGTTGTTCCACCATCATCTGATAATCTATAACCAAACTCTGTCTGTGTTGTTACATTAATATCAGTAAAAGTAAAGAAGTGAACATTGTATGTACTTTGTTCTAAGGCTTCAAAGTCTAAGAGGGAGCTACTAGCAGTTTGAGTTTGTAATAATATTAATGAACCTTTGACATCTGCTACACCACTTGTGATTACTGCTCTAGCTGCACCTAGTGGCGACATTACGCAAAAGCTAACTGACTAAATAAATATGGTGTTTCATCTACAAACATAAATGTAAGTATGTCTATAGCTGCTGCTGCTGTTGATAGTGTTAGTCCTGCACCACCAGCAGTCTTTGCTGTTTGATGACTGTCGGCATTAACAGTTATTGCGTTAATTGCCATAGTCCTAGAACCAGTACCATCTTGTGTTACTACTAAAGTAAATGTAGCTATGTCAGTAGGTACATTTGTAAAATCTATATCTGTTACATTATGTGCAAGTGTTACAGTACCAGTATTACCATTAGCTAAATTAATAGCTAATGCTGCTGCTGATGACACAGCTTGTTCTGTTTCTGAATAATCTTTTAATATTACTGCACTTGCAACCTGGTCTGCAAAAGCTACTTCACTATCAATAGCTAAGTTTAAAGTAGGACTACCAGAAGCTCCACCACCACCAAGGTTTGTACCTGCTGTTACACCTGTAATATCACCTACTGCTGTACCATTAATTCTAAAAGTTTTACCTGAAGCTAGGTTTATACCATCATCATCAACAGTAGCAATCTCTGTTGCATCAACATTAAATACCATCTTTCCGTGATTGGCTGTTCCTGAAGCAGTAGCTGTTGTGAAGTTAATTTGTTCAGCAGTTTTGTTTGATCCACCATTTAATACTTCTATAGTTAATGATTCTGCAGCACTTGTTCCCATCTTTATAGAAACATCTGCATTGTTTGCATCTTCATAAATTGTTAAATCCCCACCAGTTAAAGCTGTAATATTTTGTGATGTTTCAACAGCTAGACTTACATCTCCTGATGCACCACCACCAGATAAACCTGTACCTGCTGTTACTTGTGTAATATCTCCTGTTGTTGCAGCTGCCCATTCTACAATACCACCAGAAGATACAGACAATACTTCGCCAGATGAACCTATGCCTAATTTAGCAAGGGTATTACTACCAGAAGCATATACAACATCTCCAGTTGTAAAACTTGTAAGTCCAGTACCACCTTTAGTTTCATCTAAGGTTGCAGATAAGTCTGCTGCTGTACCTGATGTATTTTGATTACCTGCTGAATTAACACCAGGCAGATCAATGTTACCTGTTCCATCAAAAGATACGCCACCAATGTTTCTTGCAGTTGCTAAAGCTGTTGCTGTTGCTGCATTACCAGTTGTAGAACCAGATGTTCCAGATACATTACCTGTTACATTAGCTGTAATTGTTGCAGGTAATCCAATAGTTAATGTTCCACTACTTTCAGCAATTTCTACTTCATTAGAAGTTCCTGAAAATGTGATTGTTCCACCTAAAGAAATAGCTGTTGAACTAGAACCATCTGAAACTGTTATAGATGAATTTGATAATTTTGCATTTGCAATAGAACCTGCGAGTTGAGCATTAGTTATTGTTCCACTTAAAGATGATGTTGGATAGTTAGTCGCATCTGTTAAATCAAATGCTGGTGTTGCATCAGAAGCACCTAATGCTAATGATACTCCACCATAAGATACAGTGCTATTAGATAATTTAGCATTAGTTATTGAACCTGCTAGTTCATCATTATCAACACCACCAGTTTTTATTGTTACTGCACCAGAAGAAACTGCAAAGTTATCTGATGAGAAACTTGCTACACCTTTATTAGAAGTTGTTGCTTCTTCTCCTGCAATAGTTAATGTTGTTCCTGTAGCAGATGTATCAATACCTTCTCCACCTGCAACTGTTAATGAATCAGAATCTAAATCAATGTCTATTGTTCCTGAATCAGATATTAAATCTAAGTCTTGTGCTGTTACTTGTGCATCTACATAAGCCTTAACTGATTGCTGTGTTACACCTTTAGTAGCAGAGTTTGTGGACATATCATCTTCATCTAAGAATAAGGAAGTATTAACTGCTGTACCAGCTTCATTAATTATGGTATCTACTCTATCGTTTAAGTCCTCTATGTGTTGTTCTACTGGCGACATTCTGACAACAGAACCAGATGCGTGTGATAATCCTGAACTAGCTGCTGAACCATCTAAAAATCTTTTGTTTATATTATCGCAAGTTAAAGTTTTAGTTCCTGTATTAACTGAAGTAACAAGTATAACTTCTCTGTTAGTTGAGCTATCTGGATTTAAAACTATATAAAATGGTGCAGCTAAAGTAACTGCAGTAGGTGCAGTTACAGAATTAACAACAAAATCTAAACCTGATGCACCAACTGTTGATGTTAGCGTACTTTCATAAGCATTAAATAGCTTAGTTTCTTGAGCTGTCATTCTATCCTAATCTTCCAGTTCCTAGTAATGCTATACCTAACCCTTCTCCAGCAGTAGATATTTGTATTACCTTACTACCTCTAAATCTTACTAGACAATAAGTTGTTACAGAACCTCTTGGAGATATTTCTTCAATAGGACTGCTAACATTTTCTATTATACCTCTTAATAATGTATCTGGTCTGTATATCTCTAATTGAACATTCTTTCCTTCTTTATTTCTAAGTGCTTGATACACCAATTCACCTTGTCCATTAACCTTAATTCTTTTTCTAAATGGTCTTTCTATTTGATCTGATATATTAACTGGTATATCTACAACCAAGTCATTAACCAACTGGAAACCTCTTATAGCAAATGAAAGTAGTCCAGGAGATTGTGCTTGGTCATCTGTTGTTATATCTATCTTTCCTGCAATCCATCTACCACTAACTAAAGTCATAACTTCTTCTTCTCCACCAGTACCAGAGTTTAGTGTTACTTGTGATTGCCAAGTAGAAGATGAACTATCATTTATATCTGTTGCAATCGTTGAAGTAGATAGCTGAACTGTACCTGAACTTACTGCTTGTGTATTTAATTTAGCTCCAACCCACTGTTTCTTTTCTGATGTAAAGAAATCTCCTAATGCTGTAATGATGTAACCAGTAGAAACATAGTTAGAAGTTTCTCTGTATATTCCACCACCACTTACAGTTGCAAATAACTTATCAGAAAATACTGTAAGACCTTTTACTATTCCACCTTCTGCAAATTCCAGATCTCTAGCTATTCCACCAGTAGGTAAGTAGTATCTCCATAAGTTAGTCTTAGATGCTGTATCTTTTATTCCTGTATAGATACTATCTCTTGTTGAAATAATACTGTAAGGTGCTTGATCCAAAGTAGTTGAACCATCACCCCATTGTTTAATTAACTGTGCATTAACTAACACATACAAACTGTTGGCATTAGTAATCTCTGCTCTATATAATCTTCCAATCTTTCCACTAGCAGTGTTCTCATAAGTACCATAAAATATTAAACCTTGTGCTGCATCTATTGCATTAGGTACTTCACCTTCAATAAAGGTTTGACCTTTAAGAGTTAAGTTAGAACTCTCATCAGCTAAAGAATATATATATCCATCATCTGCTGTAGCTAGTACAACTGCACCTGCATCACAGACATCTGTCCAACTTCTACCATTCCTAAGTGAGTGAATAGTATTATCAGCTCCTGCTGATGCAGAAGATGGTTCTATTTCATAAAGAACTCCAGATGTATCTGATGCAATTAATCTACCTTTCGCAGCCCATAATCTACTGTAAGTATTATCAGAGTTATATCCACTACCATAAGAACCTGCACCTGTTCTTTGATATATAACACCATTAGCAACAATGAATAACTGATTACCCATAATAGCTAA
>VMHT01091028.1_pt1 | contig 10535 bp, 17 predicted proteins | sample 4693611 | NCBI WGS metagenome assembly VMHT01 (sample SAMN12280063, study PRJNA550983) | marine metagenome | isolation source: seawater sampled from same location over 5 years 0.02-0.2 micron viral filtrate | place: USA: collected off the coast of southern California halfway between the port... ...
GTATATCGCCTGCTGTTAATGGTTTATAGGTCATTTGCACCAATCCTCCTTGTTATACATATCATATTTCACACCATAGCCCTTTCTAATAAGCACATCGGACATATTTTCGCCATCAACGTACACATATCCAAGCATACGACCATAGTATCCACGAACTTTTGACACATGGACTGCCACTTCTTTTGCATTATCAATGGTATCGTTTAAAAAATCTCTGGCTTCCAGGGCTTTGACGCGCTCCAAGCCGCATTTTGAATTACGAATCTCTGGCGTATCAACACCAAGCAATCGTATAGGCTCTCTGTTGACATAGCAGGTGTCACCATCATAACAATAAATGTCGGCTGTCGCTGTAGTTGTAAATAAAAGTAAGATTAATAATCTAATCATCAAGGCCATAGTAAAACCATATATCACTTACTTGATCGCGCAGTATCTGTATTTCAGATGAGCACCAGTTAACGTCAAGATATCTGTATTGATTGATAGACATCGATGTCAGTAGCACCATGATTGCGAATAAAAATAATGTTTTCATAACTCCCCCTTGTTATTATCACGATATTGTTTTTGATATTCTTTTGTCTTTCGTTTAAAAAAGTCTATACCTTCAGGACTTTTCTTAAACATAGATATTACCTCTTTTAAAACTTTTATTCTACTCCTTAGTTTTTTTAAAGTTTTGATTCTGTAATATCTTTTGTGATAGTAAGCTCTATCATCTTTCATATCAATTTTTATTTTTTCATTTCCTTGTACCAAGGACCTTTTATGATTTTATTTATTTGTTCGAAAAACTCTTCATTAGTCATATCGCCCTTCATTTGATTAATTTTAGTTCCCAAAGGTTGACAGTTTTCTAATTCGTTTCTACCTCCTCTGGCCACAGGTATAATATGATCTAAGTTCATGCCTAATGGGTGTGATTGAGCCTCCATTACAGAATGTTTGTTTCCGGTAATGGCACAGGTTACATATGGAAAAGATAATCCGTTTTTATCTTTGCCTTTATTTGGCCACAAATGTGACTCCATTTCTTCTCTTCTAGTCATAAGATCTAATCCTTTCGTTGATCCTAATTTATTTTTATAGAACGATCTAACTTTACAGTTCCAAGTTCTTTCTGGTCTTTTATTTATAAAAATTGGATTTCTTTTTTGGTCTATAATTCTATCAAAAAAATGATCTACTTTTAATTGAAAAGAGTCTCTTCTTTTTTGCATACGTTTTAGTGTTTTTTCTTTTTGATCTTTACCAAAACGATAAGAAAGAGTGCCTTTACTAATTTTGTATTTCTTAGATAGTTTAGTGTAGCTCCAACCTTTATGATGCCAATTTTCTATTCTTTCCCAAACTTCAGGGTCTATTCTTTTTGCTGTACTTTGTGCTTTCATACTGTACTATGTAATGCTATTGTTCGAATCTGTCAAGTATTTTATCGCTATTAACGCACAAATACACAGGTGTTTGTTGTTTTTATTACGTTTTTTATTATATTTATAGTTAATAAGTATTCTATGTGTTTAAAAACTGGGTAATCGTTTAGGCGGTTGCCCTTTTTTTATTTTCTTTTTCCTTGACCACGATATTTTTTAAAGTTGCGTCGCTTGTGTTTATTCTTAGGACGTGAGCGTATGCTGTTGCCAATGCTCGTGCGTTTTTTTGGACCACGTGTGTGTTCAAAATGTGCTTTAGCTTTCCTCATTGTCTACTCCCATCACACCACCTAGACGAGCAAAGAATGCTTCACTCTCCAGGTTTCTTTCTTTGGCTTTCATTGTCCGTTGTTCGTTGAGCCTTAACAAATGTCCTTTAAATATTCGTCTAATATCATCGGGCAAGTAATCACGATCTAAAAACAATTCGATCTTTCTCATTCTAGTATACAACGGTATCATATTACAGCTCCTGAATTACAATTATCAAACGATATTTTTCTTTAGAACCTATAATAGTATTAGGTACAAGATCAATTTTCTTTATATCAAATGACGTGTTAGGATTAGAACCAAACCCCATCGGTACAGCAAGAGACACTCTGGCGTTTGCGCCCTCTGGACTTGCACAAAATTTTTCTAACCTCGCTACTAGTTCTTTAGTTGTCCACTTAATCATCTATTTCTCCTGATCATAAAAATCTTCATTACGTTCTTCAAACTGCAACCAAAATACAAGCAGATATCGATCACCTTTTTTGACCGGTAGACCTCTGTGAAGGTGCGTAAAACTAGGAAAAATCAATGCATTGCCCGTTGGCAATGGTTCAACAACTCCTCGTTTAAAAAAATCTGTTCCTCCACCTTCGTAGTCGCCGGTGTTCAATGGCACGACAACACTTATATCAGACAACGCGTCATGATGCCATGCAGTCTGTACAATCTTACGTGGGTTGTAGTTTGCAAGTTGTATACCACCGCCTGCAACTTGACGGTTCCAAATAGTTTCAAACACCGCATTCATTTTTGAAAATACAATTTTCATTAGTGATATGTACAAATCTTTAGCGTGATGTTGTAAAACAAATTCATTAATTCTATGTTGAGGCATTTCCTCTTCGTTAGGAGTAAACCCAATTAACTTTTCCATATTACCAATTTCATCAACTAACATTGTACAAAATTCTTTTGAAAACATTGGCATTGTGTAAACTTCTTTTACGGGTTCTTTGATTAGTTTACTGAGTTCTGTTTCTTCTGGGTCCTCTAGCCCTTCTCTTTTTGTAAATTTATCAATAGCAGGAATAGAATCAGTAATACTTTCAGCAACTTTTTTCTCTAGGAACCAATCTCCGGCCATGAGTAACGCCAGGTTTTTGTAAACGTAAGGTCTTTTCTCTTCTTCAGGTATAGTCTTTGAATCGTATGTACTAAATGTTCTCATTGATTAAAATATGCCTCACAACGTTTCAACCATTTGTATTTGTAGTCATCAAGTTTATCACCATTCAATGTAAACATTTGCAGCGTCATACCTCGCGACGCCATTAGTATAACCCCTGCTTCCATTTTTGTTTTATACAACGCGTCATGAGCCATGATATAAGCCGCAAGCTGTATGAAATAGTCTTCAATCCATTCATCTTTTTTAGGTTTGTTGGTTTGTTTAAAATCAATAACTGCTGGCTGTTCGCGCCAAACTCCTGTACAATCGGCCGTGCCACCATAGAATGTGGGGTAGAAAAGGGGGATTTCGGTGCCCCAATATTCATCCATTGATGGCAAGGCATTCCTAACGATTAGTTGTGCCATTCGCTTGGCTATGATACCAATATTTGTTTGGTCGTCATAGCCGAGCCCTTTTATATGACACTCGAGGAATTTATGCATAGCTGTGCCCACCGACGCTGCCTGGTTTTTAATTGCCTCAGCCTCCGTTTCGCCAACTCGTTCTTTCCACTTAAGCAGACCTTCTAAGTCTTTTTTATTTTTAGTGGCAGAAATGATAGTCGTAACAGACGGGAGAAATTTTCCCTCGCCTTCATAATGACGTTTGCCATTAATTGTTTTACGTTTAACATCCCCGTAAGAATATTTTTCTGTAATTAACGACTTCGGTTCGTTATTTTTTTGCATGACCATTCAGCTTTAGTTTCTTAACTTTTTCCTTAGCTAAATGTTCAACAAGCTTTGCCAATGAAAAGGACACCCCTAAATCTTCTGACAATCTTTCTTTTATTAAATTAAGTTCTTTGTACGCTGTTTTCGACAGAGAAACAGACGAGTATTTCGTGATGTCTGGCATCATTACCTTCTTTCTTTTTTATTTATATAGCGATTTCTCGACCGGTCTCTTGGACAAAAGATACCTTAAGACTATTAATCGTTCTGTGAAGTTCTTCAACCTGTTGTTTCAACATTTTGTTTTCTTCGTGTAAACGAATTGCCTCAAAATCGTTGCCTACTGTGTAGGGCACCCAATTATCTTCCATATAGATTCCTCCATATTCTATTATAATCTACCACAACATATAGTAATATACTATTGACTGTCAACAAAATATTGTTATTATATAAAATAAATCAATAGAAAGAAAGGCTTAGCATGAGCAGAACAGAACTAGATAATCGTCGTCCGGCGTACGCATTTCAAATAACTGACAGTGGAGGAACACCTTATAGGCTTGCTGTTTCGTTTCAAGATGAGAAAGTTAAAGAAATATGGATAAGTGGAGGAGGAAAAGTTGGTACAGAAAAATTTGATATACTAACTGAGTTTGGAAGATTAGTTTCTGTTGCATTGCAACATGGTGTACCTTTTGAAGAACTACAATCTTGTGCCACCTATCACAGTGACGGTAGACCGTCGACCATTGTCGGTGAAGTATTTAACGCTATCGAGTTTAAAGATTAGTTGTCTTCAGGATCAAAATCAAATTGTATATCTAAATCTAAATCAGCATCAGATTCAAATATGATTTCGCTGTCTTCCATTGCTTTAGCAACCGGCAAAGGAACGTAAATTAATTTACCGTTTTTATATTGTTTAAATTTTTGATAACAAAGTTTGCAAAAGAAAGTATCGTCTACTACTTTCTTCATAGTTGTTAGATTACCACATCCTGGACACAGGCATACATTAATAACATTTTTATTAGTCATTTTGCCTCTCCCCAGTTCTTTACAATAGCATAGTCGACTTTGCTTGGTACATGTAGATCAACACACGTTTCCATTTTATTTTTTATATTAAGTGCCTCGCTTTTGTTTTCAACAGATATGTTTAATTCGTCATGCACTTGTATATGAGGTATGATACCATCCTGTTCATATAAGTCTACCATTGCTTTCTTTGTTTGATCCGCTGCAGACCCTTGAATTAACTTGTTCATTGCCTTGTATGTTCCTGCGCGTTTGTAATTGCCATGACCTAAAGCATTAATTGCTTCTTCTTTTGTTTTGTAAAAACCTTTCTTGCCAAACTCTCTTGGTTCATAAAAAGGGAAACGACAATGCCTACCTAATAAAGTTTTGATCTCTCCCCTTGCTGACGCTTTGTCCATAACATTGTAAGTTAACTGTTTTACAAACGGAACTTTGCTTTGGTATGTGTTTATTATTTCTTCAGCCTCTGCACTTTCGATACCAAGTTCATTCATTAATTTGTTTTTACCCATACCATAAAAGAGACCAAGGTTTATTGTCTTAGCCTGTCCGCGAGGAATCTGTGCAATATCTGCAACCATCTGATGAAAGTCAGCGTCACCTTCACGATAACCACTTATGATTGAATGTACGTCTAAGTTGTCGCAAAAAGCATAATGAACAACAAGTCTTGGTTCTTGTTGAGAATAGTCAAACATACCCCACTGCTTACCTTCTTCAGGTATAAACAAACTACGAATTAACTTTTTAATATCTTCGTTACGTGCAGGAATTTGTTGTAGGTTAGGATTACTATAACTGAATCTACCTGTTACTGTACCACCATCATCACTTCTCATCTGATGTATCTCAGAATGTATGCGTCCTTTGTGTTGGTGTCTTAAAATAGTTTCTATAAATGTTGTGTTAGCTTTGTTCATCTCTCTTGCTTCCACAATCTTTTGAGCTATCTCGTGTTCATTACTAGATAAAAAATTCTTTGTAAAACTTGGCGCACCACTTTTAGGTGTTCTAGGATAAGGTATATTCAAGTGATCAAAAGCTTTTGCAATAGAAGCTGCGGCCCATATCTCTATGTCCCTACCACATATCTTTTTTATTTCCTGCATTAATTCTTTTTCTCTTTTTGATAATAATTTTTTAGCGACTTCTGCTTGCTCCAAATCCACACGTACGCCGTTTGCTCTCATGTCAATTAGACAAGGCTGTAACCTTGTTTCTAGATCGTAAATATCATGCAGTTCTTGTGCTTCTATTTCTTTTTGATTAAACACATACAAATCGTACGTTAGCCGTGCATCGTATTCCGCATACTCACCAACATGCATAGAAGGTAATTTGTACATTTCTTTTTTTGGATCAACACCAAACTCTTTGGCTGCTTTGTATAATAAATCTTCGTTCTTTGTTTCACCTAATTTTTCTTTTGCTAAACTGTTTAACGTAAATGAATATCTGTTCTCATCTATCAATGCACTAGAGATCATCGTGTCATGTATTTTACCGTTGACCGTTATCCCTAGACTTCTTAACCATCCTAAATCGTACGACGCATTATGAAAAATTTTATCACAATCAAGTTTTGCTACACCTTTAAACCAGTCTAACACCTTCTTTTTATTGAGGTTTCCACCTCCATGAGCTATTGGATAATACCCCTGCCAATCAGCAGTTGCTACAGCTATACCGGTTACATAACCATCACCCGTTGCCCAACCAGAACCATGAGTTGTTAAATTTCTATCACACGTTTCTAAGTCAATTGCGATTAGTTTTTCATTAGACAAGTCAGGGTAATAATCTTTCGGTGTCCATTCAGTTGGTGCGTTGTATACAAACTTATTCATATTCTTCTTTCAGTTTGTTAATGTACCATATTGCTTTGTCCAAGTCTTCTATGACTTTCCCTTTATGTTGATGTCTCCATAAATATTTTATAGCGTTGCCTTGTAAATAAAATTTAAAGCTATCTCCAAGTGCAGATTTAATTGCATCAATACATTCTATTTCACCTTTTTTATAATGTGGCGGATGATTTACGTTGTCAGTCATTGTTTTCTCTTTCTACATTTCCATGATAGACAATTACCACAGCAGTACAATTTGGACACGATAAATTTGTTACAACCATGTGTTCTTCTTCATCGTTGTCTTCCCATTCTGTGTCGTGGTCACCACCCCAAATTAATTCGTGATTACAACTCCAACATTTCATAACGCAAACCTAAAGTGCATATTTGTTTGTGGTAATAGTACATGTAGTTCATCCTTTGCTCTTGTGGCGCCAACATAAAATACTCTTTGTTCATCGTCGGAGTCTTTCTGATACGCGTTGTATGTTTTTAAATTCATATCTGTCGCAAGTAATACATTATCAGATTCGCCACCTTTTGCACCATGAATTGTAGATATTTTTATACGAGGTTTCTTAGTTATATCTTCTTCTCCAAGACCAAGACGTAATAGATATGCTCTATCTTTAAGATTAATTTTATCTAATGCTTGATGCCATTCACCAACACTGAAAGGGCCTAGTAATACTTTCAAAGTATCCATATCGTATAAATGACTATCATTCATTATATCTATTTTATCATTCGTTCCTTCTGCAACTTTCTTATAATAAAATATTTTCTTAATTGTTTTTTTGTCTACTGGATTACCTTCAACTAATTCGTTCCAACCTATAACTGCTTCAAACATTCTTTGAGGTATGGGTCTTACATTCTTTTTATATTCTTGTTTCTCATACCATAAACCTTGATTACGGCAGGCCTCTTCTAGTTTACTTAATATAAATTTATCTCTTCCAAGTATTAACCAGTTGCCAATAGAAAGATCAACACTTTCAATGGTTTGGTGATACTTTAGTAAACCCTCTTCTTCTCTTGGTTCCCATTCTTTTTCAATTCTGTTTTTAGTTATACTAATTATACCATCAGCAAATTCCTGTATTTGTTTTTTAACTCTATATGATTGAGGAAGTGTTATCTCTGTAGCAGGATAGTCTATAAATCTTTCAACGTCTGCGCCCAACCATCTGTAGATTGCTTGATCGTCATCACCTGCGAGATAAAGTTTACCTGCTGTTGATGCAAAATGTTCTACCATAGACCATTGTAAAGGAGTCAAGTCTTGCGCTTCGTCTATGAAAACTACATCAAGTTGAGGTAATAAGTTTTCATTAACTGCCTCGTAACACATATCAGAATAATCAATGTAACCGTTGACCTCTTTGTATTGATCGTATGCTTGAGAAAAATATTCTAAGAACTTCCATTCCACAACAGATGAGTCAACATACTTTTTGTAATGCTCTTGCAGTGGTATACCTCTTGCTCTAGCTAGGTTATGATGAGTTAAGTATATATTGTCAGATAACCCTGTTTCTTTATCTACAGAAAGTTTTGCTTTCAACCCTATCTTGTCGCCAAAAGATTTGTACTGCACTTTACCCATAACAGCACGTCCTTCTAAATTTATAGAATGATAACCACAAGAATGTAACGTAGAAAACCATTTAAAACTTTTTGCTTCAAGATCAAACTTTTCCATAGCTCTATCTCTTGCTTCGTGTGCTGCTTTTCTAGTAAAAGAAAAATAACCTATCTTATCAATGTCATTTTTCTCCATCTCTTCTTCCACATAATTTAAAAGAGTTGTGGTCTTGCCTGTTCCTGGAGGCCCTAATAGTTTAATAACTTCAGCCATTACGCCTCATACTCTTTCTTGTCTTTCATGTCGGGTATAACTGTTTCAATGTCCTCCATCTCGTCAACAAATTCTGGAATGGTCCACACCTTTATAATTTTATCTTTGTCTCCAAAAGAATTCATTCGTAAACTTATCTTCTCACCTTTTACTTTATCTTTTAAAACAAAAGTTATCTTAGTCCTGTTGAACGCATTGAACTTTTTCTTTTGCAAAAAGTCTTCCAAATCTTTTAGTAAAAAATGATGTTTACGATTAGTATTGGCTTCTCTATTCAACCATGGTTTACCTAAACTAATTTCTTCTTTAGTTTCTGCCGCACCTTTGTTTGTGCACCATTCTTTTAGATAGTCTATAAATATCTCCGTATTACTCGTGCCCGTTATACCAGGGCTATCGGTTGATTCACCGAGTAACGCATTGATTTTCTCTGCCCAACGTGGAGCAGGTATGGTTCCTGGCATAATCTTTAACTGTTCAATACACGCTTTTTGAAAACGTGTTTGTAATTGAAGATCATCCGTTGTAAGCTCTAAGGTTGTGCCTCCATCTAAAGTCATAAACCATATAGGAGGTTCCACTCCAAATCGTTCTAGACCGGCAGGAGTAATCTCAAGATCAACTTTACCTTTACCATATTTACGTTTGTAACATTCTTTCTTATTGCAGTTAGATGCTAGAGGTTCTTTGCTACAACCATAGTCGTATTCTTTTTTAGTTATAGAATTAACTATAATATCAATTTCTTTTTCGTCTAGAGGTGGGTCACATATATCTTCGTTGACCGTTAACAATTTTAATTTAATCTTTTTCTCACCAGACTTTTGATAATAGACAGCTATGTTTGTCATTGTCTCATTACGACCACCTTCAGGTATACCATTTGAATGTAATGTGTTCAAACATGGTGGACCATCCACAAAAAAATCGTCTAATTTTAAATACTCTTTTTCTGCTCCCTCTTGTGCGTAGATATCATACAACGTATAGAACTGTTCTATACTACAAGGATTACCATCGTCATCTAAAGCGTATCTTTGACTATCTTCAGAATTAAAGTACGGAAGGTTTAGATAGTTTCCTGTTTGTCCCCTATCTAATAACAACTTAGTTTGTTTTGGAAATATCTCCGATCCCGCACAACCCAAAAAAGAAGCAAACTCCTTTAACTTGGACTGCACGAGACCAGCTTTCACAGGGACAGTGAAAAACATAAAGACATGAGCTCCGCCACTCTTTGATCTAAACACAATCAAAGGTAGCCCATGCTTTCTAATCTTTTTAATTAACTCAATATGACTAAAACCATTGTAAATATCAATGTCAATACATCCCCACCTACAAGAATTGTTTTCATCAATTGGTATAATTCCTAAACTTGTTTTGCCACTTAAATGATCTTCCCACAAATGTTCGGGCAGACCTTCGGGCTCTCTAATAATTTGATTTTTACCTTGTAGTTTACCTGCATCGTTTTTATCTTCAGGTATAAATTTACCATAGGCAATATTCAACCCACTAAATATCTCTATAAATTTGTCTTTCATTGTGTCCCTCTATGTAAAAAGGGCGGCTTGCGCCGCCCTTAATATTAGTATGAATTAGAAGTCGCTGCTTGCGCTTCTTCTTCATGTGACACCTTAACAGTATCTTTACCCACTGCTTGTGAGAAAGATTTAGCTGCTTCGTAAATGCCTTTATCACTAACGGGACCAATCTTTTGAATGTCCCACCCAAACCAAGTCCCTTTTGAATTGGACTGTGGCACAGTTCTTAGCTTGTAAGTATGACTGTAAGACGGCGGTGTAAAAGGTCCGTTCTTACCTTGCATCTTCAAACCAAGCATCATGGAGTTCCACTTACGTGAAACTTTTCTTTGCGTAGCTTTCATAGTAATAAGCGCTTGCTCGTAACCATTTTCACTAACCACTAAGACATAATGATTTGCAGTCTCGTCGATGACGTTACCATTAGCCATTCTGTTTTGATAGTTAGAATCACGAGGTGCTTGACTGATATCAAAATCAGCTCCATGTATTGCTACGGGTGCACCGCTGCCTTTACCGCGCTCGCCCCACTCTATAAACTCACGTTTATAATGGCAAGGTATAATGTCTATACCTTGTTCTCCGTCATACAAACTACCAGACACAGTATTGTAAATCATGCCCGGCTCTGAACCTTCAACATAATTATTACTTGTCTTGTTGCACTGAGGAG
>VMHT01154786.1_pt1 | contig 10535 bp, 7 predicted proteins | sample 4693611 | NCBI WGS metagenome assembly VMHT01 (sample SAMN12280063, study PRJNA550983) | marine metagenome | isolation source: seawater sampled from same location over 5 years 0.02-0.2 micron viral filtrate | place: USA: collected off the coast of southern California halfway between the port... ...
GTGTTGAAGCTTGTCCGATTTACATAGATCACGTTCCAAAACTGACTGACGCCCGCCGTCACTTGATGATGGAGCGGATGGAATTCGACGAAAGCGTTGAGGATACCATCATGCCACTCATGGCGACCATTGAGAACCTTGAATCGGATTCAAATCCATATGGTTTGCCGGCCCACGAGCGTGGAGATTGGGCGGATGGACTTGATGTCAAGGTGGCAGAACCTGCAGAATACATCTACTTCGCAGGCTGTGCAGCATCCTTTGATGAACGCAACAAAAAGGTCGCTCGAGATACAATCAGTGTCATGAAGGAAGCCGGTCTCGATGTCGGTATTCTTGGCATGCAAGAAGGCTGCAGCGGCGACTCCGCTCGGCGAGCCGGAAATGAATATCTTTTCCAGATGTTGGCAGAAACGAATCTTGCCACCTTCGAAGAGATTGGCGTAAAGAAGATTGTCGCCTCATGCCCTCACTGTTTCCATACCCTTGGTAAGGAATACAAAGACTACGGCGGTGAAGACATCGAAGTCATGCACCACTCACAACTCATCAATCACCTTCAGCAAGAAGGAAAACTTCCAGATCCAAAGCACGACCCATCCGTCACCTTCCACGATCCATGCTACCTCGGTCGCATTGGCGGCGAACTCGACGCACCTCGTAATGCGATTGGTGGAGTTGATGTGGAAATCGAGCGCCATGGAAAGCAATCCTTCTGCTGCGGTGCAGGTGGCGCTCAAATGTGGATGGAAGAAGATGCAGACCAACGAGTGAATGTGATCAGGGCCAAAGAAATCGCGGAAACGGGAGCAGAAACTGTTGCGGTTGGTTGTCCTTTCTGTTCGACCATGGTCAGCGACGGTTTGAGTGCCATTGATTCAGAGATGGAAGTCAAAGACATTGCAGAAATCGTCTGGGAACAAATAAAGGCGAACGATGCTGCGATTGAAGCCAAAAAATCAGCAGCTGCAGAAGCCGAAGCTTGATACTAAGAGGTGGCCTTGTGAGCCAGCACATCGACAAGGCCTCATTGTTGGCTTGGTTTGCACAGCATCAGAGGGACTTGCCTTGGAGAACACTCAGCGATCCATGGCCGATTCTTCTGTCTGAAATACTTCTCCAACAGACTCAAGTCAGCAGGGGTGTGGTGTTTTGGCAACGTTTGTTTGAGCGATTTCCAACCATCCAAAGCATGGCGGAATCGACAGAGGAAGAAGTCCTCTACTTGTGGCAGGGTGCAGGCTACTACAGTCGTGCACGTCGTCTCTTTCAACTGTCTAAAGTCGTATGTTCACCGGTGGAAGAGGGCGGTTTTGGTGGGACCTTACCGCCCACTGCTGCCCAACTTGAGTCCCTACCGGGTATCGGACCATACACTGCAGCAGCAGTAGCCAGTATCGCTCATGGTGAGTCCATTGCTTGCGTCGACGGGAACATCAAGCGGGTTATGGCACGTCAAAAAAGCATCAAACAACCATCTGAAAAAGAGGTTCAACAATGGGCCGGTGATGTGCTTTGGCAGGCCGATGCGGGAACTTGGAACCAAGCCGTGATGGAACTTGGCGCAACGATTTGCACACCTAAGAGCCCTCGTTGCAATATTTGTCCCGTGCTGAAATCATGCACTGGAACCACCGCACCTGGTCAGTATCCCGCTCCGAAGGTTCGAAACAAGAAACGAATGGATTTGATGTGTATCATCCGCATTGACGCCAATGGTATGCCAGAACTGCAGCAGAGAGATAATTCTGGAATCTTGGCTGGTATGTGGGGCCCCCCCCTCGCCGAAACCTTCGAGGTTGAGGGTATGGAGTACCTTGGTGAGATTCAGCATGTGCTTTCCCACAGGGACATGCACATCAGGGTCTGGCGCAGCGAAGGCGCTCACGGAGTTGATCCATCGAGCGTCCCATTGTCATCACTGGATGTGAAACTTCTCGCACTTGCCGGTCTTGATTGACGAGGTTCGAATTATTCTGAATCGTTTCCTCTTGCCTCTAGGTCAAATCGAAACGAAGCCAGCATCATCACTAGACTGAGAAATAAAATGTATTCTGCAGGGGCTGCGATGTTGATGGCGGATTGAGACAAGTTCATGATTTCAGTACCGTTTCTCAGCCCGCCATCAATCACATGCGTCCGCACGGGGCGGGCCATGGAGAGGTTCATGACTGCAAACGAAACGGCGCTTACAACCATCCAAGTTTTTCTGCGAGCATGACCGAGGCTTGGAGAATTGGATAGATTAAGGTGGGTCGTGTACGACCAAGCATAGCCTCCTATGAATACCGCCAGGGCGAAAATGCTGTGGATGATGATATGATCGTAAGTGTTGAACCATGACATACATATGAGTGAAACGCCGGAGATAAGCCCTAACCATTTTGCTAAACGACTGAACTTTTCTTTTGGGGCCGAATCAAAGGTATGTGCAAAGCGCATCGAAAGGGCGCATAAGAGCAGCCCTGTTGCCGTGAACCCAGCAGTGAATACCAGTCGCTCAAGGCCGGGGTAGTCCGATTCAGAAATAAAAAAAGGAAACGCTCTGGAGTTTCCTGACAGGAAGTGTAAGGTCATTGAAGTGATGCATGTGAACAGAATGAGGCGCAATGTTCCTTTCAAGAGGTGTTCATCTCGAATCACAGATTCTCCAATCTGTAGTCCACGCTCACCTCTCCAGTCAATCACTTGAATTCCCTCACAGTGTCATTTATGCACGCATCAAATGAATGCCATTCCATTCCTAAAACTCGAGTCGCTTTTTCAGAGGAAAGGTTTGCATCACCTCGAAAGTAGCCTTTGACAGCCTTTCGAGTCATTCGTCGGGGTGCGCCAAACCAACTCAACATCCAATCTTGGAACACAACGATTGGCATCAACGACACGGGAATGGCTCGTTTTGGAGATTTTGTGTTTGGGTGGAGTTCCCGTATCCTGCGACAGACTGCGGAAATCGTAGAATTGTTGTGTGGTGCGAGTATGAATCGACCTTGAGCCTCATCAATCTCAAACGCTTTTCTGTGAGCTACAGCAACATCGACGACATGCACAAAGGCCATTGGAATCTTTGGTGCGGCAGGAAACAAACCTTTCATGGCATCATCAAACCACTCAACGCTTGGGGTTGGTTTTACGAATCCACCACCTAAGACGCCACTTGGATTGATCACTCGAAGGTCGAGATTCAATTGTTCTGCGAGCTCCCATGCTAAACGTTCTGATTCAGTTTTGGCAATGACGTATGGTGATGAACGATCGGTCTGCCAATCGTCTTCAGTTTTTTCTCGACCTTTTGGCATCGAACCCACAGCGGCAATACTTGACGTGTAAATTATCCTAGAAATCTCACATTTTTTAGCTGCATTTAGAATGTGCAACGTTCCTTTGTTTGCCGTGTCGATGATGACCGTTGGGTCCCCACTCGTCGAATAGACCGTTGCGGTATGAAACACGCCTTGGCATCCAGCCATGTGGTCCTCCCACCCATCGGCCTCAAGAACATCTCCTTGGACAAGTTCCAACCTGTCCTCTACGCCAAGCACTTTCGCATGTTCACGGACATGGTCGACTTTTTTTGGGTCGTTAAGGTCCCTCACTGACCCTTTAACATTGTAGCCATGGCGTAGCAAGTCCTTGACGATGTGGTTGCCAATGTGCCCGTTGACGCCGGTGACGAAAATCGTCGTTCCGTTCGCGGCATTTGCTTCGCTCATGGGCTTGCGAAACGCTCGCCGGTCTTAACCTTCAAGTGAAGCAAGCATCACCGCAGGCTGAATCCGATGCCACTCCGCCTGCACGACACACGCCGAAAAGGGAAAGTAGATTTCTCGACAATGGAGCCCGGCAAAGTTTCGATGTACGTCTGCGGAGTAACTGTATACGACCGCTGTCACCTTGGCCATGCGAGATGCTATTTGGCGTTTGATTTGATTCACCGTTGGCTTGAATCGTCAGGTTATGATGTGCATTATGTCCAGAATTTTACCGATATTGACGACAAAATCATTGTTCGGGCCAATGAATTGGATGGGGATTGGAAAGCCCTTGTCGATCGTAACATCGAAGCATATTACGAAGATATGGATGCGTTGAACATTCTTCGTGCCGATGATTATCCTCGTTGCACAGACTATGTTGACGATATGATTCGAATCACTCAGGACTTGATCGACAAAGGAAACGCCTACCAAGCCAACGACGGTGTCTACTTCCACATTGATTCCGCTCCTGAAAAATATGGTGTCTTGACCGGTCAGAGCATCGAAGCAGTTCGTTCAGGCGCTGGAGGTCGTGTTGATAAAACAGGCTCTGGTAAGCGAGATCACAAAGACTTCGCACTCTGGAAAGCAGCCAAACCAGGTGAACCAACATGGGATTCGCCATGGGGCCCAGGGCGTCCCGGATGGCATATTGAGTGTACGGCGATGAGCATGGATTACTTCGGGGAGCAATTCGATATTCACGGTGGTGGCCATGATTTACGATTCCCTCACCACGAGGCTGAGATCTTCCAGGGCGAATGTCACACAGGCTGTTCACCAGTCGTCCATCATTGGTTGCACAATGGCTTTGTCAACATCGATGGTGAAAAGATGAGTAAATCACTCGGGAATTTTTGGACCATTCGAGATATTCTAGAGAAAGTCGACGCAATGGTGCTCAGGTTTGCGTTGATCAACGCTCACTACCGTTCACCAATCGACATGAATGAGACGTTGCTCAAGAACGCTGAAAAGAATTACAATCGAGTGCTCGAAAGTTATGTGACTGCGCTCAAAGCAAGAACATCCGACAAACCTGTCGAGTTACCACATGCCGATATCACCTCATCCCTCCCTCTTTCCAAGTCACTTGGGTTGCTGGAAAAAATGGGCGAAGGGTTTGCTCGAGCAATGGATGACGACTTCAACAGCAGAGAGGCCGTGGCCAAAGTGCTTGGTGCAGTTCGTGAAATCTCCAAAGTGCTTGGTAGCGGCCTTGATGAAGCCGATCAGGATGCATTTGCTCATTACGCAGTGGATTGGCTTGAAGAGAGTGCGGGCGTTGTGCTCGGTGTTCTACCAACAAGGGAAATGGCACTTGCTGAACCAGAGGCTGATCCGAGAAAGGAAGCTATTGCTGAGCAGGTTGAACAATTGCTCCTCGAGCGAACAGAAGCTCGCAGTGCAAAAGACTGGACTCGTGCAGATCAGATTCGTGATGAACTGAATGAAATTGGTGTCATCGTCACCGATTCTGCATCAGGCCCGACATGGGACCTTGCTTGAACCTCATTCCTCTTCGCTGGAATCGCTTTTCGCTTTCATTGGCGGTGGTGCTGGCACAAATGTTGATTCGTTGAAAGAAGGTTCGAGTTCAGTCTCATCCCAAATCTTCTCAATCGTTGCCTCCTGGTTGAGGTTCAATTCATCGCCACCAGTTTTGCTGATCAGGTACAACCCAATGCCCATGGCGCCAATAATTCCGAACAGAAGGAAAATGATGTTTTGCCGGTCGGTTTCAGCGCTTGCATCATCAGCATCGCTTATGCCATCGCCAGAGTTCGGATTTGTCAAGCAAGGAGGAAGTGAGCTATCTTCGCAGAGCACGATTGTGGTGCCATCGCCATTCCCGTCTCCTCCAGTGGTGTCGCCAGTACCTGTGTTGCCTGTGTTATCGGTGTTGCCGCTGTTTCCCGTATTGGTATCATCGTCATTGTTGTCATTGCCACCGGTGTTTCCACTGTTCCCACCTGTTGTTCCATCGTCTTCGGGAAGCGTGACATCGGCTGATGTACGGTCACCATCAACATCCATTTCAACCGTGTAATAATTGTAGAGTTGACTTAAATCGATATGGGTATTTGCCCATGACGAGCCGTTGATGACGTTGAAATAGCGCTCATCACCAGTGGTGAAAATCGGATCCAGTGTCATGTTCTTGAGATGGGATACACCATCGCGGTAATCGCCGTCAAAGGTCGTGTCAAGCCAAGCTTGAACTTCTGAATCACTGTTCATTTCAGACACCTCGGACCAGTGCTGCCGAATATCACTCAATTCATTTCGCATGGCCATAGCCAAACCTGCCTCAATGCTGGCGAAGGATTGGCCCCCATCAACAACAGATGTAGAGGTGATATCGACGACTTTTGAAACACCGCCACCGTCGATGACTTCCCAATCATCGCCCTTGAGCGCAGTCATGATGTCTTCATCACCAAACAGGGCTTTTCCTTGAACCATGGTCAATCGCACATCTGCGTCAATGGCTTCGATGAGGTTGCGGTACGGGTCATCGTGGAAGGTATCGATGACCACAAGGTCAGCTATCAGTCCTGTCTTGATTTTACCAACAAATGGATCCCATTTCGCAGCAGCAGCGGGATTTGAAGTGACCATTTCAGCAAGCTCGTAGTTAGTGAAGTAGTTGTTCATGATATCCTTATTCCAAAGGTCAGCAACCTTGAGTTCGTGAAGGCTCGACTTAGAGCCACTTGGTCCCCAGTCAGGCGCAAGAGAAATTTTCACTCCAGCGTTGTCAGCAGCACGTACATCGGTTGTGTTTCCGTACAAGAGTAGGTTCGAGAGTGGCGACCACACCAGTTTTGAACCAACATCAGCCATCTGTTCAAACTGGGATGGCAAAAGGGATGCGCCATGGATGACGACGGTTGGTTCAGCAAGGAGTCCCTTGCTGTTCAGCAAATCAAATTCGTCTCTGCTGGTCTTGTCGACCCCCTCGGACAAGTGGATGAACCATGCCTCGAGATCTCCATCATTGAAATCTGCAATTTTCCCTTCGGCGTTGTAGCTGGACTCATACCATCCACATACGGCACAGGTGACGATGTTGTCTTGGCCAAAGTTGTACAACTCGACGTTTCTTGAAAGCGTGCTGTCCCATGCATCGTTGCCAGATGGTGAGCCTTGAACTGCAGTGACGCCACCAGCAATAGCTTGTACTTCTGCGTACTTCATTTGCTCAGTAGCCATGCCCCAACGGTTGTTTTGTTGAACGTTGTTTTTGTTCCATGTGATGCTTGGCCCGTAATCGTAATTGTCACCCCACTGTCCACGGTTGGTGTATCCTCCTTCTGCAGACTTCTGATTTTCGTTAAGATGAACTTCAAAATCCCAAAGTGGGATGTGATTGTAGTGCATGTGGTTGTGCAGGTCGATGAGACCAGGGTAGATTGTCCCGTTTGTTTCTAGGATTGGAACATTGGTAAGGTCGACGCCGCTAGGAATTGTTCCTGCGTCGGACCACACGCCGGTGATCTCACCATTTCGAATCATGACGTTGCCTTGGTTGAGTACATTGTTCTCGCCATCCATGGTCACGACCCTTCCTTTCAAGAGGAAGGCATCATTTGACACTGGATCTGGGATGTTGAAACATCTGACGATGTTGATTGCAACATCTGAATCAGCGCCGCCAGGTCCCCAGCCAGGAGTAGGCGTGACCTTTTGCAAATCACCATTGCTGTCCTCAACATACGACTCACCGTACCACGAATCTTTTGCCGGGTACGACATTGAATCCATTGCAGCGCCAGTGTCATCGCTGATGGTCACTGTTTCGCCGTCGAAGTATGAAAGCAAAATACCCGAATCAGCACTGAAGACAGAGATTCGCCCATCTGCAGGGATGGTTGTGTTCCATGCAAGCTGGCATGGTGGGCTGCCGCTGGTTACGGAAAGTTGCCAGTCGGAGACATCAACAGGGGTTGCTCCATTGTTCCAAATTTCGATGAATTGATCGGAATACTTGCCATATTCGCCATCAGCGTTCCAATCAACTGCGCCATAGACATTCTGAGATGTCTCATTTGAAACTAAGTTGTTTGGACTGACAAATAATTCAGAGACAACAATGGAAGATTCTCTCCCGGAAACGGCTGTTGATTCTTGCGTCGATGCCACAGATAAAGCCGGCAAGAGCATAAGTGCAAACAGGGCGACGGCGACACAACGGGTCAGGCGCATGGGTGACGCTTGAGGCCCAAGCACATGAACTCGTCGGCACAGCAGGATGCGGTTGTATTCAAGAACCTCCACCGTTGAGAGGTATACATGGCAGCAGTTAACTTGACCGAACCTGAATTTGCAGACACCGTTGAAAACAACGAAATTGTGTTGCTTGACTTTTGGGCGGAATGGTGTGGTCCATGCAAGGCATACGGTCCAGTCTACGAGCGTGTTTCAGAAGAGTTCCCTGACGTCGTTTTTGGCAAGATTGACACCGAAGCTGAACCTCAACTCGCTCAAGCATTCAACATTCGGTCGATCCCCACCACGATTGCTTTCAAAGAAGGCATCGGTGTGTTCATGCAACCTGGCGCCCTTCCAGAAGATGCACTTCGTGATCTCGTCACAAAACTCGGTACGCTCGATATGGACGAAGTCCGTGCTGAAATTCAATCCCAAAAGGCCCAAGAACAAGTTGTTGAACCACCTGTGGAAAAATCAGGTGGAGGATGCGGCAACGATGGTTGCTGTTGATTGATAACGAAGATTAGCTTCCCTCTTGGGCAGGCTAAGGCAAGAAAAGGTGTATTCCAAGAAACCAATGCGTTCAAAAATCCCACGGGTTAGCACTTGCCATGCACCTGCGCTCCTTGTTCTTGGTATCGGTGATGCTCAGTGCTAGCCTCTCTGGTTGTTTTGGCGAGCAGCAAGTCGATGACGCTGGCGTCGAAGCTCCGTATGAGTTCTATCCAGAACCTTGGGACCGCACCGAAATGAACTACGATGATTCCGATGTTTTTGCCCGAGTGACAATAAATGGTTCGTATGGCATTGATGAGGTTCGGTCGGTCTTTGTACCCGTCCCTACAATCACTGCTGCTGACGGTGGTGCTGGGCTGACCGGTAATGCAGAAGTCCACCTTGGGCTATGGCTACCAGTCATTGAAGGGTGCGATTGGGAGGCTGGAAACGTTTCTGAGGCGTGTCAAGTTCCTGTCATTGCGGAAGTTGGCCCCTATTACAACGATGGCGATGTTGATGCCCTTACTCCTGCGGACCGATTGGGACGGATGTTAATCGAAAATTATGTCCCACACGGCTATGGCGTTGCGCAAGTATCAGTGTTTGGCACTGGTGAATCAAACCACTGCATGGACCTCATGGGCACAGATGAACAACGTGGCATCGATGCAGCAGTCACTTGGCTCGGCAGCCAAGGATGGTCAAATGGAAACGTTGGCCTCATTGGCAAATCATACGACGGTTCCACACCTTGGCAAGCAGCCACCTTTGGTAATCCTCACCTTGCCACAATTGTTCCTATGTCAGGACTCATCGGTGTCCACGAACTCATGTGGAGAAATGGAAGCATGGAGGCTCGTGGAATGATTATGCACAATGGCGTCTACGGCTCATTCGGTGTTGACGGAGATGCTGCGGATGCTGAGAATGCCTGCGAAGGCTACATTGAGGGCTATGTCAACGGGCCAGCCGCTTATCTTACGGGTGGAATGGTCGAATATGGGGGTAATGATTACTGGACTTCCCGTTCGTTCCTTGACCGAGTGGTGAGCAACTACAATGGCTCTGTGTACATCATTCAGGGCATGCAAGACTGGAACGTTGACCCGCACATGGCTTTTCCAACTCACCAGATCATGGAAAATGCTGGAATTGAAGTCAAAACCCTTGCAGGCCAATGGGCTCACGATTATCCAGATCGCCAATCAGGTCACGAGTCGTTGCCTTCAGGTGAAGGTGGAGAAGCCTTCCCCTACACCCTTCGATGGGATTGGGCTGACGAGATGTTGTATTGGTTTGACTGGTATCTGAAGGGAGAAGGACGAGCACCAACCCTTGGCGTTGAAATGCAAGACAACCGAGGCGGGTGGAGGTTCGAAGCAACCTATCCTGCAGAAGATACAGAGTACCTCCTCATCAACGCAGCAGAACTTAATCCAAGCAGTGCAGGGATGATCACGACAACCGAGACAATCACTCTCACATATGGGCCGTTTGAACAAGACGCCTACATTGCAGGGATGCCTTCATTCCACATTGCAGTCACAACGCATACGACAAACGGTGCACACGCTTTCCTTGAAATGAGCGATTCTTCAGGCATGCGCCTCGGTCATGCCGTCATGGACTTCCGCTTTGCCGATGGAGGACGTGATGGAAACGAACTGATTGCTGCCTTTTCTACCGTGACGGGCAAGATGGAATTCATGCCAATGGATGTGTTCATCGAAGCTGGTGAATCGATTACCATCACCATGACTCAAACTGGTATGGATTACGTACCATCACCTGCGGCAGCAGGCGGATACAGCGTGAATTGGGCCAGTTCAGAATTGACATTGCCGCTTGTGTACAGGACGTGTGAGGATTTGTTCCAAGCTCCTGTGCACGCCTATGGTGACGAAGCAGGGCGTGTTTGCTGATTACTGAAACATCGTCAAAATGTCTCCGAACAGGACCTTAGCGTGGCCATCACTACGTTCCACTAACCTCTTGACAATGAGTTCAGGTGTCGACCGGGCCAAATGATTGCGTTTTGGCGTTCGATCGACCATCAACTCAAGA
>VMHT01107207.1_pt1 | contig 10534 bp, 6 predicted proteins | sample 4693611 | NCBI WGS metagenome assembly VMHT01 (sample SAMN12280063, study PRJNA550983) | marine metagenome | isolation source: seawater sampled from same location over 5 years 0.02-0.2 micron viral filtrate | place: USA: collected off the coast of southern California halfway between the port... ...
AAAACACTTAGTTAATTATGGAACTAACACCTTATTTATTTTGGAACATCTTCATAACATTGGTGTTAGCCCCCATACTTTACGGTATTCGTAGAAACGAAGCTGAAGCAAAAAGAATAGACATACTTTTAAATAAGACTCGAGAAGAGATTGCAAAAGACTATGTCACCAAACAAGAAGTAAAAGAAGGAATGAATATCTTAATGGATAGACTAGAAAAACTACATGAAAAGGTTGACAGACTTTTTGAGGTAAAATAATGGCAAAGAAAAAAAATAGAAAACAATATAAACAAAAAGTTACTACTGATAAGAGAGTAGACATGCGTACTGGTGGGCGAGTAAAACTTCAAACTGGTGGTCGGACTGTAGAAGAAAACAGACAAAATCTTAAACCAATAAATGCAGCACTACCAGTAGGTTCAATTCAACCAGTACAGCCAACTGAAGATGAAATAGTTATTGGAGGTCCAGTAGGACCGGGTGTACCTTTTGACCCTGAAAAAGGAGATGGTGAAGTTGGTGCTACAACTATGCCTCCGGAACAAAATGGAGACCCAATAGAAGATAAAAAATCTCCTAATGGTGAAAATGAAAAAGAAAATGAAGAAGAAAATGAAGAAGAAAATGAAGAAAATGAAGAAGATGAAGGTCCACAAATAGGCGATAGAAAAACTGTAAAAGGTATATTACTTGAATGGACAGATACTGATGGTGATGGTGTTGGTGATAAATGGATTCCAGTTATAAAAGACCCGCCGGAAAAGAAAGAAGAAGAAACAGATGAAGAAAAAACTAGACAGCAACAACTAGCTAGAGAAAGTGCAGAGGCTGCAGCAAGAGGAGAAGTACCTGATGCTGCTAAATTACCAGATGCTGAACAAGTAGGATTTCAAAGAGATGCAAATGGTGAGTTAATTTTAGATGAAGATGGTAATCCAATACCTATTGCTGAACAACAAGTTACAGAAATGGATGAGCCTACTAAAGTTGAGCAACAAGAAGATGTAACAACAAGAAAAGAAAAAGTTACAACAGGAACTGCAGAGACTGCAGAAACTCCAGAGGAACGAGCAGCTTCAACATTTACAGCAAAACAAGTAGAAGAAGAAGTTGATGTAGAGGCTGCTGAAAAAGATAAAGAAGATATAAAACTTGCAGAAGCAGCAGAAGTTGAAGATGTAGAACCTATTGTAGGTGCTGATGTAGAAGTCGAAGAAGGTGCTATAGCTGAAAGAGTAGTTGGACAAATTAGTAAAAATGCTAAAGCTAAAGCTGCTAAAAATGCTGGTACTTCATTAGCTAAAATAACAAGAGCTAAAAAACAATTAAGAAATGCAGGACTATCAGAAGAAGAAATTGCAGCGATTGGTAATGACATAGAAGATTTAGAAGCCCGATTAACTGATTTTACTGAAGAACAAAGAGGTATTATAGCAGGATTACCTGAAGAAGCCTTAGTATCTACACAGTTGAATGGTTTATTAGAAGGCATAGAAGATGGTGAGATACCACCTTGGGCTTCTCCAGCAGTTGCAGCAGTTGAACAGATGTTAGCTGCTAGAGGATTAAGTGCTTCTAGTGTTGGTAGAGATGCTCTGTTTAATGCTATTATTCAAAGTGCTATGCCAATAGCTCAAAGTAATGCTCAAGCTTTACAACAAAGTGTAGCTCAACAAAGAGATATAGAAGCTAGAGCTGACGAAGCTAATGCTCAAAGACAGCAACAAGTAGGATTACAGAATGCTCAAAATGTATTTAATATGAATATGGCTCAGTTTAATGCTGACCAACAAACTGAATTATCTAATAGTAAGTTTATGCAAACTGTAAGTTTAACTAATGCTAGTAATGACCAACAAGCTGCTGTACAAAATGCAGTCTTAGCATCACAACGAAATATAGCAGAAGCTAACTTACAACAACAAGCAGAAATATCAAATGCTCAAAACTTTTTAAAGATTGATTTAGCTAACTTAAATAATGAGCAACAAGCTAATGTATTAGAAGCTCAATTAAGTCAACAAAGAATATTATCTAATCAAGCTGCTGTAAATGCATCAAGACAATTTAATGCTACTAATGAGCAACAAATGAATCAGTTTACTATGAACTTAGCTGCTCAAACAGAACAGTTTAATAAGTCACAGTTAAATGCTATGGAGCAGTTTAATGCTACACAAACTAATGCTGCAGCAGCTAGAGATGCTAATAGAGCTGTAGATGTACAAAAGTTTAATAATCAGTTAGCTGCACAGATAGACCAATTTAATTCTAATCAAGATTTTGCAAGAAATCAATGGAATGCACAAAATAGAGCAGTAGTAGAACAGTCTAACACACAATGGAGAAGACAAGTTAATACTGCTAATACTGCAATGCAAAATCAGATTAATGCACAAAATGCACAGAATGCTTTTGCTATGACACAAACAGCTCAATCATTCTTATGGCAAGAATTAAGAGACCAAGCTGATTATGATTTTAGGTCAAGTGAAAATGAAAGAAATAGAATATCAGCATTAGTAAATACAGCACTAGCTTCAGACCCTGAAAAGTATGGTTCTAGTGTAAATGATATTAAAACACTAATAAGTTTATTAATTAGTGGGACAAGTTAAGGTATAAATTATGGGATTATTTAAAAAATTAAAAAAGGCTTTTAAAAAGATTGTAGGTGGAGTTAAAAAAGCAGTTAAAGGAGTAATTAAAGGAGTTAAGAAAATAACTAAAAAATTTACAAGTAGTAAACTTCTTAAAGCTTTAGCTATTGCTGGAGCTGTCATAGTTACGGGAGGTGCTGCTCTTACTGCTTTTGGTGGTAGTGGTGCTTTAGCTGGAACTAAGTTTGGAACTTGGATGATGGGTGCTAGTCAAAAAGCTTTAGCTGGTAGTGTATTTACAGGAACTCAAGGAGCAGCTAAAGTATTATCAAACATAGGAAACTTTGCAATTAAAACTGCTGCTAAACCTTTTGGAGCTGTTGGTGGTGCTTTAGGTAGTACTGCTAGAGTTGGTGCTAACATACTAAGAGGACAAAGTGCTTTTGCTGCTGGTCCTGCTGCAGGTGCTCCAGTTCCGTTTAGTGGAGCAGCTTTAAGTGGACAGATGGACACAAGTAGAATATCTTATAGTGGCACAACTGCTGATGGAGTAAATCAATATAAAGATAATGTAACTGGTAAACTTTTAACAGAAAAAGAAATATCCAGATTACCTGATTCATTTATTAAACAAAATGAAGATTTATTAAATGCTATGGATAAAAATTTAAGTGATTTTGATGGTAGTAGTTATAAAGAAGTTAAACCGGGAGAGTTTGAATTTTATAATCCTGAAGGTAAAGTTAAAGATACTTTAAATTTAAATACTAATTCAACTAAATTCTTTGACACGAAGGCAGGTGACTTTGTATCTAGTGTAGGTAGACAAGTAGTTGGTGGTGTAGCAACAGGAGCAATTATGAGTGAAATACAAGGAGACCCTCGTCTTGTAGGTACTACTGCTGGTGGTGGAGGACTAGAACGTGCTGCTGGTTTTGACCCATTAAGAATATATGCATCTCAAAATAATATTGATACTAGCTCAATCTATAATCAATTACTATATGGTAATTCTGACCCAAGTACTGCATATGGAACACAATTATATAATCAACAAACAGTAGGAGTTGCATAATGGGAAATCCAAAAAGAGATGTAAGACCCATAGTATCTAATAATTTAAGTGAGGCTGCAGGTTTAGCAGTTCTCGAGGGTTTAGATGCTGGATATGATATAGAAGATATTGCACCAGAAAAAAATAGTCCAAAGATAAGAGTAAAGTCTGGATTTTCAGAAGAAGGGTTAAATGAACTTACAAACTTATCAGCTAAAGGTAGACCTATTGCAGGACAAAGTTTAACTAATAATCCTGAAACTCCTTATGCTTGGGAACAACCTCCTACATTTAGTAATCCTAGAGAAGCATTAGATTCTATTGTAGCTGAAATAATGCAACCAGAAGCTGTTAAAAATGTTGTTGGTGCATTAGCTAAAGGTGGTGCAGTTGGAGATATTGCTAGTGCTGTTTTATATGCTAAGTTTACTGAAGGTGATATTAGTATTGATAGTATGATGTTATTAGCAGAACCATTAATGTATGTTATTATGGCTATAGGTGAAGAAGCAAATATTAAGTATAATATTGAAGGTAATGATGCAGATGAGTTTGATGAAGAAGATGAAAGAGGAGAAATGGATAGTAAGATTAATGAATTTAGAACTGCTGTTTCTGATATTAAAAATCAAACTACACAAAAATTAAAACCGACAGTAGATGAAAATGTAGTACCTAGAAATATATTAGACAAGGTAAAAGAACAAGGTCCAGAGATTAGAAGTTTATTAAGTAAAGGAGAAGAGTAATGGCACAAGAATTTGAAAGTCAATTTAAACCTATAGTAGATGGTTCAGATTATTTATCTGGTTCAGAGTTTGGGCAAGTTGCTGGTGCTTTACTAGCTAGAAGAAAAAAAGAAGATAAAGACCAAGCTAAAAAATCTTTACTAGCTTCAATTCTTTTAGAGTCTATAGGAGTTGCACAACGTAATCAAAAACAAGGTGTTATAGATGCTATTAATGAAACTAATGAAAAATACTCTGATGTATTTTCAACTAATAGAGCAGAGTTTGATAGTTATGGAGATGAAAGAGCTGAAGTTGAAGAATATGAAAAAAATAAAGATGTATATTTGAATAATAAAACTACAGAGTTTATAAATGGTACAAATGAAGTTCTAGCTGCTAGAGTAAAGTGGGAAGATGTAGATAACCAACCTATTGAATTAAGAGATACAATGTATGCTGCTTTTAATAAACATAGAGAAGAACTACAAAACAAAATGGAAGCTTTAGCAAAAGACCCTAGAGTTACTTCTGTAAGTTTTGAACAATTTAATAAACTTGCAAAAGAAGAATATTTAACAGCTATTAATTTAGTAAAAAATGACCCAACTAAAAAAAGTTTAATAGCTGCTGCATGGAATAGAATTTTTAAAACTAAAAAAGATGATGGTGGTGAATTAGTTACTACTAATACTGAACTATTAGATTTACAAGAGGCTTTAGATACAGCAAAAACTAATAGAAACACTTTTAGAGATACTATTGAGAATCAAGTTGTAGAAAAACAATTATATGAACCTTTAGTATTTAAAGCAAAGCCACAAAATAAAAATGCTATTTATTTAGAAGTTGTTCCTTCATTACAAGAGTTAGTTAGAAATGATAGTAGATATAAAGATGTAGATTCAGGATTTTTTCAAGAGGTTGTTGATGATATAATTAATAATAATCCTTCTTTTAATTCTAAACAAGTAGGTGAAATAGCTTATGGTTCTTTATTACAAGGAAATTTAGATATAGACGTTAACGACTATTTAACTAAAGAAGGAATTAAAACAGCTAATAATGAAAGTTTAATACTTGCATTTGAAAATGAAGAAAATCAAAAAGAATTTATAGGAAATAATCCTTTTAAATTATTTCAAATTGCAGATGCTTATAAAAATGTAGGAGATGAAGCAACTGCACAAGGACTATTAACTATATATAACGATGTTTATGAAGATAAAGATATAAAAGATTTTACTCCTACTGCATCACAAAAACAAAATAATGTAGAATTAATTAGAATAAAACTTAATGCTAAAGCACATAAAAGTCTTTTAAATGATAATGATGCTTTAGGAGTTTTAGGTGCTAATATAGCTTATGCAGAAAATTATTATAAGCAATTAAATCCTAATTGGTTAGATACTTATACAGCTCCAGAAATTAAAGAAGCTGCTACAAATTTTGTTTTAAATAATATGAGTACTAATTCAACTGAAATTAGAATGACAAGTGCAGATTTATTATATGCAGGTTTTAGAAAAGAGAATCCATTAGCTTTAGTAGATGAGATACCAATGTATTTAGAAGAACTAAATAAAGCAAATGCAGGTGTTGTAGAAAAACAAAATTTAAGAAATAGTTTTATTGGAGCAATTAAAGACCCTAGACTTGAATTAGGACAAGATGAAATACAAGAAACTATTACTAAAATAAATAGTTATTTTGAAAATACAGGTGTAAGTACTGAAGATGAGATTGAAGAGGTTGATACTTTTCCAATTAGTTCTGATGTTAGTATAGAAAGAAAAGAAAACATAACTAATGAATATGAAGAAAAAGGTTTAATAGCTACTCATCCTACTAGAAAAATAACTTATTTAAAAAATTATAAACAAGCAGTTAATAAATTAGATTTATCTAAATTATCAATAAGTGATTTAGGATTTTTATATGATATGTCTGAAGATGAATTTTATAATTATTTAGGTTTAGATAGAAATATAAGTTTAATGCCTTTTAGACTTCAAAGAGGAGAAAATATATTAGATAATAAAGCATTTGATGCTATTGAACAAAAATATATAAATCAAGGAAAGAATAGTTTTCAAGCTAATGGATTAACTAAAGGTTTATTTTATGGACAAAATAATTTTAGAGAATTAAAAAACGATGAAACTATTAATAATTTATTTAATGCATTAAAACAAAATATATTACAAAATTAAAAACTATGTCATATAAAAATAGTTTATTTTATAAAGAACCTACATTTAGTACAACAAGTTTTGGTCGTAAAAAAACTTTAGATGAACTAGAAAAAGATGAAAAATTTTTAGAAGTCTCTGAAAGATTTTTACAGTCTGTAGGTGAAAAGTCTGATGATGTATTTGAATACTTAAGAGATTCAGATTTTAATTTAGCATCTGGTATGAGTCGAGCCATGCAAAGTGGTAAATTTACTCAACAACAAAAACAAGACTATGCTTATTTAAGACGTGAGTTTGATAACGCAGACTTAGGAAGTCTTAAACAATTTGCTGGTTTAGTAAAAGATGCTGGTATTGATATAATTTCAGACCCTACAGTTATAGTAGCTTCTTTAGCTGCTCCTTTTACAGGAGGTACTTCTTTAGCTGTTAGACAAGGTATTGCAAGTACTGGCTTAAAAGCTGCTAAAAATTTTATAGGACCACCAGTACCTACAAGTGTAATATCAGGAGCTTTAAAAAAAGAAGGTAAACAAAGTGTCAAAAAAGCTGCTTTGGTTGCTGGAGCAGAAGTTGGAGCTTGGATGGGTTTAGATAATCATTTTAGACAAACTACAGAACTTAATACAGACTTAAGAAAATTATATTCTAAACCAGAATTAGTTGGTTCAGTTGCTCTAGGAACATTAACAGGTGGTTTAGTTGGTGGTGGTATTCAAAAAGCTAATTTATTCTATAGTAAAATGAATAGACTTTATTCTGATGATAGTTATATAAGCACAAAAGAAGGAAGTTTTGCAGATAAAGTTTATAAAGTTTTAGAGTTTGGGGATAAAGTTAAATCAAAAACTATTGGTTCTGCTACTTCTATTTTAGATACTAAAGCAAAGTTTGCTCCTTCTGCTAGAGAATTAGGTAATCTTGTTAGAGAAGATTTTAGTAAAGGATTCGGAACTATATACAGAAAAAAAGCTGAACTAAGTCATGGAGAACAACTTGATAATTTAAGAAGTGAGTATCATGCTTTATTTGATGAAGCTACAGCACCTATTAGAAAAACTGGGACTTTAAATGAAAGTGATGAATTAGATGTTATTAAAATATTAAGAGGTAATGACCCTAAACAATATAGTGAAGAAATACAGTCTGTTGCTTTAGATTTAAGAGCATTGTATAATAGAGTTTTTGATGATGCTATTGATGCTGGTCTTATTAAAGAAGATAGAAGATTACAAAATTATTTTACTAGAAGTTGGAACAGACAAGCTATTGAAGATAATAGACCTGAATTTGTTCAAAAATTAGTAGACGAAAAAATTGTTAAAAATGATATTGAAGCTGAAACATTAGTTGATAATATGTTAGATAAAAAGAATGAGTTATTTTCATCTCATTCTATTTTGTTAACACAGGCAAGAACATTTAAAGATTTAAATGATAATACATTTGAAAAGTTTTTAAACAATGATTTAAATTCTATGATAACTTATTATATGAATGCTGCTAATACAATTCAACATAAAAAAAGTTTTTTACTACCGGGATTTTCTAGAAAAACTAATGAACAACAATTTAATGAAAGATGGATAATACCTATAAATCAAGAGTTAAAAAAAGCTAGAGGTAAAAATAGAGGACTTTCTAAAAACGATAGAAAAAATATAAGAAATTTATATAGGTCAGTAACTGGTCAAGTTAATTACTTTGATAATGAACTTATACAAGGTGCTTATGATGCAACTAAATTAGCTAATGCTATGGCATATCTTCCACTTGCTACTGTTTCTTCATTAACAGAAGCTATGATACCTTTAACAAAAACTGGTGGTTCTGTTACAAGTCCAGTTAAAGATGCATTAAAAGGTGTTAGAGAAGGACATAAAATTTTTGTTCAAGATATACCTATATTATTAAAACAAAAATATAAAATGCCTGATTCTGCAATTCAAAAAGAAATGCAACAAGTATTTTTAGCAATGGATGAAGCTTTTGCTGAAACTACTAATAAATTGACTGGTGAAGGATTACAAAACGAATTTTTAAAAAAAGTAGGTAGAGGATTTTTTAGATATAACATGTTAATACCTTGGACTAAATCAGTTCAATTAGCTTCTTTTAACATAGGTAAAGGTTTAATAAAGGAAAACTTAGAAACTTTAAATAAATTATCAAAGGAAGGTATTGATGTTATAAATGAAGTAGGTACAAGAGAGTTAACTAGAAGTGAAGTTAGAAATATTCAAAAATTAAAAAATGAACTTTTTGGATTAGGAATTGATATTAATGATGGTTTAAGGTGGTTAAATGATGGAGCAAAAACATCTTTTAGTCCTGCTAGAAAAGAAGGAGTGTTAACAGGTGAAATAGAATATGCTGATAAATTTTATAAATCTGTTATTCAAGGTGCTGGTAGATTTGTAAATGAAGTAATAATGCCAGTAGGTAGAGATAGAGCTAGAATACCTACTTTTATGACTAATCCTAAATTAGATATTTTAACACAGTTTTTAAGATACCCTACAGTTTTTAGTAATACAGTATTAAAAAATTATATAAATTCTGTAATAGTTAATCCTAAAGTTAATGCTCCAAAACTAGGTGCTTTTGCTTTTATGGCTACTAATTTAGCACTTGCTACAAATTATTGGAGGTCTAACGAAGAAAATAGAGATAGGATAGTAGAACAAGGATTTGAAAGAGAGGATGTTGTTAGAGCTTTTCAGAGAGTAGGATTATTAGGTCCATTAGAATATGGATATAGATATGGAGATTCTCTAGAATATAATAGAAATCCTTACTTAGCTGCTGCAGGTTTAGGAGGTCCTACAATGTCTGATATTACAAATTTATTATTAGGAAGATATGGATTAACAGAAACATTAGCTAGAAAAACTCCTTTAATAGGTACTAAATCAATGATGAATAAATATTTTGGTGCTAATATATATGACCCTATAACACAAACTGCTAGAGAAATAGACAAAGAAACATCATATTTATTTGGAATAAAAGATAGACCAAAGGATAGAAGGTATACTAGAACATATAATGAAACTTATAAAAGAGAATATTCAACCGGTGGCTTAGTATCAGGACCAGAAGTTTCTGACACTAAAGAAAACCCAGCAGACAGAGTAGACCCTTTTACAGGAGCACCTTACTCTGACCAGATGGCTAGACTTGGATTAGTTAAAGGTGGTAGAGCTAATAAAGACTTAAATGATATTATATTACAAATAGAATATGCTCGTTTAATTAAAGATAATCCAGAATACAAAGATGTTTCTTATGAATTTTTTAAAAATAATGCACAATTATTAATGGATAATGTTAAGTTTGCTGAGAGTAAAAATAAAAATTTAGCTAGAGGACAAAATAATTTAGGTAGTTCTGCTTCGGGTTATTATCAATTTTTAAAAGGAAGTGTACCTACAGCTTATAATAGAGCAACTAATAGATTTTTTACAGGTGAACAATCAAAAATATTTCAACCTATTTTAAATAGTAATGATTCTTCTGCTGTATCGGAAAGTATTCAAGATGCATTATTTCTTTCTAATATGTTTGAATCAAAAGGTAGTGATAAATACTTAGCACCGGCTTTATTTGAAGGTAATACAGAAGCTTCTATGAATGCTTATTTATATAATCATCATACATTATCATCTAAAAATAAATCAATTAATAATGCTACAGTAGTACAAGCTAAAAAAATATGGGAAGTAAATTAATTATGAACATAGAACAATGTAAAGCTGAAATAAAAAGACACGAAGGTGAAGTGTTAGAAATATACATGGATAGTTTAGGTTATAAAACTCTTGGTGTCGGACACCTATGTCAGCCAGAAGACCCTGAGTATTCTTGGGAAGTTGGTACTGCTGTTTCTCAAGAAGTAGTAGATATGTATTATGATAGTGATTTTAATAAACATTTATTAGAAGCTATACAT
>VMHT01187025.1_pt1 | contig 10534 bp, 10 predicted proteins | sample 4693611 | NCBI WGS metagenome assembly VMHT01 (sample SAMN12280063, study PRJNA550983) | marine metagenome | isolation source: seawater sampled from same location over 5 years 0.02-0.2 micron viral filtrate | place: USA: collected off the coast of southern California halfway between the port... ...
AGTTTTTTTGAAAACTACTTTACCTTTTACAACTGAAAAAATTGAATGATCTTTACCCATACCTACATTTTCCCCAGGAAATATTTTTGTACCTCTTTGTCTAACAATAATATTACCAGGTATGACAGTTTCACCACCATACTTTTTAACACCAAGTCTTCTCCCGGCGCTATCTCGTCCGTTTCTAGATGATCCACCTGCTTTTTTTGTTGCCATAACTTATTCCTACTTATTTACTTGCCGCTTTTTTAGGGGCTTCCTTTTTTAAAGGCTTAGAAATTTTTTCAGCTTCAGATAAAACTTTACCATCTTTTGAAAAAATTTTGTTTATTCTTATCAAAGAAAATTCTTGTCTATGACCATTTTTTCTTCTGGAGTTTTGTCTTCTTCTTTTTTTAAATATCAAAATTGTTCTATTTTTGCTATTCTTAATTAAATTAGCTTCTACCTTAGCTCCCTGAACAGTTGGTGTTCCAACTTCAATCATCTTGCTATCACCATAAGCTAAAATTTCTTTAAATTCTATTTTTGTGTCTGGCTTTGAGTCTTGTAATTTTTCTACTTTAACAATCTCACCAGATTTAACTTTATATTGTTTTCCACCAGTTTGTATAATTGCGTATGACATAATATTTGAATTATTTTGTAGTCGCAATATAGTCCGAGGAAGACTTTAGTCAAGCTCTATAACTTAAAAATTATCCTTTAAATCTCTTAATTTTGAAAACGTTTGTATATCTTTAGCCTTGAGAAATATGTTACACTGTATTTCTTCATCTAAAATAGTTGGTGTAGTTGGCAATCCGCGTTTAAGTTTTTCTTTAATTTCCAAGATCTTATTTTTAAGTTGTAAGTTATTAGAGTCATAGGCTTCACAAAAATTTGAATTTTGAAGTGTATATTCGTGCCCAAAATAAATCTTAGTTTCTTTCGGAAGTTTTTTAATTTTTTTTAATGAGTTAAACATTTGTTCATATGTTCCCTCAAAAATTCTACCACACCCTAAAGAAAATAAAGTATCACCAGTAAAAATTTTTTTTTCATTAAAAAAGTGAAAAGCAATATGTCCAGTTGTATGGCCAGGAATATGATAAACTTTTGCCTCAAAGTTATCTCTTTTCCAAATTTCGAGATCTTCAACTAAAATATCAATTTCTGGAATACGGTCGCTGTCTTTTTTAAATCCAATTATCTTTGCATTATATTTACTTTTTAATTCTTTATTACCACCTACATGGTCATAATGATGATGGGTATTGAGAATATACTTTAGATTGATGTTATTGTTTTCAACGAAATCTATTATTGGTTTTGCTTCACTAGGATCTATAATGCAAGCATCAAGACTGTTTTCATCAATTATTAAATAACTATAATTGTCTTGAAGACATTTAATTATTTGAATTTTCATTATTTTTTTCAATTAGAAATATACCAAGTTCACTAAATAGATTTTTTGTTAATAAATTAGAACTATTTATAGTTGATACATTTTTTTTCATAAGAGCTAATGATTTAAAAATTTTGAAATTCATTATTTTGGAAAATTTAAAAAAATCTTTAATTGTACACATATGTATGTTTGGTGTGTTATACCAATCGTTTGGTAACGTTTTGGTGACTGGCATTGTTCCTTGAATTAGTAAATTTAATCTTACTTTCCAATGACCAAAATTTGGAATAGTTACTATCGCTTTATTTCCAACTCTTAAAAGTTCATTAATAACTATTTCTGGATTTATGAAAGCTTGTAACGTTTGTCCTAATACCACATAATCAAACGATTTATCTGGAAATTGTTTTAAATCAAATTCGGCATCACCTTCAATAACAGTTAATCCTTTGGATATACAGGTTTGAACTTTGTCTTTCGAGATTTCAATACCTCTAATGTTTACATTTTTTTCTTTTTTTAAAAATTCCATTAGTGATCCATCATCACATCCAACATCTAAAACTTTAGTATTTTTTGTAATTATGTCTGCAATTATTTTATATTCTAATTTCATTTTTATTAATCAATATATGACTTATCTAAAAAATTTTTGAGAACTCCTAAAAAATCAGGAACATCTAATAAAAAAGAGTCATGACCTTTATCAGACTCTATTTCTACAAATCCCACATTTGCTCCAATAGCATTTAAAGCAATAACTATATCTTTATTTTCTTGAGTAGGGTAAAGCCAATCTGAAGTAAAAGATATTACAAAAAATTTAGCTTTAGTATTCTTAAATGCATTAGACAGATTTCCATTAGATTGTTTTACTAAGTCAAAATAATCCATTGCACGTGTAATATAGAGGTAACTATTTGCATCAAACCGATCAACAAAAACTGAACCTTGATATCTCAAATAACTTTCTATTTGAAAATCAGCATCAAATCCAAACTTTAGATCATCTCTTTCCTGAAGTTTTCTTCCAAACTTTTCTTGTAGACCTTTTTTAGACAAATAAGTGATATGTGCAGCCATCCTTGCAACCGCTAAACCTTTGTCAGGAACAACATTTTTTGATAGATATTTTCCATCCATCCAATTGTGATCTGCAGTGATAGCCTGTCTTCCTAGTTCATTGAACGCAATATTTTGCGCTGAGTGGCTAGATGTGCAAGCTATCGGCACGACTGTTTTAGTTTTTTCAGGAAAATTACTAACAAATTGTAAAACTTGCATACCTCCCATTGAACCTCCAACAACAGAAAAAAGTTTTTTAATTCCAAAATGATCGAGCAAATTTACTTGAGCGTTCACAATGTCATTGATTGTTATTACAGGAAAGTCTGTGCCGTATATTTTTTGTGTTTTTTGATTAATGTGGCTTGGACCAAAAGAACCCATACATCCACCTAATACATTTGCACAAATAACAAAGTATTTATTAGTATCAATGGATTTATCTGGACCTACTGCGTATGACCACCAACCATCTTTTTTAGTAATTGGATTTAAACCAGTGACGAATTGATCACCAGTCAATGCATGACAAATTAGAATTGCATTATCCTTATTTTCGTTAAGTGTTCCATATGTTTCATATGCTAAAGGATAGTCATTAATAATTTGACCACAATCAAGTTTTAAGGGTTTCTTGATTAAAAGAGTTTTTATATTTTCTTTAATATTCATAACAAAAGCTAAAATCTGAATTGGGGAAAAAAAACTTTTTTAGCGGTTTTTTTAATGCGCCCGCAATTCAGGTAAATCAGCGCTTAAATTTTGTACAAGAAGTTATTTAGTATGTCAATTTTAAAAATAATTGAACTTATACTATATAAAAAATTGTTATTTTATTTATAAAGAAGCTAAGATTTAAAACATGACAACTGTAAAATTTAGAAAATTAAATATCGAGGCTTATAAACCCGGAAAATCGAGCATTAAAAGGTTAAAAAAAATTATAAAACTTTCTGCAAATGAATCTGCACTTGGAGTAAGTACAAGGGTTAAAAAGGTAATATCAAATAAAAAATTAAGTTTTTTTAGATATCCCGATGGTAGATCAAGAGATTTAAGGAGACAGATTTCCAAAAAATTTAGTTGTGATAAAGAAAAAATTATTTGTGGATCTGGTTCTGATGAAGTTATTCAAATGTTATGTCAACTCTTTCTCAAGCCAAATGATGAGGTAATTGTTCCGCAGTTTAGTTTTTTGATGTACAGAATATATGCTAAAATAGTTGGTGCAAAAGTTAATTTTGCAAGAGAAAAAAATTTTAAAGTATCTGTTCCTGAAATTATTAAGAAAGTAACAAAAAAAACTAAAATTGTTTTTTTAGCTAATCCAAATAATCCAACCGGAACCTACTTAAACAAGCTCGAATTAATTGAATTAAGAAAAAAATTAAGTAAAAATATTTTACTTGTAGTGGATGATGCTTATGCAGAGTATATGAAAAATATAGATTATAAATCTGGACTCGATTTATTTAAAAAAAAAGAAAATGTTTTTATATTGAGAACGTTCTCAAAAATTTATGGATTATCATCTTTACGTGTTGGTTGGGGATATGGATCAAGGAAAATTATAGATGCTCTGAATGTAATTAAACCTCCTTTTAATGTAAATGAGGTTGCACAAAAAGCAGCCGTAGAGTCTCTTAAAGACGATAAATTTATATCTCGCTCAATTAAACATAATTTTTTTTATGCAAGTAAATTGAAAGATTTCTTAAATAATTATAATATTAGTTCTAATAAAGTTAGTGCTAATTTTTTATTATTAGATTTTACAAAATGTAAATTAAAAGCAAAATTTTTCTATGAAAAACTAAAAATGAAAGGAATTATTTTAAGATCTACTGAAGATGGTTATAAAATTAAAAATATGTTGCGATTAACTATTGGATCTAAAAAGGAAAATCAGAAATTTATGAAGGTCACAGAAAGTATATTTAAAAAATGAAAAGTGTATTAATTATTGGATGTGGATTATTAGGGTCCTCTTTAGTAAGAAGAATTTCAAAAAAAAAATAGCAAAAAAAATATTTGTTTATGAAAAGTCATTATCAAATATTACCAAGATAAAAAAATTAAGATTACCTGTAAAAATGTTAAAATCATTGAAAGATGGTGTAATTAATTCAGATCTGATTATTTTTTGCACACCAATGAGTGAATATAAAAAACTTATTTTAAAAATTAATAAAATTATTTTACCAAAGACATTGATCACTGATGTTGGTTCATCAAAAAATGAGTCATCTAAAATTATTAAAAAATTTTTAAAAAAAGATATTCATTGGATACGAAGTCATCCTATTACAGGATCTGAAGTAAGTGGACCAGAGCATGGTAAAGATAGTATGTTTAGAGACAAGTGGTGTGTTTTAATTAAAGATAAAAAAACTAATTTGAGACATTTAAAGTTTTTAAATTCTTTCTGGAAAAAAATCGGCTCTAAAACTGTTATCATGAATTCTGAAAAACATGACAAAATTTTTTCAATTACCAGTCATTTACCTCATTTAATTGCATACAATTTAGTTAAATCAGCACAAGATTTTGAAAAATTGCTAAAATTTAATCTTATTAAGTATAGCGCAGGTGGCTTAAGAGACTTTTCTAGAATTGCTGCTTCTAATGAAATTATGTGGAGAGATATTTTTTTTGATAATAAACTAAACGTATCAAAAGCTATTGATTTATTTATTAAAAATTTAAAAGCATTTAAAAAAGATATAAATTCAAAAAACAATGAATCAATTTTAAGAAAATTAGTTCAAACTAAAAAAGTAAGATCTAAAATTATAAGATTAAAACAGGATGTAGATAAACCTAATTTTGGAAGAGATCTTTAATAACTAATAATTTTTAAAAAGTCTCCCATGTAATCTTTGTATAAATTAGATGATTTCACGGCAGATTTATAAATTGGATGTCTAGCCTGAGGTGCACTGGCAGTTTTAATTGATCTATCATTTTTTTCATGATGCATGCAACTTTCGTCCCAGTCTAATTTGCAAAATTCTAATAATTTTTTAATTTCATTTTTTGGGTCATTAACAAGGTTTTCATATTGAATATCATATATATCTTTTGCAAAGCTAATTTTCCAATATTTCATATAATCTTCATATAAGTTGTAATAATTTCCTAAATCACTCAAATTATTTGTAAATGGTAATGTATCAGGAAAAAAATTTTTGTAATTTGACCACGCGATGTCTATCGGACTGCGTTTACAGTTTATTATTTTTGAATTTTGAAAAATATATTTAATAAAACCTACATATCTAAAATTTAGAGGAGATTTATCAGTAAAGTCTTTTTTTGAATTATCTAAAGCAGATATTTTGTCTACATATTCGTCAAAAGCATTTGACATAAATGAATCTACTTCATTATTCTTATTAAGTTTAACTATATCATAGTCACTAAAATATTTATTATTAATGATCTTTGATAAAAATGGTAATTCTCCACCACCATAAACATTTCTGTGCGATGATAAAATTTGCTCAATCAGTGAAGTACCTGATCTTGGCATACCTATAATAAAAATAAACTTTCTAGATGATTGAGTTATTTTCTTTATATTTTTTTTTAAAAAAAAATCTTTAATTTTTAAAAAATCATTCTTTTCACTATTAATATTAAATTTAATTTTTTTATTTAAAATTTTATTACCATTTTGATAGTGCATAAATGATTTCTCTAAATTTTTGATATCCTCGTGTGCTTTACCAAGTCCAAAATATAAATGTGATAATTGGTCTTCACTTAAGTTTATATTCTTAAGTTTAATTTCCATATTATCTAAGTGAATATCATTTTCTTTATATTTTTTTAATTTTGAAATTAGTCTATCAGCTACAGTAAATTTTGAGTTAATTTTAAGCACTCGCTCATAATGTTCTATAGCATTTTCATATTTGCCTAATGATTGATAGCAATTAGCTAAATTAAGATGTGTTTCCAATACATCATCTTTGATAGAAATTGATTTCTTATAATTTTCAATTGCCTCATTTGTAAAATTTAAATCTTTTTTTAAGTTCCCTAAATTATTCAAAATATTTATATAGTTTGGAGCTACTTTTAGACCTCTATTAAAATACTCTTCTGCTTTATTAAAATTTTCAAGTTTATGTTGGCTTATACCCATATTATTTAAAAAGAACGGATTATTTGGGTTCATTCTTAAAGCATCTTCCATTACATCAGATGATTTTTGAAATTCACCAATACTTTGATATGCAATACTTAAAATATTAAAAAAAACTTGGTGTTGTCTTTTTTTTAATAAAGTCAAGGTTTCATTAATTACCTCAGTGAATTGCCCCGCTTGTAATTTATTGCTCAGTTTATCGAATTTTATTTTTACTTCATTATCAGATAACATCTAATTTTCTAACTCCTTTTACTATCAATTTAGACTTTTTTTCAATCTCATTTATAGTTTTTTTTATATCCATAATAAGCACTTTTTTTTTTGGTCCATAAGCATGGATTAAATTTTTTTGGTTTAAACAATAAGCAACATGTCCCTTCCAAAAAATCAATTGTCTTTTAGCATATATTTTTTTTCGGGGGATTGTTTTTATTGAGTTGATTTGATCCTCCGTGTCTCTTTCAAAAAATAAGTCATTATAATAATAAAAAATTTGAATAAGAGCTGAACAGTCTATACCATAAGCGCTTTTTCCACCCCAAAGATATTTAGTATTTAAAAATAATTTAATAATTTTTGAAATTTTCTTTTCTTTATGATCTATTTTTTTTACATCTGATTTTTTTATCCATTTCCCTTTTTCATACTCCAGAAAATTTTTATATATATTTTGTACTTGAATTTTTGAAGCAAAATATAGAACTTTTTTAGTTGATTTGAATTTATTATTTATTTTTTTAAAAATCTCTGACTTGATTTTAAAAACTTTATATTTAGCTTTTTGTTTTTTAAAAAATTTTTTATTTTTAATAAAGCCAGTGTAGTTATCAAAATTTGTTTTGATCTTTAACCATTTTTTATTTTTTGAAATTATTGAAAATTTTTCACCATAAAGCATTTGTGATGATAGCTTTGAAGAATTTTTTGGCTTCTCATATATATTCGTTAGTGGATAATTATTTATCATATTAATTTTTAATTGGTGCTACTCTACTTATCCATAAAATTAAGAAAAGAACTGGTACTCCTAAAAATGCAGTAAATGAAAAAAAATATGGATATCCCATTATATCAACCCAGCTACCAGCGTAGCCAGCAATTAATTTTGGTAAAAAGAGCATTATTGAACTAAATAAAGCATATTGAGTAGCGGTAAATTTAATAGAAGTTAGTCCAGACAAATAAATAACAAATGCAGCTCCTGCAAAACCACTAGAAACATTATCAGCTGTAATAACTGCTATAAGAAAATTTATGCTTATTGGAGATATTGCAAGAATCGCAAATAAAAAATTGCTTGCTGCAGCTATTAAGGCTCCAAAAAAAAGTGATTTCATGGTGCCAAATTTATAGGCGCAAAAACCACCTATAAGACCTCCAATTATAGTCGCAAAAACACCAAAAAATTTTGAGTAAGTTGCAATTTCAATAATTCTGTAACCTTTTTCAAGATAAAATATATTTGCCATAACTCCCATCACCACATCTGCAATACGGTAAAGGCCGATAAGTAAAAGAATTAAAAATGCAAACTTCCCATATCTTACTAAAAAGTTATTTATAGGGTTCAAATAACTTTTACTAATTTTCTCTTTTGATATAAATTTATTTAAAATTAAAAGTTTAATAATCAAAAAAGAAAACACAAAACAAACTAAAAGTCTTAAAATTGAAAAAATAAAACTTAAAAAAAGCTCATCCCTTGAAAAAGGATTTTCTAATAAAGAGTACAAATACAAAAAACCAATTAATGAGATAATAATAGTAATTAAAAAATTTAAATGATTTTCTGATTTAATTTTTTTTTTCAGTCTTGGTTCATCGGAAGAAATTGTAGCGATTATTCCAATAATCATTAAAATAGCCATGATTAAATATACTTTTTTCCAAACAATCTGATTGTAAATTTCAGCTCCAAAAAAAGCTGCCAGCCATAAACTTCCAGCACCAGCGACCAGCATAGCAACTCTGTAGCCAGAAATATACATTGAAGATAAAGGTCCCTGAAGTGATTGAGGTGCTGATTCTATTCTGAATGCATCAATGATAATATCTTGAGTTGCACTAAAAAAAGCAAGTAGAGTAATAAAAAATGCAGTGTAAAAAAGATTTTTTTGTGGGTCTGTAAATGAAGTTAAAACTAATGCAAAAATAATAAATACTTGGGTTATGAAAAGCCAACTTCTCCTATGACCTAATTTTTTAAAAATTGGTAATCTATAATTATCAACTAATGGGGACCATAAATATTTAAATGCATATGCAAACCCAGCCCAACTAAACAATGTTACCGTACTTCTATTTATTCCTGCTTTAACAAGCCAAACTGAAAGAGTAGAGAAAACTAAAAGAATAGGTAGACCAGACGAAAATCCAAGACAAAACATTCTGAACATTTTTTTTTTTAAAAAGATATCTATATATTTCATTAATTTAACTTCTCCAAAATGATGGTAAGAATAATACAAGAATTGCAAACAATTCAAGTCTACCCAAAATCATACCTACTGTTAATATCCATTTTGATACTTCGGGCAGTCCTGAAAAATTACCATTTGGTCCAATCATCGAACCTAGTCCGGGACCAACATTTGATATAGATGTTGCTGCACCTGAAATAGCGGTTATAAAGTCAAGACCTGTCAAAGAAAGTAAAGCAGTTAATAAAAAAAATATTACCAAGTACATGTAAATGAATGAAATTATAGACGAGATAAATTTTTGATCTATTGGATTTCCATCATACTTCATTACAAAAATTCCTTTAGGATAAATAATTTTTTTAAGTTGATTTGACACAAATCTATACAAAATTTGAATTCGAAAAATTTTAATACCACAAGTCGTTGAGCCAGCACATCCACCTATAAACATCAAAATTAAAAATAAAAATAGAGGAAAATTCCCCCAATTATCAAATTCAGCATTTACGTAACCTGTCCCAGTTAATATTGAAATAATATTAAATAAAGCAGATCTTAAACTTAGGTCATTTGGATTATTTATGGCCAAATATAATAACAGGATAACAATACTTACTAATATAACTTTAAAAAAAGACTTAACTTGGATATCTGAGAAAAATATATTTTTATTACCATTTAAGAATTTTATGTAAGCTATAAAAGGTAAACTTCCTAAAATTATAAAAATTATTGCCGTAATCTCAATTGAAAGGCTATTAAAAAAACCGATAGATTCATTGTAATTTGAAAAACCACCTGTGGCTATTGTTGTCATTGAATGAGTTAAGCTGTCAAAAAAATTCATTCCAAAAGTTTTATACGAAAAAGCACACAGAATAGTTAATCCTGAATATATATATATTAGTCTTAAAGCAATCTCTTTTGATTTTGGAAGAATTTTTTCAGATGAATCGTTGTTAGAAATTTTAAATAACTGCATTCCCCCAACATTCATTATTGGCATCAAAGTTATAGCCATGACGATTATACCAATTCCACCCAACCATTGAAGTAGTGCTCTCCACAACAAGATACCTTTAGGCATATTTTCTAAATTTGGAATTATAGTTGATCCAGTTGTAGTAATTCCAGACATACTTTCAAAAAAGGCATTAGTGAAAGAAAATCCTTCACTAGAAAAAACAAATGGAAGAGAGCCAAACACCGCTATACTTACCCAAGATAATGCTGTTAACAAAAAGGCCTGTTGTAAATTTAATTTTTTATCATGATCTAAATTAGATAAAAAAAATAATGTACCAAAAATTATTGTAACAATTGAGGCGCCAAAAAATGATGAGTCTAATTCCTTATAAAAAAATTGTGCAATTATTGGAATCAGCATAAAGATTCCTAGAATTATTTGAAGAATTCCTAGAGTAAAAAAAACAGTTTTATAATTAGACATTTTGAAAGAACATTATTTTATGGTAAATAAATTTCAACTCTATAAGA
>VMHT01134882.1_pt1 | contig 10533 bp, 12 predicted proteins | sample 4693611 | NCBI WGS metagenome assembly VMHT01 (sample SAMN12280063, study PRJNA550983) | marine metagenome | isolation source: seawater sampled from same location over 5 years 0.02-0.2 micron viral filtrate | place: USA: collected off the coast of southern California halfway between the port... ...
GAACGCCCATCGATTGAAGAGCATCTCTAACTAAATCTTTTGATATACCGTAATTTATTCTATTATCAGCATCAAACTTATCTGATACTGCTCTAAGATATATCCAAATATTATCAAAATGTTGACCTAACATATAAACAAATGCTAATGCCTCTGAATTACGAGAATCATCTCTTATAAATTCAGGTATTGTATTTGTTAGTATATCAAAATTATTTGTATCATATATAGAAGCTGATGCTATTTGTTCGTTGTACCAGCTTTGAGTTGTAGTAGTTTCTAGCGTATAAGGTCTAGTATCGTTTGATTTAGGCCATGCTTTAGAGCCTGATTCAAAATATAAGTATCTTTCGTAATGATCAAAGTTATTTACTACACCTTTAATTAGTCCTTCGTAGTGCTCTCTACTTCCTGATATACCTGTTAGTATGTAGTTAGCGCTGTTGATTGTTGTAATAGAATTATCATAACTAGTAATAAGATCTAGTTTGTACTTAAAGTTTCTTATTCTCTCTTCTACGGAAGAAAAGTGTATGAACTGATCGTATTCGGTATGGTCAATTGCAATGGCTGCGCTGTTCTCGTTAAATAGAGAATAGATTTCATAGTAAGAACTTGATATAGGGTAAGCAAATAATTCATTAACGGATAAGTATTCAGTAGGGTTATTATTTTCATCTGAAACTTCTACGTTAAAGTTAGGTCCTTTTAAGCTAGGAATGAATATTTCTTCTTCTTCTAGTTCTGCTTCTATAGAAAACCCAACAGGATTACTTACTTCCTCTACTAAAGTTATTACTTTCTTTAATTCTATGTAAGAAGGTGCTGGTTCATATAGTTTGATGTCAACGTAATCTTTTCCGTCTACGTTTTCATACTTTATATTTAATGCAGTTAAAAGATTATTATCCCCACAGTTTACTTTAAAATCATCAAAGTTACTTGAATCATTTATTGAAGTTTGAAACTCTTCTACTTTTAATCTTAGATCATCGATAGAGTTTTTAAATACTTCTAATCTTATCTCTGTTGAATCATCGCTTATCTCACTGACGTAGAACTGACCTCCTTCTTTATTCTCTTTTACAAAAGGGTTATTTAAGAAATTATAAACACAGTATATATCTCCATGAGGGAATCCTAATAGGATAGCGTCGTTTTCTGGATCTAGTTTTAGTTTAGAGGTTTCGTTTCTTTGTCCGGGTTTAGGAAAACCAGATTTGTATTGTCTATAATCTTCTAAGCTACTCAGTAAGTTTCCTTCAGAGTCGTATATATAAAGTCCTACTTGATGCTTTTGAGTATTAAATACTGTATTAACAGCAAACGATTCTATAAGCTCTTTATCGTCAAACTTAATCTCATCTTTTAGGTTTACGTCTTCTAAAAGATCAGCAGGATTTATAGTATATATCTTAGCCATTGTTAATAGGTAGATTTAGCTGATGCGTCAGCAATTTGCTTTCTTTTCTTAATTCTTTGTTCAGTCTGTGCAGTATCTTTTTCAACTACGTCTTTAATATCTTTAGTTAATGATACACCAGACTGGAGTTCAATTATTTGTGTATTAGCTTCTAATAACTGTTCTCTTAATTGGGATATCTCATCTAGTAAAGGTTGAATATCTTCAGTGTCTTTATCAAAATCAACTAACTCACTACTCTTTTTAATAAGGTAAGTATGACTATTATCTTCTCCTTCAGGCGGTATCCTTAAGTACAGTTCTTCGTATGCATCAAAAAACTCTTCTATAGTAACCTCCGTTACAGCATCTGGTATAGTAATAAAGTTTTTAAACGAACGATCAATAGTTTTATCAAACTGTTCTTTATTATATACTGTTTTATTTGTAGATATAGTCTTAGACATTTCTTACTACTTTAAATATATTTTTATCGTCTACAACAATACTACTTCCATCTATCTCTGTTTTAACTAATAGCCTATAGTACCTTTCTGGTTGTAGCCCATCCATAAATACATCAAAGTAAGAGCCTGTAGCATCGCAAGAAATCTTAGTATAACTTGTATCAAAGTCAATAATCATTTCTTCTGAATGCTCATCTTTTATAGCCCAATGTGATGCAGCAGGAAGAGCATAGTTTTTTAAGTAAACTGAAGAAGTAGTAAATTCTCTTACAGGATATTTAGGTCTAGCTAAAATTCTAAATCTCTGTTTACCATCTTCTTTATAAGTTCCTTTATTATTATTAATGTTTATTACCGGTTGACTATCTCCTAATACAGGTAAAGTTCCTGGTAAGTAAGAAGAGTCGTCCCATTTAAGTTCTAAACATGGAGGAAAGATAGTGTTAGTATCTCTACCGTAATATTTTAATTGTATAGAAGCAGTTTGATTAAACTCTAAACTATCATTTAGTTTAAGAATTATACCATTATTCTCGATTGATTCGCTATAATGAGTATTAACTATATTACTCACATCTAAGTTTATATCTCCATCAGTATCAATAGGAAACTCTTGAACCGCTTCTAAATTAACACCATTAGAGCCTGTCCACCAATTACCTCCACCACCTGCGAATATGTCGTTGTATGAAGAAGTAGTATTCGGTGCCATTGCTCCAGATACATCTTCTATAGCAGGAGTTAACCATCTATCTACATTACCTGCAGTTCTATAATACCAGCTTACACCAGACGTATTTATTGGATTATCTTGTATCTTTCCTATACCGTTTATGTAGCTTTCCGATACTGGGTATCCATATATTTTAAAGTTTGTTGGTACTTCGTAAGCAGTACATAAGTATAGTTTTAGATTAGCTTTAACTTCAACTCCTCCTCCAAAGCTATCTATAATTTGTTTTGTTTTAGCGTTATTAAACTTAAGTATCATTCTAGAAGTATGGCCTTGTCCCATTAAAGGATATCCGCCAAGTTCTAATACTTCATCTGTACCGTGGTTAGAGGTACCGGCTTCAGTGTAGATAAAAGTGTCGCTTTCTGGGAATTGTTTAAATATTGCCATCTTATAGTGTTGTTACTCTTCCTTGTATGTCATCATTAGGAAACTTAACTTCAAATATTGAAGGATCTAATGATGGGTATACTATGTTATTTCTTATTGCTCCTTTTACATCGTAAGCATATTCTCCGTAGTTACCTCCTTGTTTATTGTAGATATCTACCGTCTGTACTGTCTGTACTCCTTTTACTCTATCCAATAAAGTAAATATACTAGATAGATTTATAGGTTGGTTTATCGACCATTTACTTATATTAAAATAATCTTTTAAAGCATTATTACAAGCAAGCAGTACGTCTCTTGAAGCAAAATCTGGTAATGTTATTATCTCATAATTAATACCTATATTTACTATAAATGCATTTTTAATATTTATAGCATCAGTTAGAAGCATATATTGTGATAAATACTTCTTAAGATTTTCTTTTAAGCTATCAGTTGCTGTTATTACGTGTTTATTATTATCGTATGCTAAAACGTATAGAGCTAATGCTAGAGGATTATTATCTAATATCTGATCGTTAGCTTGATCTAGTGCTACAGCTTCTTGTGTTACGTGTACCTTGGCTATAGAGCCGAATTGTGGTGGCATAGATAGTGAACGTATACTATAATCTTGTAATGTAACTACCCTTTGTTGTTCTGAAAAGGATCTAATAGCATTCTGTCTTAATTCATCTACAGTATCTCCGTCTCTACCTCCTGCTGATGCTGATAGATTATTAAATGTAATGCTATCTACTTTGCTTTGATCTGTTGCAGTAGTAGTAATATTGTTAATCTTTGTAATAGTATTAGCAGGAACGTTAGCTGTTACTCCTCCTCCTGTTAAGTACCTTATGGTTAAGGTAGTATTAGAGGGTGCTAATCCGTAAGATCTACTGAATAAGAAGTTGGAAGGATCATATGCATAATCCAACCTGCTTACTCCCTGTACTGTTTGTAGACCTACGTTGGTTGGATCTGGTAAAAATGTTGTATCGTCTTGGGATGATATACCAGCCCCGAATTGAATCTGTAAAGAGCCTGTTGAAGTAAACCTAGTAACAAATCTTCTTGGTACTTTCTTTAATGATACCATGTAAGGTACTGTTGCTCTATCAGCTCCTGAATTAACTACATCTTCAAATATAGTATCTTGTCCTAGGAAAGGTACTTCATACCAGGTATTACCGTCTGAATCTGTTATATCTAATACTCTAATAATATCTTTATCAGATAGTGTTATAGTAGCAAACTTTTCTGCTGATTGATAGGTTTCGGTTACTTGATTTATCTTAGCAGAGAATGCTTTTACTTTCTTCTTTAGTAAGAATTCAGATGGATTAGCTCCTACTAAACTATGTATTGTTATTTCTGTAGGATCATACGAACTAGAGAAGTTGAAGTCAACTTTCTCATCTATAATATAATCTACAGCAGGATTAGTTGTAGAAGTCAAAGTAGCGTTAGCACTTAATATAACTGCTTGATTCCAGTTAGGGGTATAGCTACTTCCAGATGCATCTACTTTTTGAGTTACTTCAAGAGTAGACTCTGAGATTGTAGTAGCATGAGGTCTGTATCCCATCATATACGCTAGTGAGTAGAGATTAGCGGGATCTTTAGCATGTTGTAAAAAGGTTTCTTGTAATTGTGTATCCTGGTAAAACGATAATACATCACCAACGTAGGATGCCATCTCCATAAACATCATTCCAGGTGATGTTGGAGAGAAGTCGTTATAGGTATCAGGGAAATAATTCTTAGCAAACTCTTGTAATTGAGTTTTAAAATTATCGAAATTCCTATTGATATATTTTATATCTCTATTTTCAGCCATTATTGTTCAAAGTTTATTATGAGCTCATCTTCGATATTACTATTCTTTATAGCATATTCTAATGTAAACTCTACTAAATTTCTGTCTGCTTCAGCATTTAGTTCTAAATTTTTTACTACAACTCTAGGAAAGTATTGAGCTAAGGCATTTTTTATATGATTATCTATTTCTAGTACTTTCTCTCTAGTAACGTTTTCAAAAAGTAAAGGTCTTAAGCCTGAGCCGAATGTTGGATTCATATATCTTTCTCCAATTCCTGTTAAGAAAAAGTGTATAAGATTATTCTTAATTGCTTCTTTCGTTTCAAAGGTCTGATTAAATACAGCTTTTCCTGAAAAAGGCAAAGAAACTCCTACAGCTTTTCTAGGCTGCAGATCTAATGGATCTATTTTCTTAACTTCAAATGGCATTATAGTCCTGCTTTTTGTTTATCTTTTTTATATGCAGCATCTAATATCTGTTTAGCTTTAGATAAACCTGGTATAGCGCTTAAGTCTACTCCTGGTTGATTACCTGCACTTATATTCATCTGTGAAGCCATAGAGCCAGCCATATTAGACTTTGGTACTTGACTTGAGTCAAAGTTACCTATGCTTCTGTAATCTTCACTTGTCATTTGATTTTTAGTCATTGCTAACATTTCATCAATTGATCCTTTAGTAACCGGAGCTTTTGTTATTTGCTCTGTTGCTACTACTTTTTGAGGCTTAGAAGGTGCACTAGCTGCTTTTACAGCTTCGTTCATTATCTCCTGTAACTGCTCCTTCATCGCAGACTTGACCTCTTCTCTTATTAATTTTCTTAATAAATCTACTTTCATAATTATAAATAGTTAAGTTAACGAAGTTGACAGATTATCTATCTGTAATTTTATTTCATCTATCAACACACCAGTATCTGATGCAAAAGATTTAGGTCCTCTTAATACAACAACACCTTCATCTAAAGTCTTTGCTACTGCATTCCTTCTTGGTGCTATTTTAGGACTTGTAGGGTCTTTAACTATTTCTAATAAATAACCCTTATATATAATTTGTCCTTCTTCTAACGTATCGTTTGGTTGAAGTTCAAATCCTAAATCTATGTTTATACTACCTAGAAGGTTATTAGCCTCTTCTAGTGCATCATTATCTCCTCCTGCTAATAGCAAAGGAATAAGTTTAGAAGAGATGTAAATATCACCTTCTGGGGTTTCTTCTAGAAAACCTGATGCTATTTGTTCTTCTTTAGGTAGTTTCTGTATTTCACATTCAGCAGATATTACTGATATGCAATTATCAATGCCTTTAACGCTATCGTTTATTCCATCTAATAGAGGCTGTATTCCTCCTGTTCCTCCTATCTCTAATGCTCCTTTTATGCCTCTAGCTATATCAAGCAGTTGTACTATCATCTCTTTTATAAGGTGGAGTATATCTGCGTAAGTATTAGTTAGTGCTAATGGAACACCTATACCCGGTGGTACTGATGTCGGTATTGGAAGAGATTTTAGTATTTTTAATATTACTTTTAATGATGGAACTACTTTAACAATGGTATTCGGTATCTTACCAAATCGACCTACTCTTTTAGAATAGCCCCCTACTTGTTTAGATACGTTACTTACTCCACTTCGAAAAGGTCCTAAACCTTTACATCCTATAGTAGCCTTACCTTTGTAAACTCTATTATAAGCTTCAGCAAGCATTTTATCTTCTAAGTCGACTATAGTATCAAATACCTTAGTAGACAAGTCGCCTGACATCTTTCCGATGAGTCCTGCTATTGTTCCTGCTAATCTCGATTCTGGTATATTAACGTATGGCATTATTCAGTGTATACTTTTTTAGATTTTAATCTATGAATCTTTCTTCTTAATTTTTTCATCTGACCTACAATCTTACCTCCGTATGCTTTTTGTTGTGGTATAGCTATCGAAGGTACTGGTATCATAGTTGAGCTTAAGAATTTACCCCATGCTTCTACTACACCAGCAAATTCATCTAACCATTCAACAGAGGTTTTACCTTTTAATAAAGGTTCTTTAGATGATTGAGGATCTTTATATGCTTTTACTCCTAAGAAAATTTGATCTGCATCTACAGATATTTCTTTATTACCGTCAAAGTTAAGAGTATCTGCTGTTATACCTACAGATTTTTTAGCAGTTAATAGTAGGTTCTCTTCTCTAGCGTTAAAATATAACCTATCAGAGTTAACCATTACTTGAGAACCTTTATACTTTTTGGGTGTATCTGGTTTATTTTTATAAGCTTCACGTTTAGTATTAGCTTCTTCTAGTTTAACTGTATGATCAGAGGTTAGGTATATAGAGGCTGCATCTTCATTAACGTCTTCTGTTATTCTATCTATACCGCTATCAGTCTCTTTTTGACCATTACTAATGATAGTTATTGGTTTACTTTCATTACTTCCATCAGTAAGCTCATTATCTTTATGTTTAGCACCAGTCATTCTAATAGATTGACCTTGTCTACCTTCTACAGTCATATCTCCTGGGAATAACTGTAATGGGTTTACTTTACCATCTTCCTTGAAGTCATCACCGAATAGTTTGTTTGCGTAACTTTTAACTGATACGTCTGGGTTAGCATTGTGCTCTGGGTTATTCCAAGTATTAATTACTTCAGTCCAATACTGTCTCATCACTAGTTCATTCTTTAGTGATGGATCTGTTGCTGGAGCAGGGCGTTTTTCTAGTGCTACAACTTCTCCTGGTAAAGGTATTCGTCTAATAGAAGCATTTCCTTGAAAAGCAAAAGGTATATCTCTATCATCATCTTCAGATGTTCCGGAATCTATAGGCTTATAGAAAACTCCTCCAACACCTAATCCTTCTAATACATCATAGTACTTAGGATGAGTATCGTCCATAACAACAGATACTACTCTTCCGTAGTTGACACCGGTACTTCGACCACCGCCGCCTCTGCTATTATTGGAACCTCCAAACATTACCATATTACTCTTCTTTGTCTTCTTGTTTGTCTTCTACTTCATTAGCAATCTCTTCTGATTGTTCTAATAAAGCAGCTAATTCTGCAGGATCAAACATATCTTCTCCTGTTCCTTTTGCCTGTGCTGATTCTATTCTCTGAATAATAGCAGCCATCTTAATTAAAGCTTCGTCATTCTTAACTCCTATTTCCATGTACTCTTTTATCATAGGTACAATAAGAGTAGCGTCTCCTATATTCTCTATAAGAGGTTTAAGTTCTCCTATTAGTGCTTTAACTTGACCTCTCGTACTTGTTGAGTTATCATGTATTTCGGCAAACAGGTCTGATAGTGTCTTATCTGCAAAGATTTTTTTATCAAGTGCCATAGTATTTTATTTATAAATATCGCGATGTATTTTATTTATAATTAATCCTTCTTCTTGATAATCATTATACCTAACGTAGAATAGGTCCTTTAACTTAGCGATAACCCTTGTTAGGTGGGGAGTTTCACAGTCTGTCATTTCTCTTATATAAATATAGAGGGCTTTCTTCTTAAAGATATCTAAATCGTTCCTAGTCCTAAATATAGTTAGAACTGCATCAGCAATACGTCTTTCTTGATCTTTTGGGAAATTAATCTCTAAAGTTTCATACATCTCATCTATATACTGATCTAGAAAAGTAGATAGTGTAATAGATACTCCATCATCTAAAGAGTGTTCTTGTTCGTAATGACCTCCGATTTCATCTGTAGAAGCTGTTTGTTTTAGCTTTTTATAGTTCTTGTTATTGTAGTTTATTAACCAGCGCTTAACAATAGTACCAAAGTAAGAGTATGCTTTAGCTCCATTAGTAGGATCAAACTTCATAATCTTTTCTTCCAGTAATACGGATACTATCTCATGTTTTAAGTCTTCTATCTTCTCTACATCTGTATAATAGAACTTAAAAGTGTGTATAATGTTTTCGGCAAGTTTGTAAAAAGGGAAGTAAATGTGGTCAGTAAAGATCTTAGACCTATAGTCTGAATCTGTAGATGTATTATACTTGACAATATATTCTTCTGTCTCTTTTGTAAAATAGTTAGCTTTGCTCTTCTTTCTTGGCATAATTTTCAGGTACATTAAATTGATCCAGATTACTTTGTATCTGTTTCAAAGTTTCGAAAAAGTACCCCACCTCATCGTCACTCTTGAATGTTCCTTTGCTATCAACTTCTTTAAGCTTCTCATTAGAGTCTTTGATTAAATCACCGACTGCTGTGATATATTGTGCTTGATTCTCTACTACATCCTCAAATTTCTCTAATTTGAATAGTAGATTTCTTATAATATAAGAAGAAACTATGAGAATAACAACTAATATAGCAACTATTATATAAAGTGTAGTAGGATGTATATTCATTTTATATGTTTTTAAGTAAATTATTAAGTCCTTTAGAAGAATTAACTCTTCTTCCTGTGGATGCTTTAGTCTTTTTAGTAGCAGGTTCTTTTACTCCGCCTGATTCTAGTAGCCATTTATCATATTCTACCTTAGAAGCAAGGAAATCTGCTGTATGAAGTACGTTAGCAATAGAAGTTTTCATCCTAGAATGAGGATTATTGCTGAACCAATAAGGTTTGTTAGCGTCTGAGAATACTCCATCGTGTAATTTTATAGCTAAATACTCATTTTTTGTTACCTCAATGCCGTTTTTCTGTAAAGTAAATAGAGATCTATCTGGAACTAACATAAACTCTAGTTCTTTATTAGGAGTAAACATCTCATGTAGTTTATCCTGTCTCCATTTATCAGTCTGAGGTATATATGAAGGTTTATCCTTATCTCCTACTTTACCTAGATCATGAAATATAGCTGAGAATACTAGTTCTTCATCGGTGAAGTCTATCATACCTCCCATACTTTCATATAATTCTTTCTGTTTTATAGCATATTGAACTACTCTATTGACATGATCAACGTAACCTCCTATGAAAGCATTGTGATACCAAGTTTTACTACTAGCAGGTGCAGTAGCATATTCAGTACCAAATGATTCTATCATCTTTTCACACTTCTTAGCTCTATCTTCAGGTAAGTAGTGGTATAGAATCTTTATATGCTTATCATAATTCTTTTGTATTTGTTCTGCTGTCAATGACATAGTTTACGGCTTTTTAATAATTAATAAAATATATATTTATATATAATTAATAATAATATAATTTAATAATAATAATTAATAATATTAATAATCTAATATATTATATATCGAAGATAATAAAAATTTTGCTAAAAGGCAACTAATTTACAATAAATTTTAGCTCTTCTAGTATTTTATGAGTTTCTCCACCTAAATCCCAAGAGGTAGATACGTAAACCGTTATAGCCTGACCTTTCATTTCTGGAGGAAACGGACCAACTATTCTCTTAGAATAAGCTTTAGTACCATCTTTTACGTTAGGATCTAAGTTATAATACACTTTAGTTGATTGAACAACCTCTTGAGTACCATAAGAACCCATATCAAACTCCTTATCTGATGAAGCAACCGAGGTAATTACGGGAGTTCCGTTATACCAATGCTCCTTATCTTGAGTATCTGCATATAATCCTATTGTGAATCTAGGCCAATACTCACCATCCCAGTTAAGTTTAATATGAGTATATCCATTTTTATCTTTTTTACCTTTTACGAAATAATCAACATCTAGGTTTTCTTGCGAAAACACATTGAACGTTAATAATAAACTCGAAACTAATAATACTATCTTTTTCATAACCTTTATTTATACTAA
>VMHT01041259.1_pt1 | contig 10532 bp, 6 predicted proteins | sample 4693611 | NCBI WGS metagenome assembly VMHT01 (sample SAMN12280063, study PRJNA550983) | marine metagenome | isolation source: seawater sampled from same location over 5 years 0.02-0.2 micron viral filtrate | place: USA: collected off the coast of southern California halfway between the port... ...
ACAGCAGCAACTTGAAGATGCGAGGGCGGCCGAGCGCACTTCTGTACTTGATGGCAATGATTGTATGAGTTCTACAGTTTATGGCCAATTACAAAACGCACATAATTCTCGCTACACACAGCAGCAACTTGAAGATGCGAGGGCGGCCGAGCGCACTTCTGTACTTGATGGCAATGATTGTATGAGTTCTACAGTTTATGTCCAGTTACAAAACGCACATGATTCTCGCTACACGCAGGATGAGTATGATTCTCGCTACACGCAGGATGAGTACGACAGCGCCGTGGCAGCCGCAACTCAAGCCTGTCCCGCAACTCCCAGCGGTTCGATTTTCACACAGAGTGATGTCACCGCTCGAATCAACGCCGCCGTCGCCGAAGCAACAACCGGCCTGTTCGATGCAGCCCATGTTGCCGCCGAGAGCACCGCCGCCGCAGCAGCCGCAACCCAAGCCTGTCCCGCAACTCCCAGCGGTTCGATTTTCACTCAGGCAGACATTGACGCCGCACGCGCCGCCGCAACCCAAGCCTGTCCCGCAACTCCCAGCGGTTCGATTTTCACAGAGGATGATGTAGAGGCCGCCGTCGCCACCGCATTAGCAGCCCAAACTCCCCAAACTCCTAGTGGTTCGGTTACACCTTCAGGAAGCACAGTATGTACATCACAGGAAACTCTTGATGAATTACAAGCAGAATATGATGCATTAAATGATGATTATGAAGCATTAAATGATGATTATGATGCATTAAATGATGATTATGAAGCTCTAAATGATGATTATGAAGCTCTAAATGCCGAAAAATCTGAAGCTGACAGCACCCCAGAATCAGATGTGGACAAGGATAGAATTATCGAAAGAAAAGATGAAGTTATCAAAAGAAAAGATAACACAATTAAAATTGGAGCAATATTTGCGGGGATTGTTATTCTTTTAATGATTTTATATACTCTATTCACATCAAGAGGTTAAGTCGGGTAAAACACGGTGTAATGAAATTCATTAAGATTAAATTAAATTAAATTAAATTAAATTAAATTATAAATGTAAATAATTTTATTATATTTATAATATAAATGGATTGCTTACAATATCATTACATTAATAAGACAGATTCTGAAAAATATAAAATAAATTGCATAGATACATCTTATAAAAATCTAAATAACATCGAAGAATTTAATAATAAAGATCTTCTAGAATTTATAGATAAAACCTATTCTGATGAAGCTTTTCCGGAAGATAGTCCATTTACTTTCTCAGATGAATACATTAATCTAGACAATTTATCCATATGTAAAAACACGGATATGAGTTTAGCTCCTCAACAAAAATTCATGGGACAAATAATGGGTCCATCTAGTAATTTTAACAATATTCTAGTTTATCACGGACTTGGATCTGGGAAATCTTGTACCTCAATTGTAATAGGAGAAGCTCTTAAAAACTCTACATCAAGTAGGATTATTTATTCAGTTCCGGCTCCGTTGATTGATCAATACTTTGAAGAAATAGCAGGGGAAATAAGAAATGGAAAATTCTTCTCTTGTCCATCTTTTTGTTTAACAAAGAATTCAGATGATGAACTAAAAAGAGATTTTTATGTCTCTGAAACTAGAAATAGAACCCTTGTTGAGTTACAGAAAAAATTACAAAAAGAAATATTAAAATTAGATGAGTTAGAAGAATTAATTGAAATAGATGATTCTCCTATCAATAAGAAAAAATTCCTGTTACAACAAAGAAAAGTTGATGCTAAGAAATTTGAACTAGAACAATATCAGAATGGTATAAAGGATACTATAAAAAAAACATTTGAGATTATAAGTCATAATAAATTCATAGAATCTCTTTATAAAACCGGAGCTAATAAACAGTTTATAAAAGGTAATAAACTTACATCAACAGACTCGGCTCTATTTAAAAAAAACGGACTATTGATTATAGACGAGATACAAAGATTAGTTAGTGCCGGTGGTACATTTTATAAAAAACTATACGATGCTATTAAATATTACTTCCACCCAAGTCTAAAATTAGTTTTAATGTCCGCTACACCCATATATGACAATCCATATGAATTGGCATTAACAATAAATCTTTTAAGACCTAGAATCCCTTTTCCTATATCCCCGGTTGATTTTTATAGTCATTTCATAGGAGAAATTAAAACAACGGGAGACTCAGAAGAATGTAAAAAACAATCTGAAGTAAAAACATGGATAACTCCAAATGCGTGTGTTATAAATGACGAACTAATTAAATACATATGTTCTGGTTACATATCTTACTTCAAAGGAGGAAATCCTAATGCATACCCTTATAAAAGAGTTATAACTGTTCAGCATGGATTTTCAAATAAACATAAAGCGGAATATATAGATGCTCTAGCATCTGATATAAAAAGAGATAAAGAAACTAGTTTAGATAAAAACCAGTCCAGTAATTATGAAAATATACTTATGGGTAATTATGATACCGAAGATGATGATAAAGTAACTGGGATGTTTATTACAACTCAACAATACTCTAATATAGCCCTGCCTAAAATAGGAAAAAGCATAAATAAATCCTTAGTAGATAAAAAGAACGCCCTCAATGAATTTAGAAGAGTAATGTTCACTAAGAAAAATACATCCGCTAGCGATATCATAGAATATGTAAAGGACGTATCTGTGAAATTTGCATCTATTATAGAAATGGCTATCAATAGTAATGGTCCGGTATTTATATTTTCAAATTGGTTAACATACGGCGTTGAACCTCTTGCTATTATATTAGAAACACTTGGTTTTACAAATTTCCAGAATAAAAGTAAAGAATCTGGAAATAAGTACTTCCTATGGAATTCTTCTACAAAGAATCAAAAGAACGGAGATGAATTAATAAAAAGAGCTAGAAATACATTCAATTCTCAAGATAACCAGGACGGATCTTTATTGAAAATTATACTAGGAACTCGTTCTGTTATGGAAGGTGTATCTTTTAAAAATGTAAAACAAGTACATATAACAGATCCTTGGTGGAACGAATCTAGAATTGAACAAATTTTGGCTCGCGCATCCAGGTATTGTAGTCATTCAAATTTAGAAAAAAATGAACAATATGTAGACATCTATAGACATTATTCTGTATTCCCAGGTGAGGGTATTGATCAGGAAGCCGTAAAAAAAATAGAAGGTAATTACAAAAACTACGCAGAAGATAGTATAGAAGAAAAAATGTTACAGGCGTCGCTTAAGAAGTATTCGATAAATAATGACCTAGAGCAAATAATTAAAAGCTGTTCAATAGATTGTAATATAAATAGAAATGGTAATATAATAAGACTTGAAGAATACTGTATCCCAGTTGGTAAAGGAATGTATCAGATACACTACAAAAACCCATCTAACGGCAGAATGTACATCAGGGATGGTATACCAGATAAAATATCTTTTAAGCAAATACAACAAAGAGAATACTCATTCCCTAGGAAAGATTTACCTATATTATTTACGGAAGCGGGATTTCAGGGTGGAGTTGACGGTTATAGTATTCTTACACCATTTGACGATGATCCAGAAATATTAGACTCTAATATTATCAATGAAGATTTGAATATGCTAGAAAATATAAAACCATGGGATTCTGATAAAAAATTTACAGACATAGAGTTAGATCCAGTTCTAAAAAAATACATAACCGGGTTGTATAAGAATTACAATCTGTTACCGTATTTAAGAAGAAATCACCTTAAAGAAATAGGAGGCGATACAAATTTAATTTATTTCAAAGAAACAACTAGTGAAGATACTAGAAACTTAATGGATTGTGTTAAAAAATTATATAACTCTTCCGATACTTCAGATGCTTTAAAAAGAAAAATGGGTGAATACTTCTCGTTTAATTCTAAAAAAGATTCTATAAATAAAAAGGTTCTAGAACTTATAAAATACGGGGATTACGATATGCATCAAATAGATGACCTGATTAGTATCGCTGTACAACATCCGAAATTTATTGATGAACAGCTTAAGATGTATAAGAAAAAATAATTTTATAATTTAAAATGTAATGTATTATTAAAATGAGCGCAGAAACATTAAAATTTTTTGAAGATAAATCAACTGAAAATATAATAAACTGGATGATAAGTAATTTAACAGAAAGTCAAATAAGATCGTGTTTAAATAAAGACGAGTCTAAGGACGCTTCCAAAATCCCATCCGGATCTGGGCCTGGGGTGAACCAAAGTAAGGCTGTGTTAGATGTTCAAAGAATATACAGAGGTCGTTTAGCTCGTAGATCATTGAGAAGAAGTGAGCCAGGTCCATCAACTGAATACATAGGTGAAACAGTGGATAATCGTAAAATATTAGAAGAAATATACACTAAATGTGAAGGTAAGGGATACGTTATAGCTAGTATAGAAGATAATATAGTAACCTATTACCAATTCAAAGAACTAGATTCCAGTATTGATATACAGGCGGGTATCGACAGGGATGTTGAAGATGGTGTAGCTACATGGACTTATAAAACAGAACCCCTTGATGTATTTATGAGTAAATCATGTGAAAGTGATGACGCAGATATATTTCAATCACTACTGGAAGACGAAGACAATGCTAGAAATTATTTACCAGTTTCTGATGACATCTACAGAGCAGCCCAGTCATATAAAGACATAGGATTCGAGCCACCCGACGTATACACCGTTAGCGGCAAAGTATCTACAGACCCTGACATAGAGACCCCAACTTATGTAATGTCCGAAACGATGATAAAAGCTATAAATTCTCAAAAGAAATCGGCTGATTTTATGAGAAAAGAATTTAATGACAATTCTGATTATATGAAGATGTGGCCCGTGTTTTTTATAAGCGTCAATGAAGACAATCAATTGTCTTATTTATATCCATACATAAGCTCCGGTGAGATACAGTTTTCTATTGGTAAGATGAATCCTAAAATATTAAACATGGAATGCAAGAAAATAACTAAAAAATTTGTAGCCGAAGTTAGAAGTCAGAATGTAACAGATGTAATGAGTAAATTAAATACAGCTTTAAAGTATCAGGATGATGATACTATTTGTAGAATAGAGTTTAATTATGATGAACAAAATCATTCACTTTTCGGAGATGTATATTATGGTGATAGCGACATTGACACCGACTCTGATAATGACTTCGGAAGCGAAGCTGAAAGTGAAAATGAAACATCTAGTAATTTTGGAGATAACTACGAAAGTATCGGTGAAGAAACTATTAATACCGAATTTGGAGGAAAAAACAAAATGAAAAAAACAACAAAAAACCCATTTGACATGTCCGCCATGTACGAAGGATTAGACGATGACATGGAAGATGAAACCAACAGTCTTTCGGTCCCAAGACCTATGATATCTAGTATATCAAGAGGAATAACTAAACAGAAGAGGGTAAGTGATATGACAATACCTGAAATAGAAGAAAGAATGCTTAAAATGCACGGAGCTAAATATTTATCAGAATTCAAACCAGAGAAATATAAAACAAAAAGTGGAGGGACGAGTGTTAGATACATTAGAAGAACACCTAAGTGTGTAAGTACATCAGAATGTACATGCACCCCCAGGGTAATGGATACCAGCTTATCTGAATATGGAGACTGTCCTGCATGTATTATAGCAAAATTTGGAAATGAAACATCTGTATTCTCGGAATTTAATACACAGGACATAGATAACGGAAATGAAGAATTATTATTTTAAAAATAATATATACATACATTAAAATAATTAAAAAATGGCAACTAACAATGTTCCCGGTCCAAAACCTAACAATGCTCCATCAGCCCCTATTATATTGCCTCCCGGTATGATAATTAACACGGGATCAGGTGCAGATAATACGCCGGTGAAATTAGTAATGTTTTTAATAATATTCGTTTCAATAGGTTTAGCTACATGGTTTCTATGGGATGATATTTTCCCATCACCCGTGGAAACACCCAGTGGTTCGGTCTCAGCCTCAGCCTCCGCTTCAGCCTCCGCTTCAGCCTCAGCATCAGCCTCAGCCTCAGCCTCAGCCTCAGCCTCAGCCTCAGCCTCAGCCTCAGCCTCAGCCTCAGCCTCAGCATCAGCCTCAGCCTCGGTAGGCAACTGGCAAGGCCGCTATGTAGTCTCCGAAAAGGACTCAACCAACGACCTCTCAGATCTCGGAGATGAAGGCCCAGCGCGTGTCGAACCAAAATACCTAACCGAGGCGGAAAGGGCGGTAGAGGAAGCGAATATCCTGGCAAGACAACAGAGAGTGGATAACTTCTATATTAAACCTAGCGAAATAGAGTATTCTAAAAAGTATACATTAAAACACGGAAGATGTCTTAGTAATGTACTAAAATCTGGATTTAGAGCAGTCCAAGATGCTAAAACGTGGTGTAACGCCGTAGATGATTGTAAAGGAGTTTACCACTATAGTAACTCAAATATTAGCGCAGTAAAGGAATGCTGTGACGACCCAAATTCTAATTTAAATTCATGTACATGCGAAAATAATATAGAAATATGTAAATCGGGGGGTGTAACACATATTAAAAACATTTAAATTTGCACGTGTATTTTTATATAATTTTAAATTATGTTTTTAACAGTAAAACATAAGTTAAATTTATGTTTTAAAAAAAATAATATATACTTAAATTAAATCACAAACATGATGATGAATCCAATGATGATGTCTCAACCAAAAAAAAGGAACTATAAAATATTATTGGTAATAACATTAATAATATTTGTTTCATTAGGTGTAACTGCATGGTGGTTCTGGGAAGACGTAAAAACCTGGCCACTAATTAATCAATTAGTAAAGAGTGACTCGGGCTCAGTATCGGGCTCGCCTTCGGGCTCGGCCTCAGCATCAGCCTCAGCATCAGCATCAGCCTCAGCATCAGCCTCAGCCTCAGCATCAGCCTCAGCCTCAGCATCAGCCTCCGACCCCAACCAAAACCAGAACCAGAACCAGAACCAGAACCAGAACCAGAACCAAAACCAGAACCAAAACCAGAACCAGAACCAAAACCAAAACCAGAACCAAAACCAGAACCAGAACCAAAACCAGAACCCCGCTTCTACAGAACCCGATAGTTACTACGTAGGGAAGGGAAAGTCGAGTCAAAATATCTTAGGAAGCTGTGGCACCGGAGATATGCCCATGACTAGGATTGAGTGCCAAGCCTTCCACGACTGGCTTAAAAACGATGGTGGTCTAGAAACGTTTGAAAGTGGTCAATTCAGTGGGAAAAGGATGTACTCCAATATGTTAGTGACCGCTTCTGCCGTCGCACCATGGCATGCAAAGGGTTGCAACTTCACACACTACGACGACCGCCGCCCGCCTGCGCAGCGGGAAGGCGGGAATATACCGGCGGTCTATTGGAATCCGGCAACGGAAGATGGTACATATTTCGATCGCAGAAACGCCGCCTGGAGAGCGTGCTACGGTGGCGGCGCAACAGCCACTTCCAGAGAAACCGAAAAGAGTTACTACTTAGGGAAGGACAAGAGGCAGGCGCCAGGATACTACTGGGGAGGATGCGACTCGACGAGCGAGAGCCTTAGTACTAAGGCTGATTGCCAAACCTTCCTCAACTGGCTTAAAACCGGGGGTGGTCTAGAAACGTTTGCAGGTGGTGCATACAGTGGGAAATTTTTGAATGTGGACATGGTAGAAGTTAACAGTCCCACTCGTTACCAACCACGGGGGTGCAACTTCCGCCACAGCAGCACCGACGACACTGTGAGGGTCTATTGGAATCCTCATAACTTTACGAGCAACCCGGTTTACACTGATGAAGTCTGGACGATGTGCGGTAGCGCGGCCTCGTCTCCCGTCGTCGCAGACACCGTCGTCGCAGACACCGTCGTCGCAGACACCGTCCCCGCCACTCCCTCAGCCTCCGCCTCCGCCTCCGCCTCCGCCTCCGCCTCCGCCTCCGCCTCCGCCTCCGCCTCCGCCGCCGCCGCCTCGTCCTCCAACTCCGCCTCCGCAGACACCGAAAATATTTACTACTTAGGGAAGAACCGTGGGGGGTGGGCGGGTAGTAGATACGGAACCTGCGACACCGGAGATGTGCCCATGACTCAGAATGAATGTTCCGCCTTCAACACCTGGCTTGGCGCTAACCTGGAAAGAGCTAAGGACGAAGCTATCATCGGTGATGGCCTAGCGGCGCTTAAAGACACTGAATACACTGACCGCATACATATGAGCTACCAGGTTGACAACAATGCTGTAGTATCGGGGCGACGTCCGACGGGTTGTAGCTTATCGACCATGTCCACTTATAACGGGGCCAGACAAGCTGTCAGGGTCTATTGGAAAACGCTTCCCGATGATGGCACAAACAACGACAACTTCTGGGACTCCTGGAGAGTGTGTAAAATTGCCCCTGGCCGAGTTCAGGGCAGGCGTGTGAATCTTCGACGCAAAAATAATACGAATAGTCTTTACCCCCCTAGGAGATCTAAGGTTAATGTTTTAAAAAGCAAAAACTACACCGAAGATAAGATAAAAGAAAAAATGTTACAAGATTCAGTTACGAAGTTTTTAAACCATAAAAATAATTAATTATTTTTTTTTGGATTTCATAGAAGGTCTTTTCTTTGATATTCTGCTTCTACCTAAAGTTTTAGTTAAGGAACTAATATTAGGAGATAAACCCATATCTTCTAAACCTTCTATTAATTTATCTGCATTATATTCGTCTGCCATTTTAATCATCTCACTCTCTCTCTTAGCCTGTTTTTCAATCTGTTTAACCCTATAAAAATCATATGCCTTGTTATACATCAATAACATTCTGATAAAATTATCTTGAAATATATTCTTCCAGGTACTATAATGACTATTTAAGTATCCATGGAACTTTTCTTCATCATAAAAATATGTTTCAAGTAAATTTAAGAATATAGGAACCTCGGAGTATATTTTATCTTCGATGTATATACCTATTTTAAAAATATCTACATAATTACGTTTTATTATACAGTTTCTAAGGACAGAAGTTATTTCACTTTTGATTTTTTCCATACTTTAATTTAATGTATTATTTTTATTTAGTAATAATTTTATTTAGCAATTTAATATAAACAAATCACACATTAAACTGTAAATGAATTACCTAGAAGTATCTTACATAAGTTCTGCATGTGGTAAAAATAAATATGAACCGACTGATAAAACTATACTAATTTTACTGGCTAGATCTAATCCTAAATTAATAAGATGTCTTCTTATAGAAGGTGGATACATTACCGAAGTAGATAAAAATGAAAAATTATACGACAATCAATTAAAAAAAATATATTCCAATTATAAAAAAAATGTAACGGATGTAACTAAATTAGAATACGTCCGTGAAGAGATAATAGAAAAACTAAAGTTTGAAAACACGGATATCAAAGATTCTGATATATCTAAAGCTAATTTATTCTTAGAGTCTTCTTTAAAGAAAGACTGTGGAACAAATAATGAAAGTTTGGTTATTAAACGTATGAAATACACTAGGGGTAATAATTTTATGTATAAGTATAAATTTAACGACTCATGGGAACTAAGAGGATTTCATGATGCATCAATTGATGACATCGTAATTGAAATTAAAACAAGAACAAAATTGATAAACGTGAGGAAAAACGAATACGATCTCTATCAGGTGTTTGGATATCTATTAACAATGAACAAAACAAAGGGAAAGATTGTTCAAAAATATGAGGATTATATTTTCGATTCGGACATCCAAACTGATAAAGAATTCGGTATTATAGATATTTCACAAGAATATTGGAATACTAAATTCGAAACATTTAAGAAAGACTTACAAAGCTTTTTCGAATATGTTGATTACATCAATGAAGACATAAGTAGGTTTAATATTGTAGATGCCATTAAAGAAATAGATATACCAATAGCAGTACTATATGATAATGTACCAAGGAACGTCAATAATAATTACGAAAAACTGATAAAAATTTTATTTTAATGTTTTTCTCCCCTCTTCTGTTATTATATTAATAATTGGATTGCGATCTCTTGATTGTATTATTTCAAGTGCTTGTAGTTTTTTACTATCTAAATTACCACCAAATGCCCTAGATAAAGATACATCGGTTCTTATTAACATTCTTTTACATGTAGAATTTATAGTTGCATAACTAGAATGTCCCATTACAACATGTCTAGCATTGTAAAATTTCTCAAGCTGTTTAGCTATCTTATTACATTTAAAATCTGATATATTCTTTTTATCCGAATATTCTCTAGAAAATATAGGATTATTTTCATCCATATTTTCTAGATATTTAGGAACTTTTGTTTTACCCATTAACCAGGAAGATACTTCGCTATTAATCTTGTTTATATTAACCTTTCCATTTTGTTCTAGGTTGTATTTAATAAGAGAGTTTGTTATAGATCCATGAATAAATAAAAACTCCCCAATTTGTAAAATTAAAGGACGAGTTCTAGCAAATAATTTACCTCCAGTTTCTCCAGGCATTAAAAATTTA
>VMHT01033731.1_pt1 | contig 10529 bp, 15 predicted proteins | sample 4693611 | NCBI WGS metagenome assembly VMHT01 (sample SAMN12280063, study PRJNA550983) | marine metagenome | isolation source: seawater sampled from same location over 5 years 0.02-0.2 micron viral filtrate | place: USA: collected off the coast of southern California halfway between the port... ...
ATACGGATAAAGTTTTAACTACAGCCATATATAACGTTAACAAAGATAAAGAAAGATAACTATGCCTACTTACAAACAAGACTTAAAAGCTACAACAGGTAACGCGCCTACAAAGTACGTTGATCCTGTTACTGGACAAGAGATACCAAATCAACAATTAACATACGCTACGCCTGTTCCAGGAAACCAAATGGGTTTAGCTAAGCCATTGTTCAACGATTCAGTTACAGCTGCGGGTAATCAAATTTTTGGCAATGTAGATCAAAGACAGAGATCTTTACAAAATCAAGGTGGTGTTATTCAAACTCCTATGTATTTTAAAGATCAAACCGGTGATGGTAAAATAACAAAAGCCGATGTTATAAAGGCTAGAACAGAAGGATATAAAAAATAAAATAAATAAATTATGGCAAAAAAAGTAACAAAAGCTGATACTAACGCTGGTGGCGTAGTTGGTGAAAACACAATATGGGACGGTCCATTGAGTCAAGTCGGAAGACCTCATGGTAAAGGATCTAGCAATGGTATTAATGGTATGAAGTTAAAGTTAGGTAGTGTAAACTACTCTTCTGGACCTATAACACAAAAAGCAAAAAAATAAAATGAGTTTTTTTAACGATATAAAACTATATGCATTGAATACAACTGTTTTTGCTATTTCTTTATCTAATATTGACATGGTGTTAAAGTTAACTTTATTGTCTATATCTATTGGTTACACGGTACAAAAATGGTACTACTTAAATAAAAATAAAAAATAGATGGCAAAGTTAGATAAATCTAAAATGGCTTGTAATAAGCCAAAGAAAACTCCTAGTCACCCTACTAAATCACATGTCGTTAAAGCTTGTGAAAGCGGAAAGGAGAAAATAATTAGATTTGGACAACAAGGTGTTACAACTGCAGGCAAACCTAAAAAAGGTGAATCAGCTAAGCAGAAGGCTAGACGTGCTAGTTTCAAAGCTAGACACGCTAAAAATATTAAAAAAGGTAAAATGTCTGCTGCTTGGTGGGCTGATAAAGTTAAATGGTAAAATTAAAAAGTCATGAACAAAGGTAGAAAATACGATTACAAAGAAGCTTATAATAAAAATCTAACCGCTAAAGCTAGATTACATTATTTAGAAAACGCTAGACACGATACTGACTCTCCTGCAAAAATGGAATCTGCTAAAACAGAAAAAAAGAACTTACTTAAGTATAACCCAGTCGTAAATAAATCTTCAGGATCTTTTATGTCTAAACATAGTCAATCAGGTTTTGCTTCTCCTATAAAGAAAAAAAGCTGTAAATACTAATATGGGTTTTAAACTTAAACCACCATTCGAGTGTGATAATACTCCAATATATCAAACTGATATGGAAGAAGGTGTTTTAGGTATGGCTAACAATAATGGTACTATACTTATAAATAAGTACTTGAGTCCAGTTAAAGCAAAAGAAGTTATAAAACACGAAAAAGTACATATCGATCAAATAAAGCGTGGAGATCTAGACTACGATGATAATAATGTTTACTGGAAAGGTAAAAAATATTCTAGAAAATCTATGAAAGAAGGTGCTAAGAGCTTGCCTTGGGAAAAAGAAGCTTACAATAAAACTAAAAAAAAATAATATGGCGTTTAAAATAAATTCACCGCTAGCAGCTATAGGTACAGATCCAAAACCAAAAGCAATCCCAAAAACAAAACAAACTAAAAAAATGACAGTGCCAGAAGCACAGGTTAGAGGTTTTGATGAGCAATTTGAAATAGTTAAAGCTAAGTTTCCGAAATCTATAGTTAAAAGGAGAGAAGGTAAACTAGGTTCTTACACAGTTAGAAAAGGTGCTGGACAGTTTATGTATACTCCAGGTAAACCTGTAAATTAATGAAAAAAATATTCCAATGGCTTACTGGTGGTGTTATCAAACAGGTTGGTGATGTTATCGACAAGCTTACAACTACTAAAGAAGAAAAGCTAGAAGCTCAAAGACTAATACAAGAAATATTAGAAAAAGCTGATAGCGAAGCACAGGCACAGGTAACTGATCGGTGGAAAGCTGACATGGCTAGCGATAGCTTTTTATCTAAAAATATAAGACCTATAGTTTTAATATATTTAACTTTTATATTCACAGTTTTATCTTTTGCTGATGGCAATATAGGTAGTTTTAAAGTAGACCAATCATATACACCTATTTTTCAGTCTTTACTGATAACAGTATATGGTGCTTATTTTGTTGGTCGTACTTGGGAAAAGAATAAAAAATCAAGTAATAATAAAGATAAGTAAATAAAAATTTAATTAAATCAAATCAAAATGAGTAAAATTACGAAAGAACAATTACAGAAAATTCAAGAACAACAGAGTAAATTACAAAGTATCTTAGTTGAAATAGGTGTAATGGAAGTTCGCAAGCATGAAGCTACGCACGCACAATCTGTTTTGTCTCAAGAAATAGAGGCAACTAAAAAAGAACTTGAAGAGGAATACGGAGCTGTTAACATTAATATGCAAGATGGCTCTTACACTAATATTGAAAAAGAAGAAGATGACGACTCAGATCTAGCTGTAGTTAAATCCGAGAACTAATGAGTAGCGTAATTAGAAAAATAAGTATAGGTTCTGATTACAAAAATGATGCAATGCATTATGCTGTAGGTCAACAGGTTTATGGAGGTCATGAAATATCTCATATACTTCATAATGAATCTGAAGACTCTTATAGTATTCACATCAAGAAAAACAATGAGGTACTGCCATGGAAGAAGTTTAACTCTAACATGGCTGTATCTATTGAGTATGATTTAGCATATTAATGAAAAGTTTATTTGATTTTATTGTAAAGCCAGTTAATAAGCGTTACGATAATGAAATTAAAATAGGTAACAAAAGCCTTATAACTAATACTAATACAGAAGACTTTAAAGCAGTGAGTAACACGGCGGAGGTTGTTTCAATACCATCTGCTTATTCTACAACTATTAAAAAAGGTGATATAATAATTATTCACCACAATGTGTTTAGAAGTTTCTTTGATATTAGAGGTAAACGAAAAGATAGTAGATCTAAATTTATAGATAATTTATATTTTTGTTCACCTGACCAAATCTACTTGTACAAAAGTGATAGTAATTGGAAAGCCTTTCAAGACAGGTGTTTTATAAAACCCTTGCTAGATAACAACGATCTAACACTTGATAAAGAGAGAAAGCTTATAGGAATACTAAAATATGGTAATAGTTCCTTAGAAGCTGTTAAAATCGTTCCTGGTGACCTAGTTGGTTACACGCCTTATGGTGAGTTTGAGTTTATCATAAATGATGAACGATTATATTGTATGAAATCAAATGATATTGTAATTAAGTATGAACGTAAAGGAGACGAAGAAGAGTATAATCCAAGCTGGGCAAAGAGCAGTTGAAGAATTAATAAAAGTGGCTAAAGAAGCTATTGTTGATTCTGATGATGATATTTCTGCAGATAGATTAAAAAATGCTGCTGCTACTAAAAAGTTAGCTATATTTGATGCTTTTGAAATACTTAAACGTATTGAAGATGAAGAAAACATACTTAATGATAAACCTATTGAAAAGAAAGAAAAAGCTTTCAGAGGTTTTGCTGAAGGAAGATCTAAGTAATGTACGAGCAATCATTATATAAAATATTACCCAACCATATTAAACCTAAAATAATAAATAAAAAAAATAGGTATAATAAATGGGAGTACGGCTACAATGAGGAGTTTGATATTATTGTAATAAGTAAAACCGGTAAGATCGGGGATATATACGAGATACAAAACTTAAAAATAGCTTTACCAAAACAAGAATATGTTCACGAGTTTGAAGAAAATAAATGGAAACCTTTTGAATATCCTAAAGAATTACAGAGAATAAAAACTATATTTGATTGGAAAAACTACGACGAAAGTTTTAAAGAAAAGTGGTATGATTATATAGATAATGAGTTTAAACGCCGTGAGCAAGGTTTTTGGTTTAAAAACAATAATAAACCTACTTATATCACTGGTACTCATTATATGTATCTACAATGGAGTAAAATTGATGTAGGTAATCCAGATTTTAGAGAATCAAATAGGTTATTTTATATTTTTTGGGAAGCTTGTAAAGCTGATAAAAGATGCTTCGGTATGTGTTATTTAAAAAATAGACGTTCTGGATTTTCTTTTATGGCATCTGGAGAAACTGTTAACGAAGCTACTATATCAAGTGATGCAAGGTTTGGTATATTATCTAAGTCAGGACCTGATGCAAAGAAAATGTTTACTGATAAGGTTGTACCTATATCTGTTAACTACCCTTTCTTCTTTAAACCCATACAAGACGGTATGGATCGTCCAAAAACAGAACTTGCATATAGAGTTCCAGCATCAAAGCTAACAAGAAGGAACATAACTTCTACAGACAGACCGGAAGAACTACAAGGACTTGATACGACTATAGATTGGAAAAATACAGGTGATAACTCTTATGATGGTGAAAAACTAAAACTATTAGTTCACGATGAAAGTGGTAAGTGGGAGAAACCTAATAATATACTAAACAACTGGCGAGTAACAAAAACTTGTTTACGATTAGGTTCTAGGATTATTGGCAAGTGTATGATGGGCTCAACATCAAACGCTTTAGATAAAGGAGGTGATAACTTTAAAAAACTTTATTATGCTTCAAACGTCGAAAAAAGAAACCGTAATGGACAGACTAGTTCGGGATTATATTCTTTGTTCATACCTATGGAATGGAATTACGAAGGATTCATCGATTCTTATGGGTTACCTGTATTCGAAGCACCAAGAGAAAAAATCTACGGACCGTTCGGTGATGAAATAACTCAAGGTGTTATTGAACATTGGCAAAATGAAGTTGAAGGTTTAAAAGACGATCAAGACGGGTTAAATGAATACTATAGACAGTTTCCAAGAACAGAGGAACACGCTTTTAGAGATGAAGCAAAAGAGTCTTTATTTAATCTAACTAAAATATACGAGCAAATAGATTATAATGCTGATTTACACAATACATCTACAATAACAACAGGTAGTTTCCAGTGGGAGAATGGTATTAAAGATACAAGAGTTTTATTTTATCCTAACAAAGATGGTAGGTTTAAAATATCTTGGATTCCTCCAGTTAATTTACAAAATAAAATAGCCATAAAAAATGGTGTTAAATACCCTGGTAATGAACATTGTGGAGCTTTTGGTTGTGATAGTTACGATATATCAGGTACAGTAGACAAAAGAGGTTCTAATGGATCTTTACATGGCTTAACAAAGTTTTCTATGGAAAACGTACCACCAAACTTATTCTTTTTAGAATACATAGCTAGACCTCAAACCGCTGAGATATTCTTTGAAGACGTTTTAATGGCTTGTGTATTTTATGGAATGCCAATATTAGCTGAAAATAATAAACCTAGATTATTGTATCATTTTAAGAGAAGAGGTTATAGAGGTTTCTCAATGAATAGACCAGATAAAATATACAATAAACTATCCGTAACAGAAAGAGAGATAGGTGGAGTACCAAACTCTAGTGAAGATATGAAACAAGCTCATGCAGCTGCTATTGAAACATATGTAGAGGAAAATGTAGGTAATACAGTTGATGGATATGGTAATATGTATTTTCAAAGAACACTAGAAGATTGGGCTAAGTTTAATATTAATAATAGAACAAAGCATGATGCTTCTATAAGTTCTGGTTTAGCTATTATGGCTTGTAACAAGAACAGATATACGCCTGTTGCTAAAAGAGAATACAAAAAAATAGATTTAGGTATAAAACGATACGATAATAAAGGAACATCGTCAAAAATTATAAGATAAATGAAAGTATACACTAATACTAACAGCTCTTTTCCTAGCCAAGTAGTTAGCGATGAAGTAAAAGCAAGTTTAGACTACGGGATCCAAGTCGGTAGAGCTATTGAAGGAGAGTGGTTTCAAGAGGGTCGTTCTGGAAACAGATACGCTCAAAGTTATAGTAATTTTCATCAATTAAGATTATATGCTAGAGGTGAACAATCAATAGCTAAATACAAAGACGAGTTATCAATTAATGGTGATCTGTCTTATTTAAATTTAGACTGGAAACCCGTACCAGTTATCCCTAAGTTTGTGGACATTGTAGTCAATGGTATGTCTAACAAATCTTATGATATTCAAACCGTAGCACAAGATCCTTTCTCTATAGAGCAAAAATCAAAGTATGCTACTGCTGTTGCTAGAGATATTAATATGAATCAAGTTTTGCAAGGTTTTAAAGATAATCTAGACATAGACTTGTACAATGTTCCAGACCCAGTAGACTTACCATCAAGCAAAGAGGAACTTGATTTATATATGCAAATGAGTTATAAGCAAACAGTTGAAATAGCTGAAGAGGAGCTTATAGATAACACATTAGCATTAAATAGATATGATGAAACAAAAAGAAGATTAGCTTATGATTTAACAGTGCTAGGTATATGTGCTACTAAAACAAACTTTAATCAAGCTGAAGGTATTAAAATAGAATACGTTGACCCAGCTTATATGGTTTATTCATATACAGAAGATCCAAATTTTGAAGATATATACTATGTCGGTGAAGTTAAATCTATAACAATACCTGAGTTAAAAAAACAGTTTCCAGATATATCTGATGAAGAGCTTGAGGCTATTCAAAAAATGCCAGGTAATTCTCAATACATAACAGGTTGGGGTAATTATGACTCTAATACTGTACAAGTAATGTACTTTGAATATAAAACATACCAGGATCAAGTTTTTAAAATAAAGAAAACAGATAATGGTTTAGAAAAAGCTATAGAAAAAACAAGCGACTTCAACCCTCCAACTAATGATAATTTTGAGAGAGTTTCTAGAACTATAGAGGTTTTATATACTGGAGCTAAAGTATTAGGTAATAATCATATGTTAGAGTGGAAGCTTGCTGAAAATATGACAAGGCCAACTGCTGATTCTACAAAAGTAGAAATGAACTATTGTATTTCAGCTCCTAGAATGTATAAAGGTAGGATCGAGTCTATAGTTAGTAGAATAACTGGTTTTGCTGATATGATTCAGTTAACACATTTAAAACTACAACAAGTAATGTCTAGAATAGTACCTGATGGTGTATTCTTAGATATGGATGGTTTAGCAGAAGTTGATTTAGGTAACGGTACAAACTATAATCCCGCTGAAGCACTTAATATGTATTTTCAAACTGGTAGTGTTGTAGGTAGATCGCTTACACAAGATGGCGGTATGAATGCTGGTAAAGTTCCAGTTCAAGAATTAGCTTCCTCGTCAGGTCAAGGTAAAATACAGAGCTTAATTGGTACTTATGAGTACTATTTAAAAATGATTAGAGATGTAACAGGATTAAATGAAGCTAGAGATGGCTCTATGCCTGATAAAGATTCTTTGCTTGGTTTACAGAAGTTAGCTGCTAATGCTTCTAACACAGCAACCAAACATATATTAAATTCTTTGTTATATGTTAGTCTTAGAATTTGTGAAAATATTAGTTTAAAAGCTGCTGATGCTATAAAAAACCCAATGCTTAGAAACTCTATGGCCAACTCTATAAGTACATTTAATACTAATACACTAGAAGAACTTGTTAGTTTACAACTACATGACTTCGGTATATATTTACAATTAGAACCTGAAGAAGAAGATAAAGCTAAACTAGAGCAAAACGTTCAGATGGCTATACAAACTGGGGCTATATCTTTATCAGACGCTATAGATATTAGAGAAATTAAAAATATAAAATTAGCTAATAAGTTTTTAAAACTTAGACAACAACAAAAAATACAACTTGAACAACAACAAGCGCAAGCTAATATACAAGCGCAAGCACAAGCAAACGCTCAAGCTAGCGAAGCCGCTGCTATGGCTGAAGTTCAGAAGCAACAAGCATTAACTCAAGAGAAGGTTAGTATAGAGCAAGCTAAATCTCAATTTGAAATACAACGCATGCAAACTGAAGCTCAAATAAAAAGAGAGCTAATGGCTGAAGAATTTAATTACCAAATACAGTTAGCGCAAGCAAGAGCTGGTGCTGAAAGAGAAAAAGAAAAAGAAATAGAAGATCGTAAAGACGAGAGAACAAGAATACAAGCAACCCAACAATCAGAGATGATAGCTCAAAGACAAAACGATGAGCTACCTAAAAACTTTGAATCTGCTGGGTTTGACAATCTCGGAGGTTTTGGACTAGAACAGTTCGACCCTCGCTAAAAGTAAATTTTTAACTATTTAATTATATTATATTATGTCACAAGAAAAACAAGAGGGAGAGTTTTCTTTAAAAGGTAAGAAAACTAAACCAAAAAACTTAGGTAAAACACAAAAAGAACCTATTAAAGTTAATTTATCTGCTCCAGTTGAGAAACAAGTGGTAGAAGAAGAAGTTACTCGAGTAGTAATTGGTTCTGAAGAAAAACAACCAGAAGAAAATGCCAATACAGAGCAAGAAACAACAGAAGTGGTTGCAGATAAACAAACCGGAACTGTACAGGAAGTGGGTGAAGAAGTATCACCAGGGGAAAGCACCGTTCAAGATGAAAATCCAATCATCCAAGAAATAACTGAAGAAGAAGTAGAAGAAGTTGAAAAACTAGAAAACGAATTAGATAAAGCTATAGAAAATAAATATAGTGATAATAAAAAACTACCTGAAAATATTGAAAAACTAGTTTCATTCATGGAAGAAACTGGTGGTAGTATTAGCGACTATGTTCGACTAAATGCTGATTACTCCAGTATTGACAACAATACATTACTTAAAGAATATTACAAGAAAACAAAACCTTATTTAGATAGTGAGGATATAGGTCTCTTACTTGAAGATTTTTCATATGATGAGGATATAGATGAAGAAAGAGATATACGCAAGAAGAAACTTGCGTTTAAAGAAGAAGTTGCAAAAGCCAAAAACTTTTTAGAGGAAACTAAGAGTAAATACTACGACGAGATCAAGTTGAGACCGGGCGTAACTCAAGACCAACAAAAAGCAATGGACTTTTTTAACCGATATAATGAGCAACAAACAGTAGCTGAGCAACAGCACGAGGAATTTAAAAGCCAAACTAAAAAACTTTTTAACCAAGATTTCAAAGGTTTTGATTTCAACTTAGGTGAAAGAAAATTTAGATACGGCGTTAAAGATCCTTCTAAAGTTGCAGAAAATCAATCAAACATTAATAATCTTGTAGGGAAGTTCCTTAATGAAGATGGTAGTGTAAAAGACCCGGTTGGTTATCACAAAGCTATGTATGCTGCTTCAAATGTTGACACTATTGCGAATCATTTTTATGAACAAGGTAAAGCTGACGCTGTAAAAGAAGTTATTAGTAGTTCTAAAAATCCTAGTTCAGCGCCTAGGCAAACACCTCAAGGTGAATTTAAAAATGGTATAAAAGTGAAAGTGTTAAACAACGATGCGCTTAGTGCATCAAAATTAAAGATTAAAAAAATAAAAATTTAACATTTAAAATTATTTAAAAAATGGCTTTATCACCAACATTCGGTTCAATTAAACCGAGTCAAAAACAACAATTATTGTCTGATAACTATTTAAGTTTTACAGACGGATCAGGTAACGACTTTGCACAACAATATCTACCTGAAATATATGAACAAGAAGTAGAGCGTTACGGAAACAGAACTCTTTCTGGATTCTTACGTATGGTAGGAGCTGAAATGCCTATGACTTCTGACCAAGTAGTATGGTCTGAGCAAAACAGATTACATGTTGCTTATGATAACGTAACTATTGCTACAGCTACTACTTTAACATTTGCATTAAACGCAACTGCTGGAGCTAGCTTTGTAGGGAATGTAATTTCTAAAAACGATACTATAGTAATTTTAGATCCATCTAATGGACTTGAAGTAACTGCGTTAGTAACTAATAGCGTTGATACCTCTGCGGTTTTAGCTACTATTACTGTTGCTACTTATACTGGAGCTGATCTTGACGCTACATTTAATGTTCTTGATTCTGGACTTAAGATATTTGTTTATGGTTCTGAGTATGCTAAAGGAACTGGAGATGCTGACATTAAGTCAATCACTCCTTCTTTTACTCAATTCTCTAACTCACCTATAATCATTAAAGACAAATATGCTATTTCTGGATCTGACGCTGCTCAGATTGGATGGGTAGAAGTTGCTACTGAAGACGGAACTGGAGGATATTTATGGTACCTAAAAGCTGAGTCTGAAACTAGACTACGTTTTGAAGATTACTTAGAAATGTCTGTAGTTGAAGGAACTAAAGCTGCTGCTGGATCTGGTGTTGCTGCTATCGCTGGAGACGTTAAGTACAAAGGAACTGAAGGTCTTTTCGCTGCTATCAAATCAAGAGGAAACACTTTCTCTGCGTTTGCACCTGCTGCTGGAGTTTTAACTGACTTTGATGCTATTCTTAAAAATCTTGATACTCAAGGAGCTATTGAAGAGAATATGTTGTTCGTTAATCGTCAACTTTCTTTAACTATCGACAACATGCTTGGTGGAGTATCTG
>VMHT01125381.1_pt1 | contig 10528 bp, 9 predicted proteins | sample 4693611 | NCBI WGS metagenome assembly VMHT01 (sample SAMN12280063, study PRJNA550983) | marine metagenome | isolation source: seawater sampled from same location over 5 years 0.02-0.2 micron viral filtrate | place: USA: collected off the coast of southern California halfway between the port... ...
GATAAATTAGTCATCACAGAAAATTCAGGATAACCATTCATATTATCTTCAATATCAATGTCACCACCTATTATTAATTCTGTATTGCACCAGTAGCAGTTCATTAAAACTTAGGAAGTTTAGTTGTGGGTAGAGATGGGCCTGTCATATCAGGTAATACTTGGTCTAACATCTTTGGCATTAGTCCTTGTACATTACCAAGAACTTTATTCATTATTTTAGTTTGAAATTGTTCTGATGTTACATATTTATAACCAAAGTACCCTCCACCGATGACAGATGACACCAATACGAAGGAAACTATAGAAAGAATATTCGCTATTTTTTGAAACATGGTAAAAGAAGTTCTTAATAAGATGGTAGCACCACTTACGTTGACTGTGCTGCTTCTTCTACTGGGGCTGATGCCTCTGTATCTGATGGCTGCACTGCTTCGGGTTCAGTTTCAAGAATCTGCTGTTCCAAAATCTTCATTGCACCAGTAATTTCAATCATAGCAACTTGTAAATTTTGCCTTTCCTGTGCAAGTTGTTGCAGTTTTTCTTGTAAATTCATAATTTAAGAATAAATAGCTTTACCTGTAGTTATAGCAGCATCAATGGCTGTAAAACTTTCTGATGTCCAGATAGAAGTCGTACCATCAACTTTTTTGTAAGTTTTGATAATTTCAAGATGTTCAGTATTTCTCTGAATCATTTCCTTCCATTCTGTTTCAGTAGTAGTTGAATCAGATGTTCTCGTACCATATGCAGCATAGTTAGCATCTGCATTAATAACAGTTACGCTATCACCAGCAGCAGAAAATATTGCTGCGATTTCATCTGCGGTTTTTTCTTCCATAATAAAAATTAGGTTAATTGTAGTTTACCCTGCTTCGAGGGCTGTGACTCTAGTTGATAACTCTTTTATAGCATTAACAAGTATCGGAACAAGTCTTTCATACTTTATTCCATAAGACATTTCATCTTCTGTAAGGTTTAAAATTAATGAATCATCATTAGATGAACCATAACCATTTGCCTGTTCTACTGCAAGTGCTTCTTGTGCTAAAAATCCAAGATGTAGTCTTGCTCTCTTTTTTGACCCATCTGGTGTTCCATAAGGATCTGCTTTTGTTCCATACCAAGTTCTTCTATCCCATCTGTATGTAACAGGTCTTAGTGCATTAATCCAAGCCAATCCAATATTAAAGTCAGTCACATCTGTTTTATCTCTTGAATCTGAACTTGATATAGAAGTATCAGTACAGAATAAATTGGAAGTATAATTATTTCCTAAAACAACATTATCGCTTGAAGTAGTAATTGTACCACTTGCACCTGATCTACCAGAATCTTGCCCTAAACAAACATTATTTTCTCCAGTTGTAATTTCTAAACCAGCTTCCGCACCAATTAATGTGTTTCTGCCACCAGCTTGAATAGATCCTCCAGCATGATAACCAACACAAGTGTGTGATATTCCAGTTGTGGCTGCATCTAAAGCTAAAGAACCTACAGCTACGTTTGAATATCCAGTTGTGGTTGCTTCTGCTGCTTGATTACCAACAGCAACATTATTTCCCCCAGTCGTTTGTGCGCTCAAAGCATTTTTTCCTACTGCGACTGTGTCATTTGCAGTTGTGTTTGCATCTAAAGCATTAGCACCGACAGCTACGTTATTACCACCAGTTGTGTTTGCTCCTAAAGCTTCTCGACCAACACCAGTATTATTTGCACCAGTTGTATTAGCATCTAAAGCTGCCGATCCAAGGGCAGTGTTGTTATCAGCAGTTGTATTGAAAACCAAAGCACCACTACCAAAAGCCGTATTATCAACTCCAGTTGTGTTTGAACTTAAAGCTTGATAACCACAAGCAGTATTATCACTTGCGGTTGTGTTGGCATCTAGGGCAATCGTACCCACAGCTACGTTTCTAGTTCCAGTTGTGTTTGCAATCATTGCATCTTTTCCGATAGCAACATTATTACTTGCAGTAGTATTTGCCTTTAATGCTTCAACACCTAATGCTGTATTTGAGCTTCCAGTTGTATTTGCAGTTAATGAATCTGATCCAAGAGCAACATTAAAATTACCAGTTGTTATTGCATCTGCTGCATTACTTCCTACCGCAGTGTTTTTTGTTCCAGTTGTGTTTGCTCTTAAAGCAAAATAACCAAAGGCACTATTGCTGCTTGCAGTAGTATTTTCTTTTAAACATTCAACACCCATTCCAGTGTTATCTCCACCAGTGGTATTTTCTATTAGACACTCTCTCCCAACACCAGTATTATGATTTCCTGTTGTATTTCCTGATAAACAATTTCTACCTAATGCAGTACAAGCACCTCCAGTTGTATTAGCATCTAACGCATTTGCACCTACGGCTGTGTTTTCTGCTCCAGTTGTGGTTGATAGTAAAGCATTATAGCCAACTGCCGTATTATTATCTGCGGTTGAATTATCTCTAAGAGAACCCACTCCTATTGCTACGTTTTGACCTCCAGTTGTGTTGTACCTTAAAGCTTGTACACCCAAACCTGAATTATTATTACCAGTTGTAGTATTATCTAAACTTCTAACACCTACCCCAGTGTTATTACCTCCTGTTGTGTTTGATTGCAAGGATAAAGAACCAACAGAAGTATTAGAATCTCCAGTTGTGTTTTGATCTAATGCTGCATATCCTACAGCAGTGTTATTACTTGCTGTTGAGTTATTAGCTAATGCACTACGACCTAATGCTGTATTTTGACTACCTGTAGTCTGATTCCTTAAAGCGTTCATACCAAAAGCCGAGTTTTCTGCTCCTGTTGTATTTACTGTCATTGAATCAAAACCAACAGCAGTATTATTATTTGCAGTAGTGTTTGCAACTAAAGAACGATCTCCAACAGCAGTATTATTACTTCCAGTTGTATTAGTATCCATTGATTCACAACCAATAGCAGTATTACTAGCACCTGTTGTATTTTTACCTAAACTAGAATATCCAACAGCAGTATTATCATTAGCTGTGGTATTTGCATCTAAGGCTAAAGCACCTACCGCAGTATTTAAAGTTCCAGTTGTGTTTGCTACTAATGAGTTATGACCAACCCCTACATTATTACTAGCAGTAGTATTTGAGGATAAACTAGAATTTCCAATGGCAGTATTTTGTTCGCCTGTAGTGTTAACAAGTAAACTTGATTGACCAAATGCTGAATTTCTAGCACCAGTAGTAGTTGCTGTTGCTGAGTTATAACCAACGGCTGTATTATTATTAGCAGTTGTATTAGCATCTAAAGCAAGAGAACCTACTGCAACGTTTTGTGTTCCAGTTGTGTTTACAAGTAGTGCATTTCTTCCAATTCCTACATTTTCGTGCGCAGTCGTGTTCGCTGCCAAAGCATTAGTTCCAAAAGCTACGTTATAATTACCTGTTGTATTTGCAAGTAAAGCATTAACTCCAAAACCATTATTCTGTGTTCCAGTTGTGTTTGCTACTAATGCGTCTTTACCTACAGCCGTATTGTTAGAAGCTGTTGTGTTTGCGTTTAATGCAGATGCACCCACAGCAGTGTTACTAGAGCCTGTTGAATGTGTGCCTAAAGAAGATGTACCAATAGAAGTATTTGCTGAACCAGTTGTATTAGCGTCTAACGCTCCTGATCCTACAGCCACGTTATTAGCACCCGAAGTATTTGCTGTAAGAGCATCTTTACCAATAGCAGTATTATTTCCACCAGTAACAGAAGCATCTAAAGCACTTTCTCCAAGAACAGTGTTACCTGCAACAGAGTTTGCACCTTTACCTACAGTTACAGAATTTATTGTCGCATCAGCGGTTGTCGTTACACCACCAGTTAATGTTCTTAAATCAATCCAGCCATCATTTGCTGAATTTCTCATCTTTAAAATATTATTACTTGTATCAGCCCACAACATATAAGCAGCAGTAGTACTAGGAGCAGAACCAGAACTATTATTTGTTAATACCGCCTGTAATACATTATTTAAATCTGTTCTTACGTTAGCTCCAGTGGAGTTATCTATTACATAATCATGTGTAGCCATTACTTAACTCACTTTTTCTTTTAAGTATATCTTAAACCAACTCTAACTACCACGACCAAATCCTGTAGCAGCATATTTGAAATTTCTATTAACAAAACTAGAGCCATTCTTTATATCAATACTAAAACCACTGCCAGTAATACTGGACAAAGCAAAGAAATCTCCTGATTGTGCATTTTCTATCGTAATTCCAATATTAGGCAAGTAAGCAGAAGTAGATCCTCCAAGTTGAGATGTTCCTGTAAAGAAAGGATGCTGGAACGTAACTGCTTTACTTGACGTACCAGATGCAATGACAGTATTCACAGTTTCAGTTCTGCTGTTAAGTTCTGCTGTATAACCTAACTGATCTATTTCGATAGATTGTGCAGGATCATCTGTATCCATCTGACATCTAAATCTAAACCCACGACCAATAAATGCTCCGTTCATAAGAGTATTAAACTGAGTAAACCCTGCTCCGATATTACAGTTGCTACTTGATATTGTTGCACTGGATGAGGCAGTGACAGTAAAAGTACTACTACTTGGTACAGATTGAACTTCAAAATATCCGTCAGTTGCACCACCACTTGTAAAATCAATATCAACAAAAGTGCCAATACTAAATCCATGACTAGATTTTGTCACTGTTATTGTCGTTCCTGATTGTGTGTAAGTCGCTGCATCAGATGTAGCTGGATCGCTGTCAGTTGTTGCTACCAATAGTTTTGCGTTGACATCAAATGCAGTAGCACCATCAAAGTCTGTCCAGGTATCTACATTTGCTGTTCTTTTATCTATTAGATCATTAGGATAAAAACCCTGTGTTACAAGATGTCTTGTTAATTTAAGTGGTTGCTTACCACCTAAATCCAATTTGGAAGCAAAGTCATAATGACCACCTGTAATATCAACAGCACCCAAGAAATCAAAATCTGCAATAGCATCAAAATCTGTAACCCCATCTAAGAGTTCAAGAGATCCAAGAACAAGTCCGTTAACATCATCACTAAAGAAACAGTCAACTTTATTACCAGCAAAAGGTGTAGCGTCAGTATCTTCTCTATCCGCTAATACAAGTAATTTAGGTACAGGATCAGGAGTAGTAACAATAATAGAAGTTTCTCCAGAACTTAATCTGCCACCATCATCTTTAAACTTAAGGATATACTCTCCATCAACTGCTGGTACTAATGTCTCAGATACGTTTCCTGGTAGTGCAAATATAGCATCAGTAGCATTTGTAAATGTAGCCGTTCCATCTGTTAGGTTACTATGTCGAACAACTACGTTTCCACCATGTGTAACATCAATATCTGTAGCTTTATCAAAACGTAATCGTACAAACTGATCTGATACTGGTTCGACTAATAATCCTGTTACATCCTGTGGTAATGCAGTTTTACCTTCAGCTTCAAATGTAATATTTGTAGAACTTGCTGATAACCTATTTTGGACATTATATGAGAAAATTTGGATGGTATAAGTTCCTTTTCTACTATTTAATATTTCAAAATCAGGTCTTGATACCTTTTCACTTATGAAATTGTCATTACCAAATCTATAATTGACTTGATATTCAGTAACACCAACTATAGGTTGCCAACTAATAACAATTTTAGATATAGCTTGATTGTTTATAGGAAATATTCTTTCAACAGCATTTACAGCAGTAGGAGGTGAAGTAAGCTCATTTAATTTTGATACAGTTCTAGCTGGTAATGCTTCACCATCTTCAATAAATGCGTACTTACCTTCAACATAAGATAAGGCTGTAATTGCATAATTTATTCCATCTTGCTCTTCTACTGTTATTACTCTGAATAATTGAGATTTTATAGTTACGTTTGATATAAGCCAGATAGTGTTTACGTTAGGAGTTTGTGAAAAAGCAGAACTTACAGTTATAGTCCCATTTGATACAGATGAGATTGTTTTACTTTCAGCCGTTCCATCAGGTAAAAGTACACTCAAAGTTGCATCACCAACAGGGTTTCCGCTTGCATCTACAGCAAAATCTGTTGCAGAAGTATCATCAACAGTTACAACAGTTGTAGAAGTAACACTTTTCAATCTGCCACCTCTTCTTACACCTGCTCTTACTGGATCTTGAATTTCAATAACAGCCCCAGGTCGTACAATAACTCCAGAATCTATAGAGGTTGTAAACGTAACTACTTCTGACTCATTATTTTCAGCAAATACAATAGATTTTGCTAATCTTTTTGCTTGATTACGACTTGTACAACCAAATGCTTTTACTTTTTTAACAACTGTACCTATTTTTGCTATTAGATCAGCATCTTCATGGACTTCAAAATCTACTTCTTGACTATCCATATTGAAGTAAGAAACAGATACAACACTGTGTCTCGTTTTAAGACTGCTTCCTGCATAGCTAAAACCCCCCTCTCCTACATTTGACAGGTTGAATAAATAACTAGGATCGGTTGGTTTATCTTGGGTAATTGTTATCGAACCAGCAGACCATATTGGCATACATCTCATAACACCAGCTAATTCATTTATTAGTTCAAATGCTTCTTTTGGACTTTGAATATTTACATTGCAACTAAATCTAGGTTCTTCTCCTCCAGCACCATCATCTATTAATTCACTACCACCTTTATTGCCTGTTGAAAATCTACTAGCGGTAACGAAACTAAATAAATCTAAAGAACTATCTGTAATATGAGCACCAAATCCATATCTTTCATTAGTTAAAAGATCAAGAAGTACCATTGCTGGATCGCTACACCACTGGGCTGCTCCCATTACTCCATTAAAGATATAATTTTCTGGATAATATATAAATCCAAAACTACTGCAAGTTCCAAGTCCTAATGCAGTTGCTTGAGCCTGATTAGTAACCACAGTTGGAGTACCAGAACTGGAAGCACCTGCTCCAGGAATTCTTACTTTTATACCTCTAATCCTAAATTTTCTATCTGGAATAGAACTAAATTGCATTGAATCCAAGCGTAAAGCAGTATAAGCACTGTCGTTATAAGTACGAGATTCTTCAATAATTTCACCAAAACTTGTCCACTGAAAAGTATCTTGAACATTAGTATCTGTAGCATCATCTGTAACTCTGCTGACTCTTATATCTACAGGAAATGCACCTGTAAGTTGTATACCATAATCTCTTTGGTACGCATCTCCACTTCTTCCCGATACTTTTCCACCATTATCAGGTGTAATTACATCTGTAAAGCCACCAGAATTATATTGAACAGATATTTTAAACTGAACTTCTGTTCCTAATAAATCTCCATCATCAGTTGCTCTCTGTAATTGAGGAAAGGTGATTGCTATTCGTACCTTATCAACATTTGAATTAGTTATTTGCCGAGTAACAGGAATAGCTTTCGTGACTTCAACACCGACACTTGTTGTCGATACACTACTATCTATATTTGGTATAGCAGTTTGACTACCAGTTCCAAAACGGGGAGTAAAAGTAACATTTTGAAAATTCCTATCTGTATCTTGAATGTCAGTAGAATCTGCTGAAGCTGTTATAACAGGAGTGTCATTTAAAAATACATCTTTAAGTGCAGCATTATTATAAGCAGTCGTACCTTTTGTTCTGCCCTCTTTAGACGCAGTAGCAAAACCTTCGATTTCTCCCTCTGATATTAAATCTAAAAAAGTAGCGTACTGTCTACTATGAAGTGTATCAGGATCTCTAGTAGGTTTTGGAGGCGATGGATCTCCACCTTTTGAGCCTCTAATAATACGTTTGATATCAGTCATGCTTGTACCTGCTCAGTATCTACAGAAGCACTAATTACAACCGATCCAGTAAATATTTCTCCATAAACTATAGGAACAGGTGTGCCAGCCCTATTAGTTTGTTGAATACCACTAAAACTAAATGATAGTCTAGGATCTTCTTCAGAATCGAAATCGCTTTTCTTAGGCAAAGGAGTAAGCATCTCCGAAACTCCAGTAAGGACTAAAGCTATTCCTATATTTCCTGCAAATGCAGCAAAACTAAATGCTCCAGAAGCAGTTGCAAATCCTCCTCCTAAACCCCCTGGCCCAAGACCAAATCCTACAGTTGGGTTTATTATTGCAAATCCAATAAGCACAGCACCTAATAATATCTTTCCTAATCCTCTACCAGCACCAGTTATTACAGGAACTAAGTGAATATCTTGTTGTCCTATTGGATCTCCTAGTTCAGTTTTATCTAGTTCATAATTACCTACTTTTAATTTGTAGTATCTATTATTCATGTGCTGCTCAATTCCAGGGAAATTATTTATTAAGAAACTCATTGCGTGAGCTAATGTGTCTGCTTTTATCTCAAATTCTTTATGTCCAACAAACTTTGCAAGTTCTCCATATAATTTTATTTTACGAAGCATAACGATACCTTTTACCAGTACATTTTAATAACCACGGAGAATATGGTTCTCTACAAGATAGTCTATCGGTTAAATGATGTAATACTTCATCTCCAAGAAAAATAGCTACATGATTTAAAGTTGAATCTAAAATACTCATCAATAAAACATCTCCAGTCTGTAACTTTTCATCAGGTTCTAATTCTCTAAATCCTGTTCGTATTGCATATCCCTCAAAAAGTGGTTCTTTCATAAATTCCTCGGGTGTTATAGGTCTTTCATAATCAATCAAACTTATACTTTTTTCTTGTTTGTAGTAGTCACGAACCAGGGACCAGCAATCTGTTACTCCCCATACCCATTGACGACCCAATAAAGGTGCTTCATATCCCTGTGGTTCGTAGTAGCTCCATTGTTTTGTTTTTGGATTGACTATATGCCAAGGAAGTCCACTTTGTTCACAACTAACTTTATCTGCCTGACTAGGTTCTGGAGGAGTTGTTGGATGACTATGAACAACAGCAGTAACTTCTCCTATATTTGTAGCCTTTACATAATCCTCTGGATCGAGAATAAAACATTGATGTGCTGTCATTGATAGATTACGACAAGGATAATATCTTTCCTTACCTCGAATGTTTAACAAAAGACCAACACATTCTTTTGGATCTTCTGTTTCAGCATGATTAAGTGCAGCGTCTTTCCAATTCATCCTACAACTGTACCAATAGAAGGAAATTCGGTTCTAGTGCATTGTCTATTAGGAGCACGAATACCAGCAAGATCAAATACAGCAGCTAATTCAAATTTTACTACCTCTCTGTTTTCTGCTGACTTTCTATCTATTTTGTAGATCTCTTGTGGAAACTCTGCTGTTGCATCAGGTGTTCCATAAGGATTTATGTCTCCAGGAAAATTAACAGCATCAATAAACCTTGCAAGAGTTCTAATGCGAGTAACAGTTGCACCTGTTAAATCATTACCAGTAGTTGTGCTGTTCACTGTCAGCAAAATAGATGTAATTGTTCCGAGTGCGTTACTTATTGTAAGTGTTGGTCGAGGTAGCTGTCCTTTTGTAAATGCAAATCCTTCAGCTTGTACTGGAAATCTTTGATAACTGTTACCAGCCCAGACTACTTCTCCGTTATCTTTCAAAGATGAGCCGGCATGAAATCTATATACAGTAGTAACACTGTCTGGATTTCCTATAGCATAGTTTAAACCTTCTTTTAGTGTTAGCGTAAATAATTCTATTACCGATGATGGGTTTATGTTCTGAAGATTGCTGACAATAGCAGAACTGCTCATGGTTCAAACACCTCTCTAAATGTTGCTTGAATTGTTGCTCTATTGTTATATGGTATAGATTTATTCCATGTTTCGCAAACATATTGTCCAGCACCCGATAAAGTAATCGAAACATTCCCACTGTTGGTAGCACTGGCAGCAGCCGTAACAGTAAAGACATTTGAATCAGTAACCGAAGCGACAAGGAACGTACCATCAGTTGCCGATCCAGTAGTGTAATCAATAGTAAGTTCATCTCCTACAGCTACACCATGACTTGAAATGGTAATTGTTACTGTAGTACCTGATTGAGAATAAGTTCCTGTTTTTGTAAAACCTTCTCCTGGTGGAGTAAAAGTAAAGCTGGCACTATCATTTGCTCTACTGTCTAAAAATCCTTCTATGGTGTCCGCATCCGTTTCCGATACGTTAAAAGTGAAGTTAAAAACTTTTGGATTTTGATGAGCAGCTAGTCCAAATAATATTCTGTGTTCATAACCATCAGCAAAACGAACTGTTCTAGTTAATGGTGCAGATCTTTTCTGCTGCCCGTATGTTGGTGTGATTGATGGAAAAGTAGCCATTATGCAAGTAAACCTCCAGGTCTTTTCTGTTTAATTAATTCTGATTCTATCGCTGCTGACAATACTAAGCCTAACTGCCTTCCTTCATCTTCGTCACCTTCAACAGAAGAACCCGAAGCATCTACGTTTACTACTACGTTTGTTGATCCTCCAAGTGCATGGTTTGGTGTAATCATTCCAGATACACCTGGGCTGAATAGTTCTGGTCCTTTTTCTCCTACTAGATAGTTGGTGCCTCTTGTCACTGGACCTCCTGCTGCTCTTCTATGGTCAAATTGTGCC
>VMHT01033834.1_pt1 | contig 10527 bp, 11 predicted proteins | sample 4693611 | NCBI WGS metagenome assembly VMHT01 (sample SAMN12280063, study PRJNA550983) | marine metagenome | isolation source: seawater sampled from same location over 5 years 0.02-0.2 micron viral filtrate | place: USA: collected off the coast of southern California halfway between the port... ...
GTATTTTTTAATATAGATGAATTAAAAGAAGATAATATATATACTAATATAAATATATTAAATTATAATGTTTCTATTCCTATTCAATCAAATAAAGATATATTAATACTAGATACTAATTTATATAATTGTAATAATAAAATAAATTCAAAAATATTAAAAAATAAAATAAGTTGTATTTTAGAAAATTAAATAGTTTGAAATCCCGCTGCGTTTGATGCTTGAACGCCTATTTTATTAACTTGTTGGGCTGTTTTACTTTCAAATACAGATGCTAATTCACTACCTATTGATAAAAGGCCCGTTATTGCTAATCCTGCTACTGGAACTTCATCAAATATACTTGACCCTGCTGCCGCCGTTGCAAGGGTATCTGATAAAGCATCTGATCCATCAACTCCCGCTTGAACTACTTTTGATACCACACTAGCACCCGTTTCGGCTCCTTCTGCTCCTTCTGTGCCTGCATCTGTTATAGCCTCTCCTCCCGTTGAGCCTGCACTGCCTCCTCCACCTCCTCCGCCTTGGGGTCCTGCACTAAAATCTTCACTATTTTCAGCAGTTTGTCCTATTCTCGCTCCTACTAAGTCTTCATCTCCACCTACTAAATTTAATCCTTCATCTTGGGCTGCGCTAGCAGGAGCGCTTGAAGCATTTCCTGCTTGACTTGATGCTAAATTGCTTTGACTAGCAGCAAAATCGTCTTCATCTGTACTAATATTAACAGCCTTAAAAAGAGACCCGCTAGTTGAACTTCCTACATTTGCAAAAATATCTGAGCCTGCATCTGCAAAAGTATCTGCTTCTGCGCTCGTTGTGGCCGTTGTTGTTGTTGCATTAGTTGAAGCAGTTGAGGCTGTGCTAGTGCCATCTGTACCCGCACTAGCGCCTGAGGAAGCATCACTTGATTTTCCTAAAAGTTGTCTAGCTCCTTTTTTAATTAATCCTGTCATGCCTTTTTTAACAAAAGTATCAGCAACTCCCCCTGCCGTTGAATCTAACTTACCTAAATTCATACCAATTTGAACGGCTGTTTTACCAATATTACCCGCAAAAGCCCCTCCTGATATCATTGTTATATCGTGTTCTACCCCTTTAAGCGTTGAAAAAGCATTAGAAGCCGTTGCATTAAATGCGTCTTGTGTGGCTTGTCTTGCTCCTTGAATACCTGCTTCTGCTTGATTTTCAAAATTACTATCCATAATAATATTAATATATATATATTATAGTTATAAAAAAATATCTAGTAAAAAAATTAATCTTTAATATATTTATTTAAATCAACAAATTCAAAATTATCCATATATAAATGGTTTATGTCATTTAATCCTTTATTTAAATTTACAGTAAATGTATTATGTTTTTTACTTGTTATTTCATTAAACATCTTTTTAAATTTTTTATCTCCTGGATCATCATTTAAATAATTCATATCTTCCGCAATTTGTCCTAATTCCTTATTTGAAGTTTTAAAAAATATTGCAAAAGTTAAATTATTTCTAACAGCAGTACTTATCATACTAGTATATTTTTGATATATACTTATTGTACTTATATTATAATGTCTCCCATTTGTATATAATTTATTTATAATACTATTATAATTTCTTCCATTTAAATTATTACTAAATCCAAAATCATCAACCAATACCAAATTATGAATAGGGTCCCCTTTCATTTGAGTATTAATTTCATATTCTTCTTCTAGTTTATTATATAAAGAATGTAATTTATTTTCATCAAATTCATAATATATATTTTCTTCTGGTATATCTTTTTTATCTATTAAATATTCCATTTTATCATCGTTTTTTGTTCCTAATACTAAATAAATATTATCACCTTTAAATATCTTTCTATACCATAATAAAATCATATTAACAGCAGTTAAACTTTTACCTTGTCCGCTTTTTGCTGTTATAATTCCTCTAAAAGGTACGTTAAATAAATCGTGTTCTATTGTTTGGTCGTCTAGTCTATCTTTTATAGGATGTATTTTATATTTACTCATAATTATATATTATATACTTAGAATAAATTTTCTAGATTAAATCTATTAATTCTAGTTTTTTTAATAAAAGAATTATCTATTTCTACTCCTTTTACTAATTCTCTTTCAATTTCATCTTCAATCTCTTCTTCTCTTTGTTTAATCTGTTTTTTAATACTTTTTTCTTTTGGATAATCTTTTAATACTTCATCTATAAATTTAACTTCTTTTACTTTATTTTCTTTTTCTTCCTTTTTAGGTTCTTCTTTTACTTCTTCTTTAATTTCTTTTACATCTTCTTTAATTTCTGCAATTTCTTCTTTTACTTCTAAATTAGTGTTTTGTAGGTCTTCTGCAATCTTTTCTAATTGTTCTAATTCATTATTTACTAATTCTTCTTTTTCTTCTAGTTCTTCTTCTCTTTCTTTTGATATCATTAATTTAAGTTCTTTCTCTAATTTTTTAAGTTCTTTTTGTTTTTCTTTTTCTAAAATTTGTTTCTTAATTGTTAATATTTTAGTTTCTAATTCGTTTTCTTCTCTTTTAGTTTTAATATCAGGATTAATTTTACTTTTAACTGGTTTTTTTCTATCGTTAGTTGTTAATCCTTGTTTTTCTCTCTCTTCTTTAATTTGTTTCTTCTTTTCTCTTGCAACTCTCATCCTTTCTACAAAGACTGCTTTTTGTTCATCTGTCATTGCTTTACGTGGCATAGTTAAATTATATATATATATATATATTATATAAATAAATAAAAAATATTAAACTTATAAAAAATATAAAAAATATAAAAATATAAAAATTATAAAAATTATAAAAATCATAAAAGATAAAAGATTATAAAAATAAGAAGTAATAACTAATAATTATTCATTAGGGCTTTTAATAACAACAGATAAAGAAGATTTATTTCTTAATTTAATTACTTCATAATTATCATCTAAAATACTTATACTTAGTCTATTTAGGTTTAAAGGTCCTATATTATCTATATCTAAAAATAGTCTATCTTTGCAATCAAAAATAGTCTCTGTATTGTCTCTGCTTTCATCTGGGATTAATGATAAAATACTTCTTCTTTGGCCATTTTCTTGCAATGTATCACCATCATAAGATTTTAAGAATATATTGTTTAATTGTACTATATAATTATCAGATAATGAGCCTATTTCTAAGGGTTTTGAACTAACATATCTAGGGGCTATAAATTGGCTTGTTCCTTCAAGTGGAAATTTTAACTGACTAAATCCTAAAAATTCCATCAAATCAGCAGGAAGATAAAAATTATTAGCAGTACGTCTAAATTCAGGGTGAGGAGGAGTGGTTGCCGTTAATCTAGGGTGATTACCTAAATAATCTGTATTTTGATTAGCATCAACAGCGGGGCTATTATCACTTTGATAAATAGCAGGATCATCTAATTCATTAATTATTGATATAGAATAATTAATTTTAGAAATAGTACAATTTGCAGCATTACCAGTTATAGAAATTCTTCCATAATATTTTTTATCATAATTTACATTTATGGTACTATCAATATATTCACTCTCTCCATCGTTTTTATAAATAACAACCCCTATATCACCTTTATCAAAAACTAATTCCACAACATCACTATTATCAGTTCCATTTGCTAAAAGTACATTTTCGTCTAAGTTATTAAAAACAGTACCATTTATACTACTTTGATAAGGGCTACCTTGTCTATTTACTCTAATACCATATACCCAAGAACCCTCCTCATCATGGATTGATAACATAAAACCGTTATTTTCTAAAACAGCCCCGTTAGTGGTTATATTCATATTAGCAACTCTTAAATTTCCTCCTCCATAAGACATAGGAGAGGTTGCTTGAAGTCTATAAGTTGTTGTATCATTTACATTTTTAGATAAAGAAAAATAAGGACTACCTTGAATAGCGGTTTTAGTTATTCTAGATGCCACTTGATTTCCACAATACCAAAAATCAGTATCAGGGTCTATAAATCCTCCTGGATTAGAAGTATTATTTAAATAATCTGTAAAAGGTACTATATTATACCCAATTACTAATTTTCCTCCATTAGATGCACTATGCCTAGTACAAAACCATTCTAAACCTATGGCCTTTTCTTGAAATGTTAAAGGGTCCCCATCTATTACATATTCCAAATTACCATTTAATTTATTTTGTATAACTGATATTAAAGTATCTATATTAGTTTCATTATATATACCTGTTGTTAAGGTTCGAAAAACTCCTTGCTGAGATACAGCATTTGATACTTGATATCTTACTTCATCATTTTTACCTGTTTCTATCCTAATTGATTTAGGATTAACATCTAAAACACACGTATCTAATGCTATTTTACTATCTTTTTCAATATTAATTATTGTTGAAAAATGATTATCAAATGTGGCCTCTCCTGTTTTTTCATTACTTACTAATCTAATTAGTTTCATAGTATAATATATATATAATTAACATAATAAAATAAAAATATAAAAATATAAAAAATATAAAAATTATAAAAAATATAAAAAATATAAAAGATAAAAGATTAATAAATTAAGAAGAATTAAGCATAAGCAATAACGTATTTACCCCCTTTAATCATAATCTGTTTAAGAACTTGACCAAAAAGAAGAAATTGAAGTCTTTTATTATAATCATTATTATCATCTAAACTATGTTCTCTTTCAAATATAAATTGTAAATCTTCAATTCTATTATAAACATTTAAGCTAGGATAATCTAAAACACCTGGCATAACTCTTTGAGAGTTTTCTAGTCTGTTTTGAACTGATATAGCAGTGGAAGATTGAGGATATGCAACCGAGTTAGGGTATATATGGCTATGCTGTCTAAGACGATAAGAAGAGCGATTTAAACCATTACGAGGGTATAAATTAGCACCATTCACTCTGAGATTATAACTAGCCCTATCCTCATAACGAGAGCCTAATCTACCAAATGCACTAATATTCTGGCCTGTTAATCTTTCATTTGCACCCATAGAGGAAACTTGAACTAAAATATTTTTAACATATTTTTTATTAAATCCATTAATTCTTGTATTTAATCTTTGAACCACTTGAACACCATCAAGGAGCCCTGTATCAGGCACTAATTCACATCTATCTACTTCTGTTTCATACCATTGAACAGATTTCATAGCACTAACCATTTTACTTTTTAATTTATTATCAAAAACCTCTTCACAAACTAAAAGAGGCGTATTTGTAAGCAATCCTGTTAGATTACTATTATTAGTAAGCATTTCATCATAATTATTATTATAAACAATAACTAATCTAAGATTATCAAAAATGGCTGTACTAATACTAGGAAGACTTTTAAGAATAGGTAAATAATCTGCAATATGGATAATACCTGACGCTGTTTCAGTTTCATTCTGTGCTGTTTCAGGCATATTTGCCAGCCCATATAGTCTAGCATCAACTCTAACATTATTTTGAAATAAAGCTAGATCAAAAGTCATATTATTTTGTTGTTCTCTACTTTTTTTAGAAAAATTAAAAGTATTACTATTAGTCATATGTTTATGCAAAGCCCTATGTTTATGGCTATCTGATTGAGATAAAATCTCAGACCCATTATATAAAGTAATACTATTAATAATTGCATCAACCCCTAAACGATTGTAATTTTTACCATTAACACCGTGTAATCCAACATTAATAAGCCTCATATCACTAAGAAATACTCTATCTTCTCCTTTAATATGGAATTCAGACCTATTATTAGCAATATTAGCCTGTGGTATCATAATTTCAGATTTAACTTGACTGTATAAAAGTGCCATAATTTAATTATTTATTTATATATATAATTAAAATATAAAAAATATAAAAAAAAAAAAATAATTAAACTTGAATTAAACCATTAAAATATACGAAAAAAGTATAAGCGTTAGTATTACTAATACCTAAGGCCCCAGATGTAATAATTTCAACATCTAATTTATTATTAAGAAGATTTAAACCACTTCCATTAAAATTTTGACCCACTCCAAAACCATTATTAACCCCTAAAATAGAGTTATTAATTTCATTACTTACACTATTTCTCATTGTTTGAGCATAGTTTTTTTCTATTTCATCGTATGTTTCTTGTTCATATACAATATTATTAGATTGACTATCATTCATTAAAAATTTAATACTAGTAATAGATTTTAAAACACTTGTTTTAGTATTATTAGGAATATTACTAAATTCGTCATTTTGTTCTATAAAAGAACCAAAAACAGAGGTAATAACATCAGGAACAACGCATGTAATATTACTTCTTTGAGATTGAAGTGTATTTTTTTGACTAGAAACAATAAACCAAGTTAATTTGTCAGATGGTTTAGATTTATCAGGAACACTAATATAATGTAATTCAACATTACTAATTGAATAGTTGCAAGCATCTAAAACACCAACACCACTTAAAAAGCCATTATCTCTCTCTAAAATACCAACTAAATTAATTCTACCTGTTTTTTGAGGTGATACATCAGTAAGAGTTTTATTTAAACATATTTTAGGTTCAATATTGCAGTCATAATCTCTAACTAAACTAGTTTGATTTAAATTAGGGATACTCATTCCTGCTGTAATACTAGTGGTATGAGCAAAATTAGGCATAATTAACTCAGCTTGATTCATTTGACTAAAAACATCTTTTCTACCCATTGTTGTTTCATTAACCATTTTGACGTATCTAGGGTAATTTTGAATACTTTCAATCATACCATTACTAGCGCTAGATTGCCAGGATTGCCACACTCCGTGGCCTCCTATTAGGTGGTCGTATCCTAAAACGGTTCCAGTGTTTCTAGTTGTTCCTGTACTATTTACTCTTAAATCATATTGAATTGAAAGAGTACCTGCTTTCATAGCCCTTCCAGGGGGGATATCAATAACCCATTCTACTTGTTGGTTAGCACGGTATAAATCTGCATTGTTTTGAGGTAATACGCTATGATACATTACTGCTTGACTAGCCATTTTATTTATATATATATTAATAAGAAAGATAAAAAAAATATAAAATTAAATCTAATTAAAATATATTAATCATCATCTATTTTAAATAAATCAATTAATAAAGTATCATTTAATAAAGTATCAATTTTATAAAAAATTGCTTCTAATTCAAAATCACCGTTAAAATCTAATTCATTTTTTAATAATTTAATAATACCATATACAATAATTATTTTTTCATATAAATTATTATATTTTTCTTTAACTTTTTTAATTTCTTTATTTTTTTCTTTCATAACATCATTAAATTCATTACATATTTCTAAATATCTTTGATTATTAATATTATTTGTCATATTATATAAAATAATAATATAAAATAAAAATAAAAATATATGTATATATTTAAAATAAAATGTCATATAAAAATGAACTATTTAAAAGTATAAAAGAAAAAAGAAATATATCAGATACTAGTATTAATATATATATAACTTGTTTAGAATTAACTAATTTATATATAAATAATACTAGAATATTTGAAGATTTAAAATTTTAAAAAAAAAAGAAAATTATATTAAATGATTTTTTTAAAGATAAAAAATTAACATTTAAAAAAAAGTATCTATCTTCATTCATTGCTGCATTAGATACTAAATACGATGAAAATGAAAAATTAATAGAATATTATAAAAAATTATTAAATAAATATAATGATATATTAATGGAAAATGAAATAAACCATATAAAATCAGATAAACAAGTTAATAACATGGTATCTAATAAATATATGAATGATATAAGAAAAGATTTAAAAACTAAAATAGAAGAAAATGATGATTTTTATATAAATCAAGATTATGTAATTAGTTCTATATATACATTAATTCCTCCTAGAAGGTTAGATGATTATGCATTAATGAAAATAGTATCTAATAATTATTATCAAAATTTAAAATATTTAGATAAAATTAAAAATAATTATCTAGTAAAAAAAGATAATAAATTACATTTTATATTTTGTAATTATAAAACAGATAAAATATATGGAATTCAAAAATTTGAAATAAAAGGAAATTTAAAAAAAATAATAAATAAATGGTTAGAAATAAATACAAGTGATAATTTTTTATTAAACAAGGATAAAAAACAAATGACTAGTAATTTATTAGGTAAAATGATTACTAATATATTTTCAAATGATGAATATAAAAATGTTTCATTAAATCAAATTAGACATAGTTTTATTACTAATAATAACGTTGTAAATAACCCTTCAATAGCCTTTCAAATGGCTCATTCAATTCAAACACAAAATTATTATAAAAAAGATTAAATATTAACAACTCTCCATTTATATATATTAATATCTCCAATAGCCTGACCGTTATCAATTTCAAGCGTTAAAGTTTGCACCATATCACTTTCAGGAACTGGAAAGTAAAGGGCCCCTGAGTGGATTTCACCACTAGACCTAGCATCAACTAGACGGCCTCGTCCATTCACTTGACTATAACCCATATTTAGGAAAAATTTAGATTTTAAATCTTTATCCATTGTACTATCATATCTTAAAACGTGTCCCTGAGTTATATCTTCATTATTAATTACAATTTTGATAGGTCGGCCCCCGTTTGCTTCAATTCCTGCTAGGAAACTTAATCTATTTGCACTAGGAAATAAAACAGCAACCCCTATACACCCTGGTGCGAGTTCATAAGTTCTTTTATGAAAACTTTGATTAGTACTATCTTTTTCAATATCATAAGTCATAAATTCATATTGAGCGGGTTTTGATTGTTTAGCAGTAGATTTAACAACTAATTCAGCTTCTCTAACATTTAACATTGTATTAATATTAGCCACATTTGCTCCTGTTAATGTAATAGCGGTTAAAGTTTCATTTGTAGCATCTTTTAAAGCAGTTTCAAAGGTTAATTGTAAAGCACCTGTTGCTGTTTCGTTAATGGCTGTTATTTTATTAGCCCCATTTACAATATTAGCACCCACTGATTTAGTATAGGATAAAAGCACATCCTGACCCACCCAAAAAGGGCAAAAATTAATTCCACCTGAGTAAAGTCTATTAGTTGTTAAAGATTGAGTTCTTGTAGTAGTTGCAGGTGTTACAGATCCCATAGCCCCATAAGCAGGAGCGCCACTATTCCAAAAAGGGGTTATACCACCAACTGCACCACCAAAACTAGGATTTACAGCAACCCCGCCTAGGTTTTGAACAACTGTTAATCTATCTAGATTCAATTTTAAATATAGATGCATTTCACCCATAACATTTAAATCTAAATAATCAGTTTCACAAAAAGAAAGAATATCAGATAATAAAATCTGACATTCAACAACCACCTGTTGAGCCACAGTGTCCCTAGAAAATATTCTAAAAGGGTTATTTATAACACTTTGAGCGACTAAATCTCTTTCTGCAAAAGGGTTCCCTTTTCTTGCATTATGCAAAGTTTGATTAGTTTCAGTATATAATTTAAGATTAGAATTAATTGTATCGGCATCTAATCTCTCTTCCACTTTTCCTTTTGAACCTAAAAATAAATATGCATCCCTAACTAATGCACTTTGATGACATTTAAAATAGTTCTGACCTGTAATACCATTAAACATAAGGGATAAATTAGAAGTAGATGAAGGTTCTCTAATTTCCATTTTAAAAGATAAATAAGTCTCCATAGGGTTAATAATAGCCCCTGATAGTTTAAAATCAACTATATCGTTTTGAATTACACCCCCAACAACGAGAGGACTGTTATTTTCACTAGGAATTCTAAATTGTTTATTAGCCATTTTATTTATATATATAAATAAGATAAAAAAAAATAAAAATTGAATTTAATTAAATATCATTTAATTCATTAATTAATACATTTTGTAGATCATCCTTAAAATGTATAAGATAACTATATAAAGACATTTCTAAATCGTTTAGACGTTCTGTCTTTTGTTCTATTTCACATATTCTCTCAAATACATTATTTGTACTATCATCTAGAAATGTTTTTAATGAGATTAAAAGTTCTTTTTGTTTTTTCATATCATTTTTTAACTTAAATATATTAACATTAGTCATTATTAATTAATTATTATAAATATATAATAAGTTTATATTTTAAATTAATTATATTAACATATATATATATATATAATGGATTTTGAAAAAGAATATAATATAGTTAAAAAAGAATTAGAAGATTTAAAATTAAAACTAAAAGAAGATAAACTAAAATTTAATAAAAGATGTAATCAATATTATAGAAAAAACCAGACCTTTGCAGGTAAAACTAAATCTGAGATGTCAGAGGAAGAAATAAACAAAATACAAAGAAACATCGATAAGCGTAAAGCGTATTATACAAAAAAGAAAGAGGAAAAGAGTAAATAAGTAATCTTGTAATAAGTAATAGTAAATAAGTAAAATAGGGGTTCTTAAAATAAACTATTTTTATTATTTAATTAAACAATATAACAATTATTTTATATATATATATATCAATAAAAAGATTCAAAATGGATACATTAACTAAA
>VMHT01057339.1_pt1 | contig 10527 bp, 9 predicted proteins | sample 4693611 | NCBI WGS metagenome assembly VMHT01 (sample SAMN12280063, study PRJNA550983) | marine metagenome | isolation source: seawater sampled from same location over 5 years 0.02-0.2 micron viral filtrate | place: USA: collected off the coast of southern California halfway between the port... ...
CGTTTTAGCGCGCATAAAAGTGGTATACAAAGTGGTATACTAAAATAAAAAGATTACTAGAAACATCATTGGAATAATCATTCCGTGTATAAAAATTAAAATTCTTTCTTCTTCAGTCATATATTCTGTTTATCCTCTTGTATTGATTTGATTAATGTTATATCTTGCAGCCGATTTTTATTAACCCCTAATATAGGAGAAAAAGTGTACCGCTCTGACTTTGTTTTTTTTGTAATTGTTTCTTCCGTTCTTTTCAGTCCAGTTTTTTTAATAGCAATTAGCTCTGCAAAATTTGCTATATAGATTATCCAGCATCGTTCTTACTCATTGTTGAGTAACATTGATTGTATTTGTTCCACCACCATTGATAGTCACAACTTTAGTTACTCCGTTTTGTGTAAGTATCAAGGTGTAGCCAGACGATCCATCTAAATCTAATCTAAGAGAATTACCTACGTTACGTCTAATACTTATATTTTGACCTTGTATTAGCGTTGTAATCTGTGTGTCTTTATCTTGTCCAATCTCAGTACCAACTATTTTAATACCAGTAGCTAGTCCTAACTGATCTTCCTCTTTTTTTACGGCTAAAGCATCAAGTACGTTTAACATATCTTCTAGAAAATTTACTTGTAATAAATCTATATCTAGCTCTGTAAACTCAAGCTCATTATCATCTAGTGCATCTTCGGCTAGATAATCAACATCTAACTCATTGAAATCTAAAAATACATTTGTCGATGAAGACTCTGTTTCTTTAACCTGTTCTTTTTCCTCCTTAGGCTCAGAAACAATAAGCATGTTGTCAATAAGATCTAATGTTAGATCAAGTATGACTGGATTAGATGGCATATTCTCAAAAGCAGAAACTGTTGTAGCCTGGAATGGTCTATTTAAAACAACTGTTCCCATGCCAGTAGACACTTCAATTTCACCACTTGATAAACCAAGTTTGTCTGGCAAAAGAATAATCAAAGAGCGTCCAAGCTCATCTACGGTTATTGTAAAGTCTGTTCCTCTTATACCTATTGTTGCAGTATTCGTTCTTATCTTAATATTTTTTTTTGCTACTTTATTAAGTCTGCCAGTAACAAAACGTGCAGTACCTTTAGCAAAAGTTAAAGCCATCTTTGATTTATTTGGATCAGGATCAAAAATAAACTCATCAATCAATACTCGCGAGTTTTCCGTTAGCTTTATTTGAGTTTCATCAATAAACGTAATCCCCATTCGCCCATCAGCCGTTTCTACTTTGTCATAACTCAGTATTCCAAAGTCTAGTTCAGCTCCGTAGGGTTTATCTCTTAAAACCTGTGCTGTGCCGTTAAGTTCTGTAACTGATCCTATGGAATCAGCACACAAAACTTGTTGAGGCATCAGACTGATTAACACACACGACCCCATTAGAGCCAACAGATGTAATCTTAAGCCAATCATTATCAGATGTAGATTGTTGTGTTATGTTGAATGTCCTTGATCCTCCAGTCTGGTCTAAATAGAAGTAACCGCCTGCATACCCATCACCATCATAAGTCACAGTATTATCTGAACCATCTATGTCCATGTAATTAGTAGCACCATCAACATCTATAGATGAAGTTATTGTGTTGTTTGAACCTTGTATGATCCAATCTAAATCTAACGTAGCCGCAATAGCGTTAGTAGCCTGATTAAGTGTCATTGTGTTTGAGCTGCCCGTGACTTGAACATTGACATTAGATGAATCAGCTCCAAAAGTATTTGTTGGGTCTGTTTGCATGTTAAACGTATTTGTTGAACCAAGGAAAGAAAAATAACCTGTATAACTGTCAGCCCATATATCACCTAAAAATTTATTTGTAGATCCTTTTTGCAATATGTCTAGGCTCATAGATGCACCATCTAAATCTAATGGTGTCATAGAACCAGCAGCAGCTGTTGCACCACCAATAAGGTTTCCAGATCCATTGATCTGTTCAATGTCTAAATTCAAAGCAGTACCACCGCTTTGATCAATATATATTTCGTTGTCAGCCGCGAATAGCAGCAATGCACTCGTCATCGCAACTAGGCTCAATAATAATTTCTTCATGTTCCCAATACCCTCTCTCGTATCCTATGTTTATAATTTCTAAAACACTTTTTTCTATAGCTTTTTGCAATGCAATAGAACCACTCTCGTTTTCTGTAAATCCACCTTCTAGCTCTATTAGTTCTGTTCCTAGTTCTATAAATCTAAAAACATCTTGAGATATACCCACAGATAGAATGGTTTTAGTTGTCATGACTTCTATCAAAACTTCGCCAGTTAAAACCGAAATCAGGCGTAAAGATATTGTTACTGTATCTTCCCTGTATTGGTTACTACTGGATATGCCTAAATAGCGAAATCCAACTCCACCGCTTCTTTGGTTCACGTCATAATCTACGACAGCACCTTCTATGAGTAACCCCGCAAATAACAGCGGACTCAACTCTTTTTGTTTAAACCCTTCTCTGGTAGATCGTATTAAGGTTCTTTCTTTTACAAGATTGTCTAGCCCTATACGTTCTATTACTCTCCAGAATTGACCATTAGCAGAATGCTTCAACGCTCTTAATAAATAAGCGTGTGGAGCTTGAGTAATTGCGGTACTAAATAAAGCAAACTCACTATTACTTCTTCTCTGTCCCGTTTGATCAGTGAAGCTAGACGGGTATATTGCTATTGTTGGTTTTTTTTTCGGGGGAGATACTTCTTTTAATTCTTGTGACTGTAGATCTAAAATACTAGGAGCTGTAATTTTGTTGTTTGGTATACCACCTTTATTCAACAAATCGTCATTCTTTAACGCACAGCTAGAAAGTAAAAGAACCAGTAGGAACAGTAATAGTTGTGGTTTCTCCATTTTCATCTGTGATTGTTAATGTTATTTTGTCGTCTTCTACTTCGTATTCTATGGTGTTGCCTTCCAGCTCTAATGTTCCAAACTCAGATTGATTTTCACCAAATAAGTTTTCAACTAATTGTCTGGAGAGTTGTGCATATATTCTTGATTCCAGATTACGAATGAATCTAGCCAAAGTAGTATTGTCCGCTTCCCTTGCTAGTTCTTCTTGATATGCTTTTATCTCTTCTCTGACATTTTCTTTTCTATTGAACTCTTGATTTTCAATAGTTAAATAATGAGAGCTAGTATTATTTCCCGAAAAACTAGGATTTTTGAATTTATGCACCATTTGATCTGCATTAACTTTTGGAACAATAAACCCAAAAGTAATGAAAACGCACAAAGCCCAAATAGAAAAAAATGTAAAAAACATTTTCATGTTAATCTTTACGCTGATCTTTTTGTCCGTCTGCTCTTGCTATCCTATTAACGTCAGGCTGCATGCCTAACGCTGCCCGACACATCGCATCAATACGAATCATGTCGTTATCCATTTGCCTAATTCTGTCTATCAAAGCAACTATCATTGTCTGTTGCGTATCCAGTTTTTTATGTATGTCTGATATTAAACTTTTGAACAACATCCACACCAAATAACCTAAACCCATAGCTCCTACCGCTGGTATACCAATAGTTTCTACAGCGCTTACCCATTCGTTCATCTACCTTGTCCTCTGTAACTTAATTTTTTTTGTCTTTTCTTTTGTTTGTTTTTAACATGAACATTAGAATTGTTAGCTTTTCCTATAGAGGTGTGTTTTTTTCTGCGTTTAGTTAAATCAACTACGTTGATAGATTTAGTCGCTTTCCTCATGGATATTCTGGATAGTAACTAGCAACAGTAAGTTCTATTTCTTTAACACCTTTAGTCAATTCTTTAAATTTTTTCATAGCAATAGCACTATTGCTGACAGCTATTCTGTCGCCCATTACAGACATACCTAACGCAAAACAACCTTGCACATCGTCAGGAAAATTACCTATATGACAAAACAATATTTTGGATCTGCCTGGAACATCCATAACTTCAAAAGTGTCAGGATATTTTTCTGAACTATAAGGCTCACATGTGTAGTGACCTTCAGGTATACAACTTTCATACGGCTTATTATCAAGCCAAGGTTTTTCTATCGTATACAGTTCGTATTGATCTAAGTGAAATTTACCTAGCACACCTTTAGGGTGGTAACACAGACGTTCTAAAATTATATTCATTTACCTATCCTTTCATTCCATTGTTTATTAAATTGTTTATACACAGAGTTCATGTCGTCTTGTATATCACTAAGACGTTCATTTCTTTTTACAAAACTCACTTTAGAATTTTCTACAGTTTTTCTTTTTTCTCGTAATTTACGCAACGACTTAGCTGTGTTTTTTTCTATACTGGTCATACCTACATAACCTTTATTCTCTTGTCTAAATGCTTTTCTTTCATCGCCTCTAAGAGAATCGTACTCATTGAGTATTTGTTTAAGCTCTCCCAATCTGTCGTAGTATATTTTTGAGTTGACGTACTCTTGCGATTCAGCGTTTACAATTCTTACAAATGGAATATCTTTTGTTTCTAGTTCCTGTCCTTTTACAATCTTTTCGCCAGTATCAACAATGTCTTCTACAAATCTTCCCGCGCCACCTAATATCCAATCAAAGCCGTAGTTGAATATATCGGGCGGTATGTCTGCAAACCCACTGATATTGTCACTACCTCCAGTTACTTCGTTTAACCATTTGGCTAAAGGTATAGACCATTTTTCAGAAGTTGTTTCTCTTGTTGATCTTTTGGCACGAGAAGAACTAGGAAAGCCTTGGTCATATCTATCTTCAACATATATAGGTGCGCCTTTCCAATCTTTATTAGTTAATAGTTCTTTTATTGGTTCAGAAATAGTTGGGAAAAGACTTCTTCCTATAGGGCTAAAAGCATTTATAGTTGCTTTACCCATAAAAGATGCACCTTCAGCTGGAGTTCTGATACCCATAGAAACTTCAGCAGTAACAGTTCCTAAATTGTGAAAAATGTTATAGCCATAGGGCAAAGGTATTTTGTAATAATCTTTACCATCACTTTTCATAATAATAAAGTGCCTTTCTTTTTCGTAATCAGGAATCTTAGAGTAAAAACTTACGCCATCTTTATCTTCTTCACTAGCAGATTCATTAGCCATAGCTGCCATACCAGCAACTCCAACCATGCCTACTGCAACCTTTTGTGCAGCATTCATTTTTTTATTTGAACCAAAGTAACCTTGACCTTCATCGACAATTTTTGGTGTAGCAACAGCCCTTGCCACGTTAGCAACACCTTGTATAGAAGCGTTGTAGAATAAATACCAAGAATTTATAGCAGCTCCTAGCTCGCCTTTACGATTAAAGTTTACAGTTAAATCTTTTGCTAAATTGGCTGCTTGTTCTCTAGACACTCCTGCTTTTCTAGCATTCATGTAAGTTGCTAGTCTTACACCATTCTCCACTGAAAGGTTTATGTCTTCTATAAATGTTAGCCCTGACCTGAAACCTTCTTGTATTTTTTGATTTGCACTTTTGTTACCTTGCGCAGATTTAATTAAATCTTGCACATCTCTAGCAAGCTCTTTCGTATCTCTTTGATAAAACCAACCTGTCTTAGCCCCATCAGCCATAAAATCTTCATAGTAACCAGCTATCTCACGTTGTTTTTCTGTCAAAGTTTTTTCTTTTCCTGTAGTTCTTTGCCTAGTCATTTTTCCAAACGTCATCACAGAGTCATAAGTATCAGTAATAATTGATTTAACTAATTTTTCTCCAGCTATCTTTCCATTATGTAAATCTTGTTCAGCCATGACATTCATTACCGCAGTTTGAATATCTCTAGAAAAGTTTCTAACCATGAACTCTGGTGAAAGAGTGGTATTAACATTTGAAAGCCACCTATTAATATTAAAAGCGACTTGTGTAATGCTACCCATTGCCTCTACGCTTCCTACATTTTGCATTGCTGCATTAAGTACAGGGTCTTTGATTTCAATTAATACCTGCTTGCCGTCAACTTTTACACCATAGTATTTAAATACTTCCTTATCTTTAGTTGGAATTCTGTCTAATACTTTTTGAGGTACTTTGTGTTTCGGATTTGGTATTTCGTCATTAAAACTTATTCTTTCTTGTAAAGCGGCAAACATACTTTGTTGGGGAGTTACTTTGTCTCCTTCTTTCGTACTAACCATTGTCCTAGTTACAGGAGGGCTATCTTCTGTATATACCTGAAACAAATCAGGGTTTGGATTAGCTTCTACAGTTTGTAAAAACTTTTTACCTACATCATTTTTTCTTTTTCGTATTATTTTTTCATGCCTTTGTGCAATCAGTTGTAGCAATGGAGACTCTGCTTCAGAGGTTCTACCTTTAGCTCTTTGTGATTCTTTTCCCTTTGTACTAAATCCTGAACCTGTACCTGTTCTTGTTCCGCCTTCATTTTCTGCAAAACCTTTTAAGGGTACATAAAATTCATATACTGATTGCCAAGCAGATAATTCTGATTCATCCAACAATCCGCCTTCTTGTAGTAAATCTCTAGTGCCTTGTGTAATTTTATAAACATCACTTGCAAGCTCTTCTAAGTTTGTATTTTTATTCTGTGATTTTGCTTTATCTAAAATAATATCAGCCTCGGCATTAGTCATGCCAGATCCACCATCTTGTATAGATGAATTTATTTTAGCTACGTATTCATTTCTTTCTTTAGCATGTTTTGCATAAAGATATTCTGATAATTCTTTTTCAGAAATGTTGTATTTAGCCATTTTTTTAACCAATGGCTCAACTTCACCTTTTTCAAATTGAAAGAAATCTTCTTCTACTATTCCATAATATCTAGCTTCTGCATCATAAGTAGATTCTTCTGCTGTCAATCTGTTGACACCTTTGGCTTTAGCTATCTCTTGTTCTAATTTTTTTAAAGGAACTAATTTGTCTTGAAACTTCCTTATGAAGTAGTCAGACATTTGTTGATCTGCTGCTGTAAATCCAGGTCTGTCTTGTAATTCTGCTGTATCTAAATCAGCTGGAGGAGGGGGAGGAGGTGAAGTTTCTTCTGCTGTTACTTCTTGGACTGGTCTTCTGGCGGGTTCGATTCCCCCTCTAAGGGTAAACTTACCACTTTGTACCGCCACCTTTTCTTCTTGAGCAGGGCTAGTTCTTCCTTGCTCATCAATAGCGCTCTCAGATATATCTTCTTCCTGCGTTCCTGTAGTTCTTTCTTGGTCAACATCTTGTGCAGCTATTGTAGCTTGTTCTATCGTTTCAGGGGTCATTACTTCCCCAATCATTTCAGCTTCAACTTCTTCTGTTGTTTTTATCTCCTCTGAGGTCATTCCTCCAAACAGCTCTTCTTCTTGCTGTTGCCTGAATTGTTCCCATCTTTCGTTTTCTAGAGTTTGCTCTTCCCATGTTTGATTGTTTTTATTGTTACCAGTTAAAAATACTCTTCCTTCTCTTCCGCCACTGTTATAAAAAAGAATTTCTTGATCTATGATCTCTTTTAATAAAGCACTATCAGATTCTCCTTCACCAAAAACTTCATTTATATTAGTAAGTCCAGCCTCACGTAACTGCGCCATAATCTCATCAACCTGAGTTTCGCCCATTGGTCTATCTGGTGTATCACTTTTTCTTCCTGTGCGATCTCTGAAAGGGTTTTTCCCAGTTTGAGGTAATATAAATTTAGGCAAGGAATCAAAGTCTCCCTCTCTAGTATTGAATCCACCCATTTGTGTATCTATCAATGTAAATGCGCTTTCTGGTGGATACCATTTAGTTTTAGAATGTGGCTGATTACCGACTAATCTCATATATTCTTCTTCTTCAAACCTTAATGCTGGATTATTTTTCTTTTGTGATTCAAAAGCAGTACGCCTTATTTCGTGACGTTCACGCCTTTCCAGTTCCATTTCTTTGGATTGTCTGATTATTTCATCAGCTCTTTTATTTGCACGAACAGCCATCAATCCAATAGAGTCTCTTACAGGTGAATCTACATTTTCACCTTTAGGCATTTGAGTAAAGTCAGTAGTTCCAGCGAAAACTTCACCTTCTGGAGTCGCTGTAAAATCTGTTTTAGGAACTTGTTGCGACCAGTAAAAATCATATCTTTCACCAGCGGTCATAGACCTAGCTACTTCTTTTCCTGGTGCTACAGATTCATCGACAGTTAATCCTCTTGATTGACGTATAGGAGCTTGTTCTAATGCTTCCCTTGCTAACCTTCCTCCCTCATCTAAAGGTGAACTTATTTCAGTTCTGCCACCAGTCGCACCGCCTATTGCACCACCCATCAGCGCGCCAGCTGCTGCTGCGTTTATTAACCTTGACCTGTTGTCTTCATCAAAAACATTAATATTATCAATAAACTCACCGCCCCAATTCAGTAGACCTGATTTATCCTCTTGTACTAAATCTACAGCAGTCATTGTGATGGCTTCTTGCGCGGCTTCTGTAAGTCCTTCAATGCCAGCATTTAGAGCAGCATTACCTATCCTTGTATCTAAAATGCTTTTGTTTTTATCCATTGCAGATAAAACATCATCAAGAGCGTTTGGATTTTTTGTTGCGGTTATTTTTTTTAAAGCTTTTACTGGGACTACTGCATCTAATGCGCCGCCTAATATGCCAGCTATGATTGCTTCGGTGGGGGAGGCGTTACCTGTTTCATCTAATATTTCTACAAAAGTATCACCAGCTATAGCTGTACCTGAAAAACTTGCAGCTCCTAATCCTTGACCTAATGTTTGCGCTGTTGGAAGTTTTGTTAGTACGCCTTTTGATACTCCTTTTTTTACGCCATCTTTTATTTTAGCGCCAATAGCAGTTTTAACTGCCTGTTTGGTAGCTGCTCCTGCAACAAAACCTGTACCACCTGTACCTAATAACATAGGAGCTAAATTGCCAGCTGTATATCCTGCCCAATCTACAAAATCTGAAAATCCACTTATGTCTTCTACTTTTCCGATGTTCGGTTTGTACTGTGAGGCTTCAGCCATTTGATCGTAGTAATAGTCCAAACCATCTTCAAACATTTTTTCACTACCAATAGATTCACCTATTAATGCGTATGCTCCTCCAGCAAGAGCTTGTAATTGGTCTACGCCAGCACCAACACCTTTGCTGAATTCAGACATGTCTTCAGTTTCTGTGCCTGTAGGTAGGCTTGTGGGGTTGATAGGAGATTCAGAAAGTCCTAATGAATCAGTAAGTCGACTCATGTATTATTCTCCTATGTTTTTCCAAATAATTTAGATATAAGATTGTAAGAAATTTCATCAATTCTTTCGTTAATTTGGTCTCTTGATTGACCTTGATTTGCTTCCTTATTATTTATCTCTTTTTGTATGGCGTTGTAATACTCAATCATTTTTTCAGGTTTTACTTCTGTAACTCCAGAAATTAATAATTCAGGATATTCTCTTTCATTTCTTCCACTTTCTGATCTAAAATCTTTGTAGTCTTGCAAGCCTTGCTCTAGCCTTTCTTCTAAACCTGTTTTTGTTACGCCAAGCGTGTGTTTAAAATCTTTTGCAGAATTTCTTTGTACTTGAACAGCTTGTGCAACATAAGATCCTACGTCTATACCTAAATCTTCTTTTTCGGTTGAGTCTAGAGCCATATAATCTTTATAGGCTTTTGCTTTAATAGAACTAATATTGGCGCTGTCAGTAATATCGGCTGACATGTCATACATTTGCTTAGCACCACCTGTTTCTATAAGGTTATTAAAGGCTGCTGCTGCCAATGTTGAGCCGCCTAATTTTTCTAATAAGGCATCTACAGTTGTAGGTTGTATGTCAGCATCTGGATTGTTATCTCTGCCATAAGTGACTTCATCTTTATAAACACTTCCATCAGGTCTAGTAATTAATAAATCTAATACGACTGCGGGTTGTGATCCTTTTGGTTGCAGCGATGCAGGAACAGCATTCATTCCTATAAGATTTTTGCCTATATTATCTCTAAGGTTCACTTGTATATCAGAACCAAGAATTATATTTACCGCCTCTATTGTTTCAGTTTTTGAAAACGCTTGAGACAAACTTAAATTTCCGTTAGACACTTTTCCCATCTGTCCATTGACTAATGTAACTGCTTCTTGAAATTCAGGACTTATGTACTTACGAGGATCAAATTCTGTACCTACCAAAGCTTTTAATTCATCTTCTGTTGGAACAACATTTCCATAAGCTCTTTCAATAACACCCTGTAACATATTGGCATCTGTAGCTCTTGTTTTTTCCTGCTTCTCTTTAACCAGTTCATCTTTGTAAAGTCTGTCTGATTCTCTATCAAGTGCTTTTTCATCAAACTGTCTTCTGTTTTCTTCTAACCTTGCAGCTTCTTGTTGTTTTGATTGTTCTAGCCTTGCGTCTCCTTGTGCCAAAGAAGCAGTTCTGTAATCAGCCGTTGCTTTTCTATCAACTTCTCTCTGTTTTAGTGTATCTTTTTGCAGTTCAAAATCTCTTTGATCTTTTTTGGCTTTTTGTACCAAACCAAAGCCAGACTCAAAGCCCGCTGCAAAACCACCTGAATTTAATCTAGCCATAATTTAATCAAATAATTTGTTGAATAACGCTGCTACTGCTATGCCAGC
>VMHT01165709.1_pt1 | contig 10527 bp, 20 predicted proteins | sample 4693611 | NCBI WGS metagenome assembly VMHT01 (sample SAMN12280063, study PRJNA550983) | marine metagenome | isolation source: seawater sampled from same location over 5 years 0.02-0.2 micron viral filtrate | place: USA: collected off the coast of southern California halfway between the port... ...
CAACCCTTACAGGAGTTGCGACGCGATTAACATACAAAGAAATTCGCCAGAGCTAGCTCATAAACTAAAGAGTGTTACGGCAGATAAATGAAGCTCGGAGATCTCGTGAGACTACAACTCGGCGAAGAAACGAAGTACGGTGTTGTTATACAGGAGAGTAAGAAGATGTTCATGGCTGGAGAGGTCATTGCAGTTTTAGTCGACGGAGAAATCAGGCGAGTTATCAAAGACAAAGTTTCTCTTGTTAAGGTAACGAAAATGAGCGGGAGCGCTGAATAGAGAATATTTAAGTTTAATGAAAGAACTTACAGACATTGAGACAGCTCTCCTTCAGGAGGGCTTTATTTGTATTGAGAGTCTAGAAGCATTTAGACTGTACGCAGATACAGTTGGCGGAGGTCTCGACATAATATATCAGCCAAAGACCCAGTCACTTTACGTATGCGGAAGACAGGGCCAGCTCAGGATATTCCCCATCGAAGATCCAAAAGTCGCAATACTCAGAAGCAGAGAGCTAGCTTCTCGAAAAATAAGAAATTGGGTCACAGGTTGTACAGATTAGCCTGCCTTTTTATTATTTGGTATGACTCATAAAGAAGCAATGTACAAAGCTCTGGTGTGGCGCTTTGTTTTTTCAATCCCACCAGGAGCCTTCATAACCTGGCTCTGGATGGGAAATCCCTGGAAGAGTGTTGGGCTTATGATATTCCTCAATATGCTGTACACTTTCATCCACTATTTCTTTGAGAAGACATTTTGGCCTAAAGCTTGGAAGCGGTTTTCTAAAGAAGAAAAGGCATGACGCTGCCTATTTAATAGTATGGCACGCCGACGAAAGAAAAAGAAGTCCAAGCTTTGGAAATCCATAAAGAAAGTGGATTATACTCGAGCTTCTGATGGAGCTGTTATACAGATGGATAGCAGTTGGGAAGCTAAGTGTGCCGAAAAGCTTGATGAACTTGAAGTTGAGTGGGAACGTACTGAAGACCTTAAGCTCAAATACATCGACAAGCGTGCTCAAACCAGAAACTACATTCCAGACTTCTACCTTCCTGAATTTGACATGTACCTCGAGGTAAAAGGATATTGGACCACCCCAGCGAGGTGGAAAATGAGATCAGTCATGGACAGAAACCCAGGAAAGATCCGGTTACTTCAGAGTCTAGATGAAATAGCAGACCTCGCGCTACCGATCCTTGCGACAACAAGCAGCGTTCCTCTTTAATTCGTGAAAATTGCCCCTTAGGCTCTTACAATTAAAGAGTTGGAGGTATGATGCAATACGGAGATTTGATGGTGTTGGTTGGCGGCGCGATCGTCACTATCGTTGCTGCAACTTGGATCGCGGTTCGGCTAACACAGGGGAGCAAATGAAAGGAACGATGTGCAGTTCAAGATTGAAATGGTTCATACAGCAAAAAAGTACGCGAGTGTAATGATGGAAGCAGAGTCAGAAAAAGAAGCAATCGAGAAAGCTAAAACGCTAAAGTGGGAAGACTTCGACGATCGAGAAGCTGGTGCGCGCACCTCCTGGGAAGTCAAGGACAGTCAGCCCTGGTACGAAGTACTGATGTCAAAGCTGGGTTGGTGAAATGACTGAAACTTCTTTGTTGGCATTTCAGATGGAAGAAGTCCTGAGCTCTATTAAGGTTATTGTTTGTGGCTTTTTCATTATAGTAGGTGTTGGCTTATGGATACACGCGACTTATTTCAGGGAAGGTGATTAGTGAAGCCCGGTGACTGTGTACACATCAGACCCGGTGTTCACGATGATAGGATGCCAGAAGAGAGGCACGGCTTGATTGTAGAGATGGTTGGACAATATGGCTGGAACACAACGAACAAACTGGGGTTGCCTGATCAATTGCTGGTCTTATTCTCTAACAACCAAGTACTCAAATTTCATAAATCACAGCTAGAACTAATGGAGAAACCGAATGATGAAAAGTGATTACATTAGAAGAGAGCACGAAAATATGCTTCTTCTCCAAGGGTACATTTGCGTTTCAGAAGATTCGGGGACCCAGACTTGGGTCGATATGCATAACCAGGGTGCTGATATTCAGCATCTTGTGTTTAACTATCCAATGTACGTAGACGAGTTCGGTGCCCTCACTCCGGGTGATGCTGAAAATCGAGGCGCAATCTATTTCGTTATATCTCATCCAAAAAGAAAGCGACCGATGAAGACCACTTGGGTGAGTAAAGCCATCGCTTCTAGTAGAAGCAAGACTGGGGACCTGCCAATGTAATGGATAAAATGCGGGAATAGCTCAGTTGGTAGAGCACCACGTTGCCAACGTGGATGTCGCGGGTTCGAGTCCCGTTTCCCGCTCCATTTTATCCTTTGACATTCGTGCAAACGACCCTGATTCTATGGTATAGTATTACTATAAGGAATAAGGAGTACAGAATGTACAAAGCAAATAAAAGAAATTTCGATATCACTATGAAACAAGCCGGCCGCTCTAAGTGGTTCGTTGCGGTTCACATCAAGGAGGACGGCGAGCGTATTGTTTACACTCGTAATAAGCTTAGTTCCCTTAAGGCTTTCATCAAAGCTAAAGGTGACACCCCCAACGTCCGGTTCTGGTAAGGAGTAGACTAATGAAGCAGGAAGAGCTTACTGAGAAAGTAAGGGTAGCAGTCAAAGAGCACACGAACCCATTGATGACCCGATCACGTGCATGGCGGGAGGTCGTCGACTCCGGTGTCCATCCCGGTGAATTCGGGACATGGACATTGTTCTTAAGGTTCTGGAATGAGACCAAAGCCGCTGCCATGAAGGGGAAGGTTGTAACCGGTCCTTCTCTTTGGTGGAAATAGATAATCGTAAACACAAGGAGAAAACATTATGTCATGCGAATACCGACTAAGCTTTAACATCACCACCAATGCAGATGCCTCCGAACTCCTTGAGCTCTTACAGGCTTTTCAGAAGCAACTTGTAGAAGAGCTTGAAGAAGGCGAAGACTTTTACGGCAACCCAGTACCTAACGAGGGTGATGAACATAATTGTAGCGTAGACTTCATTCAATGAAGATGATGCATCCCGGTGACGTTGTTCGGATTGAAGCACGAACCGATGCTACGAAGCACGGTGTCGGTCTCTATCTTGGGAAAGGTCGTCGAGGGTCGGCGCAGGCTCGGTACTTTGCTTTTTTGTGGAAGGGCAGGGTCGCGACGTTCATCCCACGATATTGGAAGTTTGAGGTGATTCGATGAAGATCGGTGATATCGTCAGGTACAACACAGCTGTCACGCTCAATGTAACTGGTGTCATCATTGGATTCAACAAAAAAGGAGAGGGCGGAAAAGACTACGCTCATGTCCTTAGAGAAAACGGTGAGATAGAAATCCGGATGAGCCACATCCTAGAAGTGATAACCACTCCCACCTAAAAGGTGTCCCCCACCTAAAGGCAACAAAATGTCAACATATAGACCTCTACCAGAGTTCTTAGAAATCCAACGATCTATCATCGATGGACACGGCCTCTTTGCATCAACAGATATAAGAGCAGGAACAGAGCTCGGTATCACTCATGTCAAAGATGATAGGTTCACTAACGGTTACATAAGAACACCTCTTGGAGGATTCTTCAACCACTCCGATGATGGTAACTGCGAGGCCTACATGGAAGACAAGGATGGAGAGTTCATCATGCTAAGAACGATCAAGGATGTCGCTAAGGGCGATGAACTGACGGCGTACTACTGGCTCTACGATCTCGAAGACAAAAACGGCGCGGCTAAGAACAGAAAACGCTAAAGGAAGAGAGGGAAGCGCAATGGGGAGAGACGCAACAACTCCTATAAGAGCAAGTACCTCAGCACGCACTCACGATCACGCTATTACTATAGTCTGTATAAGGAGAACAGCACGTCTCTGTGTACCCTCTGTCTCTCAGCTCTCTGCCCTCTCTGGCTCAGTACACGGGTCTCTTATTTTTTGAATCGTTTAACTCGTGTTTCTCCCTCCTACTATCGCTGACAGGTGGCTATTTGACCATGTGTCTCTGCTACTGGGGGGTAGTTTTCTTGCGTTTCCACCCTACGTCACTCCACGTGGAATATTAGAAACAGTGCTTTTTCTGCTTCTGGCTAAATACAATAAGGAGCCGATGTACAGGCCTTTTTAGATTTACATGCTTTTTTTCCATTTTTTACCACCGTAACAACCAAAACTGTTTCATGTTTCACACCACTCCCCGTAACATGTGTATCATTGATGTTACACGCGTCTCTCATGTTAAATGTTACAGAAATGTATCAACTCAAAAACCTCCACGACAGTGCGCCCCGAGTCTCGGCGCCGCGGGGGTTGAAGTGAAAAAAATAACACCTAAAGTCTGTAAACGTAGGGGTACGCAACTATAATAAGAATGTTGGAGGGAATAGTCGCCCTCAACGCATGCGAAACAAACGAAAAGGAGAATGCATGAATCAGGATAACAGCAGCTACAATAAGTCATACAAGACCAGTCGATTTGAATTCGGGGTCAATCGTAACTCAACGAGCAAGCAGGCGGGAAGTAACGTCGTAACAATTGCGACTCGCGCGGACGACGGCGGGTTTTACTCGACCCCCACCACGCAGCTCTCGATGACAGTGAAGGAAGCCCGTGCCCTGCAAGGCTTCTTGAACCAAACGCTGACGAACGACCAGTAGTCATCGATCCTTTAGGGTGAGTCTACGATCCCGACGGGCGGCAGCAATGCCGCCCGTTTTTTTGTCTTGAGCCCCTATCACGCGTTTCTTTTTATTTTATTCAACAAACTCTTGAAACTCGTGCAAATGTGAGCAGTCCTATGGTATAATATTATTATAGAGAGTGGGGAATGGTTCTTTACTCCCATTAGAAGCTAGGAGCTCACATGAAAGTATCATCGTTTAAAACACTGCAAATTAAAGACCCACGTACGGCGATGATCTTCGATCTCACGGAACGCTTCCCCCGCGGGCCGAAAGCTAAGCTTCGTTCAAAGCACTATAAGACTCACAATGAATGGGACCAACCCCTACACGTCCCAACAAGCGATGACCTGATTGGTGGCGATCTTGGTTACGGTCTCTTTGAGCTCTACGCTCTGTGTAAGGAGAACTGGTGGACTAGCGATCTTGAATCGCTGAGCGTTGACTTTGAGGGTTGCGGTATGGGTCGACAAGCTTATAACTACGAAACTCGTGAATACGAAAAGAGCTGGCGCATCTTCAAGGCCGGTCCACAAATTACACGTCGACTTCGTCGTCTTGAAGCGCGCCTTCGTATCGTCCGTAAAATGGTCGAAGAAGCTAGCTCTGCGAATCTTTACGAAGTCCAAGTTGGCAGCATGCGGGAAACCATGACGATGTTTGGCGACAGTGAGACCCACGTTCAGCAAACATACGGGTTGCTACTTAAGGCCGGCTTCGAAGCTGCCGCTGACAAAAACCTGATTAGCCGAGGTGGTTGGAGATCGGACGAAGGTGAGTGTAGCCTTAACGTTCGATTCCGCGGACCAAGTCATGGACCCCACGAGATCATGGAATCTAACCAGAAGTTCGTAACTAAGCTTCGTGCTAGACAAGAAGAAATGCGAGCAAAGATTGCTGAACTTAAGGGAGCCATCGACGCTGCTGACGATCTTGCAATGATGGTCGATATGTTCACGCTTAACACATGTGCTCAGCAATTTGGCGCCGCTGAAGACGCAGAGTAGAAAAAAGCTAATAAAATCAACCACTTAGAAGACCGTGTAAATCCACAGCTTGGGAGCTATAATAGATATGAATGGATTTTTGGAAGTCATCAGGACCGCGCGCCTCACAATGTCAGAAGATGAGTTGGCCGAGGCGACAAGGTTGCTACAAGATGAAAGAAGTTTGCGCCGCGAGCGGGCATTCTCAAATAACAAAAAGACTATGAGCGCGGGTGACATTGTGTCATTCATCAACAATAACGGCGATCGAGTATCTGGGGAGATCACTAAAGTAAAACAAAAGAAAGCACTGGTTAGAGTTGGGGATACGTCTTGGGACGTCCCTATTGGAATGCTCAGCACTGCGCGATAGCAGGCTAGCTAGAATCACCGATCAAATAAAGGAAGGAATGGTGATGAAAAAGTCTAATGAAATCAACAACTTACGTATTCCGTACCGTCAACGACGAAGTGCGCATCGAACTGATGAGATGAAAGAGTATGTTATGGACCTCTGGATGTCAGGAACTCGGCCACATGTGATCGAGCGTCTTGTCGAAAAGAAGCTTTATGAGATGCTGGGGGAGCGTACCACTCAAAAAAGTGCATAAGGTTTTGGACATTCGTGCAAATATAGTTAGAAATAGGGTATAATATTACTATAAAGAGGTTAAGGAATGGATATGACTGAAACAACCCAAAACAAAAAGAAAAAAGTTTCAGACAATCGTGCAATTCTTGACCAAACTATGGTATAATATTAATATAAAGAGGATGGGGAATGGTTCTTCACCTCGCAACCCAAAAGCCCTGGAGGCACAATGGACATCAAGACCATCAAAACTATCGTTCCTAATCTTCCCCCTCACATCGCTGTGCTTATGCGTGGACCAACTGGTGTTGGTAAGTCTCATGTAGCTCGCGCGTTTGCAGAAGAGCTCGGTCTTCCCTTCATTGATGTTCGTGGTTCAACCATGGACGAGGCAAAGGTCGGTGGTCTTCCAGATATGAAGGCTGTTGATGAAAAGAAGGTTGCGACCTTTGTGGTCCCTTCTTGGTTCAAGACTGCATGTGACCGTCCTTGCGTCATCATGTTGGACGAGCTCAACCGCTCAATGCCTACCGTCATGCAAGCCTTCTTCCAGATCGTTCTGGACCGTGAGCTTGGTAACGATGAAGACGGTGTTCCTTACCGACTCCACCCTGAGACTCGAGTGATTGCCGCTGTTAACGCTGGTAACGAATACGACGTTAATGAAATGGACCCCGCGCTTCTGCGTCGATTCTGGGTTACCGAAGTTGAGCCTACTGTGGCTGACTGGATTGAGTGGGCTGAAGGTGAGGGTATCGATAAGATCCTCATGGAGTTCATTAAGCAAGAGCCAGCTCACTGGCGTGTTGACCCTGCTAGCGTTGAGCCTGGTACCGTTGTTCCTACTCCGGCTTCTTGGCACCGTTTGAGCGAGTCCTTGGTACACATGGAGTTGGCTCCGGAAGGTCTGGCTGGCAATGATGTTCCAGCTCACTTCTACCCTATCCTTACTGGATTCATTGGTACTGAAGCTGCAATTGCTTTCCGCGACTTCGTAAAGAACTACGAGCTGCAGATCTCTGCAGAAGATATCCTTGATGGTAAGGTAAAAGCTAAGGACGTTGCCGATGCACCGGCAAGTCAGTTGGCTGGTCTTGTAGAAAAGATCACTAACCACGCTAAGGATAACAACTGGAAGAGTGCACAGACTAAGCGCGTTGCTAAGTTTGCCGAGGAAGTCGGTGGTGAGTTCCTCATTCAGGTATTCACTGGAGTTCAAAAGGCAGGTAACATGAAGAACCTGCTCCCCTTGAACCAAGCAATCGGAATGAAGGTTGTGGAGCTGGTTAACGCAGCTCGTGCAACACAAAGCTAATATGGAGTGGTCTTGACTCCTTGGGGTACCGAGTTTTTGGGTTAACTCGGTGCCCCTTTTTTTTAAAATAAACCCGGAGGTGAGGTATGGACAGAGTCAATCTCGAGGAAATCATTAGACAGATCCAAGCGTGGCATTCAGAAGCAGTTAACTTTAGGAACGACGGTTGGACACAACAAGCATATAAAGATCGGTTAGAGACTCTACACGCTAGAGTATCGGCAGTCATGGAGTCTATTAGGCCCTCAACTGACGAAGAACCGCAAGAAAGTGAAAAAGATTAGAGACAATCGTGCAATTATGTGTGAATCCATGGTATAATATTAATATAAAGAGGATGGGGAATGGCTCCCCTCCCAACCATAGGAGTACACATGGCGGACAAAACTACAGCAACGGACGCACCATTCAAGCACGCTGACGAGGCCACTGCTAAATTGTTCAACCTTCAGCCACACCTTGTTGGTATGATGTTGGAAGAACCGTTCTACACTCGGGTTATGCGTATTCTTTCTAAGACTAAGACTCGTGCTATCCCGACTGCCGGTGTTATTGCCAAGGATGGCGAGCTTCGAATGTACTGGAACGATAGGTTCATGGCTGCTCTACCGGGTAAGCAAATCCGTGGAGTCCTTAAGCATGAGTGCCTTCACCTTATCTTTGAGCACACCACAACTCGTAAGTACGAGCCACACAAGGTTTGGAACTACGCTACTGACTTGGCTATCAACAGTCACCTCATGAGCGAGCTTCCTGAGTTCGGTCTCTTCCCAGGTAAGCCTTTCACTGCGCTGACAGAAGAGCAGAAAGAAAAGATGGGTGAGGCTGCTGTTGCACAATACGAAGCAGTATCTGCTAAGATTGAAAGCTTTCCTAAGGGTCAGGCAGCCGAATGGTATTTCGCACGGCTTATGGAAGATGATGATGTCAAGGATGCCATCCAGAACCCCGCCGAACAACCTGGACAAGAAGGTGAAGACGGTGAAGGTGGTGGTCAAGGTGTCGGAATGCCCGGTACCTTGGATGACCATGATGGTTGGGGTGACATGTCTGATGAAGACCGTGAGTACATCAAGGCCAAGGTAAAACAAGCTGCATCAGATGCTGCCAAGGAATGCGACAGTAAGGGTAACTGGGGTTCAGTACCTGCAGAACTTCGTCGTCAAATCAAGGCTGCTCTGGTAAATGAAGTTCCATGGCAGAAGATCCTTGACCGGTTCTGTGGTTACAGTCGCCGAGCACACCGTACCACCAGTTACAGCCGCATCCATAGTACCATGGGTCGATTGGTTCCCGGTGCTAAGCGTGGTTACACCAGTTCAGTCGCAACCTATATCGACCAAAGTGGTTCGGTAAGTGATCGTGAGTTGGCCCTCTGCTTCGGCGAGCTTAAGAACTTGGCTAAGAATACAGAGTTCACCTGCTACCACTTCGATACAGAGGTGGACAAGAAGAGTGAGCAGGTATGGAAGCGACGGGCTAACCCTGAAGCTGGACGTACTCGCTGCGGTGGTACTTGCTTCAAGGCTCCTACCGAGCATGCTGGAAAGAACAAGAGTCGATTCGACGGTTACATCATCCTTACCGACGGATACGCTCCCGATCCCGGACCAAGCCGATTGCCACGTGCATGGGTTATCACACCTGATGGTGCGGTCCAGGACTGGATGCATAACTACAAAAAGGATGTGATTGTAAAGATGAAGTGGCCAGTGGCCATGAAGGAGGCGTAAGATGAAGATTAAAAAGCAATATAAACCGGTTAAGTGTGCAGACGGATTTAGTATGTCAGTGCAGGCTAGTCGGCGGAACTATAATTCCCCACGTGATGATCTGGGACCCTACACCGAAGTAGAGGTTGGTTTCCCCTCCTCATATGATTACCATCTACACCAGTACGCTGAGGACCCCGATAAGCCGACTGAGACGGTATACGGATATGTGCCGGCGGATACAGTTATCATGTGTATCGATTCGCACGGTGGTATGGTAGAAGGAGAACTTCCGCCGCTAGTAAAAACAGATTTTGAGAGTGTTGTGTGAAACTATATAAGATAGATGACATCAAAGTAGATGAGACGGCTTTTCTATATAGGAATGACTGGCATCAGATGAGCTGCTACGATCAGGATGCAGAGAACATTACTTGGCACGTTCAGAACTGCATGACCTATATCGTTATGTTGAGCGAGGACATGACACCGAGCTGGAAGACACCGGACCTATTAAGCATAGATGTAGAGGAGTGGAACGAGTACGAGCTGCTGAGTCTGTACCAAGAGCTACTGGCTCCTGCGGTCCAGGCTGGCTACACGGCAGACGCGGGTATGGTGACACGTATCAAGAAAGCGTTGCGACCCCGTCGCTACGTGGCTGGTCGGCGGCCGTAACCGTAACACGGTGTTTCGGTTTCATGAGCAGTTTCTGAAACAGCTTCTGGAAGGGGCTACCAGAAAGGCCTTATAAATCAACCACTTAGGCCCCTGGATCGGCTGTCCAGATGGGGCCAAATGGGGCCATCTCGGGGGGCCTAAAAAATGGGCTTTTACCCCCCTTCTGGAGGGCCTCTGGAGGGTACTCAGTGGGACCTTTGGAGGCCGCCGTGCCTTAGCGCAGTAAAATTTTTTTTCGGAGCGATTTTGAAAACCAAAAGGCCTAAAACTCAAAAAAAATTCTCGGAGCATTTTCAAAACGAAAAAGGAGTCCCAATGAACAACCTCAATATCATCGCCAACTATCTCTTCAGCAACCCAGGAGCGCGCTATACTCAGATCACAAAGCACATGTGCAAGGAGAATGGGAAGCGATGGACCAAAGGGCATTATACTCGGTACTTCACAGAACCAATCAGCTATCGGGCCCGGTGGAAGAAGTGCAAAGAGACGCGTTACGCTCACCGCCTATGGTGCAAGACCCCATGTGGCGGATGGATGCTTACC
>VMHT01051267.1_pt1 | contig 10525 bp, 10 predicted proteins | sample 4693611 | NCBI WGS metagenome assembly VMHT01 (sample SAMN12280063, study PRJNA550983) | marine metagenome | isolation source: seawater sampled from same location over 5 years 0.02-0.2 micron viral filtrate | place: USA: collected off the coast of southern California halfway between the port... ...
GATAACAATTTGTCCAAACTCTACCTGCTTGTATTCCTCTACCCATTCTGTATGCAACGTTTCCATCTCTAGTCCAAACACCTGCGCCTAATCCGTAAAGAGTATCATTAGCTATCTCCAATGCTTCTTTTTCATCTTTAAACTTAGTAACCGAAACTACTGGTCCAAAGATTTCCTCTTGGAATACTCGCATATTGTTTTTACCTTCAAAAATAGTTGGTTGGATATAATTACCTTTTTCTAAACCACTATTTAATTTAGCAACAGATCCTCCACAAAGAACTTTGGCACCTTCTTTCTTACCTAAGTCTAGATAAGATTTTATTTTTTCCATTTGTTCTAGCGAAGCTTGTGCTCCAATCATTGTTTCCATTTTCAAAGGATTGTCTTGTGTAACAGCTTTTGTTCTCTTAATAGCTCTTTCCATAAATCTATCATAAATAGACTCTTGAATTAAAGCTCTACTAGGACAAGTACATACTTCTCCTTGGTTAAGAGCGAACATTGTGAAGCCTTCTAAACATTTATCAAAGAAGTCATCATCTTTAGACAAAACATCTTCAAAGAAAATATTAGGAGATTTTCCTCCTAGTTCCAAAGTGATTGGAATTAAGTTTTGAGATGCATACTGCATGATTAAACGTCCAGTAGTAGTTTCACCGGTAAAAGCAATCTTTCTAATTCTTTTAGAAGATGCTAAAGGCTTACCTGCTTCAAGACCATAACCACTGACAATGTTTAATACACCTGCAGGCAATAAATCACCAATAAGTTCCATTAAAAGAAGTATTGATGCTGGTGTTTGCTCAGCTGGTTTTAAAACTACGCAATTCCCAGCAGCTAAAGCTGGTGCTAGTTTCCATGTAGCCATTAAAAGTGGAAAGTTCCAAGGTATAATTTGTCCAACTACACCAAGTGGTTCAGGTACATGATAAGAATATTCTTCGTTACTTATCTCACCAATAGAACCTTCTTCCGCTCTTATTACTCCTGCAAAATATCTCCAATGATCTACTACCAAAGGTAAATCAGCAGCCATACATTCTCTTATTGGCTTACCATTATCTAAACATTCTGCTGTTGCTAAAAGATTAAGATTTTTTTCAATGACGTCAGCAATCTTTAAGAGAATATTTGATCTCTCACCGATTGATGTTTTACCCCATGCAGGAAATGCTGCGTGAGCTGCGTCTAAAGCAAAATCGACATCTTTTTCATTCGATCGTGGCACCTTACAGATAACTTCATTAGTGATAGGAGAAGTATTATCAAAATACTTTCCAGATTTAGGTTCTACAAATTTACCGTTTATGTAGTTTCCATATTTTGATTTGAATGGAAATTTAACCTTCAAATGAGAGGTATCTAGTGATGATGACACTTTCGAGCTTGTCGTTTGTTGTGTACTCATTTTTCCCCCTTATGTTTTAATTATTAATTAAAACCAATCTGAACTGTATTGTACATATTTTTTTTTTTACGAATTCACCCAGCATACCAGATATGGGGTTCATCAATTTATGGTTGTGTTAAAATGGGAAAACGGAGAGATTTTTAGTCTCTCCGTTAAAATGATGGCTGAGAAATTATTCCTCTTCTTTTTTATCGCTAATTTTTTCGTTTGGTGAAGGATTTCCCTCTAACTCTTTAGTTATAGCAGCGGCTTTATCTCGTATTATTTTTTCAATTTCTACTGCTACTTCAGGATTTTTCTGAAGGTAAGTCTTAGCATTTTCTCTACCTTGACCAATTTTTTCACCTTTATAAGCATACCAGGCGCCTGATTTTTCTACTACGCCTGCTTTTGCTCCAAGATCTATTAGTTCACCTAATTTGCTAATACCCTTGCCGTACATTAAATCAAATTCAACAACTTTAAATGGTGGTGCAACCTTGTTTTTAATTACTTTAACCCTTGTAGAGTTTCCAATAATTTCATCTTTCTCCTTAATTGCTCCTATTCTTCTAATATCCATTCTTACTGATGAATAAAATTTGAGTGCATTTCCACCTGATGTTGTTTCTGGGTTTCCAAACATGACGCCAATCTTCATTCTGATTTGATTTATGAATATTACCATTGTGTTTGATTTAGAAACTGATCCAGTTAATTTTCGTAAAGCTTGACTCATTAGTCTTGATTGTAGACCAACGTGATGATCTCCCATTTCACCTTCTAATTCAGCTTTTGGAGTTAATGCGGCTACAGAATCTACAACTAAAACTGAAATAGATCCTGATTTAATTAGAGTGTCAGTTATTTCTAAAGCTTGTTCACCGGTATCTGGTTGTGAAATTAATAATTCTTCAGTTTTAACACCTAGTTTTTTCGCATAAATTGGGTCCATGGCATGCTCTGCATCAACAAAAGCACATATACCACCTGCTTTTTGTGCTTCTGCAACAACCTGAAGTGCTAATGTAGTTTTACCTGAAGACTCTGGTCCATATATTTCAATAATTCTTCCTTTTGGCAAACCACCTATCCCTAGCGCTAAATCCAAGCTCAGTGAACCAGTTGAAACAGCTTCAATGTCTAATGCTTGTTGCTGGCCAAGTCTCATAACAGAGCCTTTTCCAAAGTTTTGGTCTATTTGGCTAATTGCAGCGTCTAAAGACTTATTCTTCTCTTTTAATTCTTTCTCTTTTTTATCGTCTGATTTTACGATCTTTAAGTTATTTTTTGTCATATTTATCCTTTTTTGTTGTTCGAATCGTTAAGATAAATGTACACATTTTGTTCTTTTTTTCAAGAACATAAAATGTAGCTAATTTAATCAACTATTTAATAGATTTAATGGATAGTGAACCTAATTGTTTAGCAAGTTCAAATTGAGATATAAAAAAATCTTTTTCGGCCTTTGCGAAGGCGATTCTTGACTCTAGCAAAAGGCTTCTTGATTGAATTAATTCTAAAGTTGTTCGTGTATTACCCGAGTCGTATTCTAGCGTAATACCTTCATTTGCTATTTCAGCGGCTTTAAGCTGAGATTTTGTAGCTTGTAGTACGCTTTTAGAGGATTGATATTTTGACCATGAATTGGATGTTTCGGTAATGATCTTACTTTTCATATCTTGAAACATCAATTGATAGCGTTGCTTATTAAAAGCTGATCTTTTAATTGAAGATATATTTTCACCTCCCTTAATTATTGGCCATGTTACGGTAGCTTTTACTCTTTCCTGATCAAGGTCATCAACAGTTGAGCTGTAATCTTTATTTTCTGATTTAGAATAGTTAATTGAAGCTGAGGGAGACAATCTTGCCCTTTCAATATTTAAATCTTTAACAGCTATCTCATAATCTAATTGAGAAATTAAAAGATCTGCATTATTTAAATTTGCTAATTCAAGAGATTTTTTAAGAGTCTTAGGTAATATTAAAACTAATTTTTCAGATAAATTTTCAATATTCGGAGCTTTTTGTCTAGTTATCATTTCAAAATTTGTTTTGGAAGCAAGAAGTTCCGTCTGGGCTTTTATTAAGTTAGCATTTGCACCTGCAAGAGACGACTCTGATTGAGCTAAATCTGTTAAAGTAATTTCACCCTTTTGAAGTCTTGCACTATCAGACTCTACTTGTCTTTCAAATAAACTTATATTTAATAAATTAAATTTTTCATTTTTAAATTTAAAAATTAGATCAAAGTAAGAAGCGGCTGAGTCTAATATAGTTTGTTGTTCAACTTTTTTTAAAGAAATTTTTGCTTTTTGAGTTTCAAGTTCAGATTTTTTAAAAGTATTAAAACCTTTGAAGCCCGAGAAAATTTTTTGTTCAACAGAAAAAGTCTTACTTTCTGAATCTGAAGAGGAGTCTGGAAGACTAACACCATTTTGATTGGTACGATTTGTTGAGGTATTGCTGTTCTGTTCTCCTGATAAAGTGATACTTGGTAAAAATTCACTTCTAGAAATATTTTTACTTTGTTTGGCAGACTCCAAACTTTTTCTCTCAGCATTTAATTGAAAGTTATTTTTTAAAGCTTTTTTAATATAAAATTTTAAATTTTCCTCTGCTTGAAGATTTGTAGAAATTAATAATAAAATTGATAATATAATAAAACTTTTCATTTATTTAATTTTAATTGTTTTAAGTCTATGGTTAGTATCAATTTCAATTACAGTGTCAGCTTTATAAGTTAAGGTTTTTAGCATATGCTTTGTTAATCTTTCATAAAACATAACAAATTTTCTAATTTGATGATCTGTCATTATTTTTTTACTTTTAGAAGAAATTCTCAATTTTTTTTCTTGTAGCAATCTCCATTTTAAAACGTATTTGAAACTTGGTACTTTTAAAAAAATAACTTTATTTATTTGTTTAAATATTTTAGTGTAATTTTTTTTTAATTCTTGATTAACTTTATATCTCCAAATTCTTGTTTTATCCTCATGTTTTTCTAATTCATTTACAGGAATTAATAAATCTTTATTTTTTTGCTGCTCAACCCCGATGCACCAACCCTCAAATATTACTATATGTGGTTTTTTTGTAATTTTTAACCAATTTTTTTTCGATACTCTATCGTCATTTGCCTTATTAAATTTTGGGATCATTATTTTTTTGAATTTTGAATTTTTTAATTTTTTTATGCAATTTAATAACATATTAGTATCATGAGTTCCTGGTACACCTCTTGTTAAAAATAGAGGGCTTATATTTTTTGACATAATTTTTCTTTCTTTTAAAGTCTTATAAAAATCATCAATTGAAAATATAACTGTTTCTAATTTATAATTCTGTTTTAAAATTATTTTTAAAATATTTGAAATTGTTGATTTTCCAGAACCTTGTCCCCCTGTCAAACCTATAACTTGTGTTTTTTTTTCTTTTAAATAAGTGTCACTTATCATTTTACTAATTGGTAAATAAAAATTATTTAATTGACCAATTTTATCTCTGAAAGGTTCCGAGAGCACTTCCTGTGATTTAATAAATCTTAGATATTTATTTTTTATTTTTTGATAACCCCGTTTATTGAGTTGCATTTTCTTATTTTTTATCTAGTGGATGATTGTGACCATCATTAACTGGTATGTTATTAAGCTTAAAAATGTCAATCTCGTCTATACATCCAACATTAAATCCAGTCATAGAAGGATTTGACCTAGGGTTATGGTGTGTGTAGATACCACAATTAGAACAAAAGTAATGTTTCGCTACCTTTGAGTGAAATTGATAAAGTTTTAATTTATCTTGGCCTTTAATAATTTTAAAATCTTCGTTTTTAACCATAGACATGACTGCGCCTTTTCTTTTGCAAATTGAACAATTGCATTTAAGAAATTTTTCTATTTTACCAGAAAAATCAATTTCAGCTTCTATTGATCCACAATGACATATAAGTCTTTTCATTTATCCTCTCAAAATTCATGTCATACATTACTCGTGTTTGCTAATATCCACAATACTTGAAAATATAATATAAATGTTCACGTTTTGATTCCTTTTTGATTCTATTTGAGACTCTATTTACAACTTATTAGTGTTTATCTCTTTTATAGTGCATAAATTATTATGACTATTTTTAAGCTCATTTTCTTTTTCCCTCAAAGAAACAATAAAAATAATAAAATTAAATAAAATAATTAAAATTTGAAAGAGAATGGAGATGTTTCCTATATAAAAATTTAAGTAGGCAAGAGCTATTATCATAAATGTAGATCTTAAAAAAACTTGATATTTAAATACTGCGATAATTGAAAAGGAATGAATAAAAAGTTTTAAGAGAGACATTTTAGTCGGACCAAAATATCTTGATCCTCTTATAGAATTTATTTCACTAAAATTCTTTAAGTTTTTTTTTAATGTTCCGGAATAACTGCTCCAAAGACTTGCATCTGAATACATTTTTTCTACGTCATCTTTAGTCAAACAACTGTAGTTGCCAAAATTAATATTTTTACCAGTAAATATAAAAGTTATAATTTTATGAATTTGATACATGAGTTGAAAAAAAGGACCCTCTGATCTTTTAATTCTTTTTGCTACAACAGAAATATTCGATTCATTATTGATTTCGTTAATTAAACTTTTGATTTCAATTGGTCTATCTTCTCCATCACCGTCCATTAAAATAAGATTGTCAAATTCTTTATTTTTAAAAACATATCTTATTCCAAAAGCATTACACCTAGCATGGCCTCTGTTTTCTTTCATATTTAGAATTTGAAAGGATTTAAAATTATTTGGTTTAATTAATTCAGGTTGGTTGATTGTTGATGCATCATTAACAACTAAACAATCAAAATTAATATCCTTATAATCTTTTATAATTTCATTTATTTCATTAATTAATTTAATAAGTGACTCCCAATCATTAAATACTGGTATTAAAATTATAATTTTTTTCATCTTTTACCGATCATGCAATATCCAATTGGTGCTATTTTTCCAAATACACCTGGACATATTTTTTTTAATATTTTTGGATTTCCGGCATATATCACTCCTTGATCTTCATTAATTTTAGAAGCTTTATTTTTAAGATCGTTTACCCATACAGGTCTCGAGGCTAAATGATAGGATAAATTCCCAGCAGACCATTCATCTCCGATTACTATCTTGATTTCATTAACAAAATTTTCATCCCATTTATTTTGAACTAATCTTGAAATTTCTTTTCCAGGGTAATCTGTTCTTTTAGTGTCATCTAATATTGATATTCCTAAATAAGCAGATGGAGATAAAATAAAGAAAAATAAAAATATAAAATAAAATTTTTTCATTTTTTTAAGATTTATTTCTTTTTTTATAATATTAATGAATAGAGTTCCAAGAAATAAATAAAAAGGCGTCATCCACATAGTCCTTATTTTTGCTCCAGTAAAAATAGAAGTGATAATCACAAGTAAAATTGGAACAAGCGTTACAAATAAAAGGAATAAACTTTTTTCATTTTTTATATTAAATTTTATTTTATAATTTTTTAGTAAAATTGAAATCATAATAAAAAAAGGGATCAATATAATAATTTGCTTAATTAAAAAAATAGTTGGGTTTATAATATGATCCATAAATACAACTTCCGTAAGTGCAGATCTATTCAATCCATAAAATATTGTTACAAAATTATTTTCAAATAACCAAATAAAATGTAGTGTGAGGATGAGTAAAGCTATAAAAACAGATAAAAAATAATTAGGAATAAATTTTTTATATTTCTTTATGTAGATAAAAAAATATAAAAACAAAGAAGTAAGAATGTAAATGAACAGATATTTTGATAAAAAACCAAAAGCTGAAAAAATACCAAATAATATCCAGTTTATTTTACTTTTAGAATTGATTCCTCTCCAAAAATAATAAACAGAAATGGCCCAAAATGGGAGCTGGCTGATATTCACATTAAATTCTGGAGACGTAAAATTGTAGTAATATATACCCGATAAAGAAAATACTGATAGTAAAGAATAAATCTTTTCTTTAAATATTTCATTGGAAAGCTTCCAAACATAAATAAATGCAATGATTACAAAAATTTGACTTAAAAGATAATAAACCCAATCGTTCGGACCAAATATGAAATAAAAAATTTCAATGGCAAAAGCACTAAAAGGAGGATGTTTGTCAAAACCCCATTCTAAATTACTTCCCCAAGCTAAAGCTTCAATTGTGTCTAGAGGTAAATTAGTATTTGAAATTGATGGAAACAATGTCCAAATAAACAGGTGTAAAAAAATAAATATAAAGAATATTTTTGTTATATTTTTTTTAATAATCATTTAAATATAGAAATTATTACAATTTATAAGCTATTGACACGACTAAAATCAAACTTATACTCCCCAAAATCAAAAAATGGTTAAAAAAACAACTACCAAAAAAAAATACACCCCCAACTCGAAGGAAAAATATATGTGCGCAAAACATAAAAAATTTTTTTCTGGGGAGCTATTAAATTGGAAAAAGGATATTATAAAAGCTAATAATTTAGGAAACTTACTAAATTCATCTGACGATAGTGTATCTTCAGCAGATATTGTTGACCAAGCTTCTTCTTACACTGATAAATCAGTAGAAATGAAAGCTTTGAATAGAAGCAGAAAATTAATCTCTAAAATTAACTCGGCTTTACAAAGAATAAAAGACGGAACTTACGGTTTTTGTGAAGAGACTGGTGAGCCTATTGGTTTAAAAAGATTAATGGCTAGACCGGTAGCAACTTTGTCTATTGAGGCTCAGGAAAAGCATGAAAGAGATGAAAAAATTTTTATCGACGATTAGGCTCTAGGGATTTTATCCCCAGTGTCTAATAAATCATATCCTTTTTTAACAGCTTCTCTTTTTGAAATATCATTATACCATCTTGTTAAATTACTAAATTTTTTTAAACCTATATCATGCCACTCATGCCTAGCTATCCAAGGAAAAGTGGCAATATCAGCTATAGTATAATCTTCACCAGCTAAATATTTTGATTGAGATAATCTTTGATCAAGCTCTTTGTATATCCGCTCTGAAATTTTAAAATATCTTTTTTCACCAAAATCACTTTTTCCTGGGTTGTAGTGATGAAACTGATGGTGTTGGCCTAACATCGGTCCAACGTAACCCATTTGTCCCATTAACCACTGATTAATAATTGTTCTTTGTTCCTTATTATAAAATTGTCCACTCTTTTCTCCTAAGTAAATTAAAATTGCACCAGACTCAAATAAGCTAATTTTATTACGATGATCAATGATGACTGGAATTTTACTAAAAGGACTTAATTTTTTAAATTCGGGTTTGAATTGTTCTTCTTTTAAAATATTAATTTTTGTAATTTTATAATTAAATTTAATTTCTTCAAGCATAATGGAAATTTTTTTACCATTAGGCGTATCTGCAGTTAATAATTCAATCACTTTTTACCTAATCGCTCTTGAATATTTTTTGATGAAGTGGTGAATTCAAATCTATATTTTTCATTAGGCCTAGCTCTTTTAAAGCACTCCACAGAAGCGAGTGCAACCTCATGAAAACCTGACAAAATAAGTTTTAATTTTCCAGGGTATGAACAAATATCTCCAGCAGCAAAAATGCCTTTCCTATTAGTTTCAAAGTTTTCTGGATTTACCGCAATAGTTTTTTTATCCATGTTGAGACCCCATTCAGCTATTGGTCCAAGCTTCATTATTAAACCGAAGAAGCTTAAAATTATATCTGTTTTAATTTTTTCAGTTTTTTCATTATCATATTTAATTGTAATTGACTCTATATTTTCATTGCCTTCTATACTTACTAATTGACAGGGGGTTTTAATTGAGATTTTACCGTCTTGCTCAAGTTTCTTTATTTCTGATAAAGTATGTGGAGCTCCCCTAAATTCATCTCTTCTGTGAATTAAATTAATTTTTGAAAATTTTGAAAGCTCTAATGTCCAATCTAAAGCTGAGTCCCCACCACCGAATATCGTAATATTTTTATTTTTAAAAAAATTTTTATCTTTTACAGCATAAAAAATTGATTTGCCCTCAAATTTTTCTGCATCCTTTAAAGCGAGTTTTCTTGGCTCGAACGATCCGACACCGCCAGCAATGATAATATTTGGAGCTGTAAACTCATTCTTATTATTCGTTTTAATAAACCAGTTTTCTTTATCTTGTTTTACTTCATCAACCCGTTCGTTATAAAAAAACTTTGTATTAAATGGCTTAATTTGCTCCAACAAACTTTTTGTTAGTTCTTCCCCAGTACATTCTGGAACTGCAGGAATATCATAAATTGGCTTATCTGGATATAGTTCTATGCATTGGCCGCCAGCTTTGTCTAAATTATCTACCACTATAGATTTTAATCCTTTTATACCCAACTGATGAACTGCAAACAGTCCTACTGGGCCAGCTCCGATAATTATAACGTCTGTTTTTATCATTAAGATTGTTTTTCTGGTGTTGTGACTACTAGTCCGTTTAATTCATCCGTTACAACTAATTGACAACTAAGCCTACTATTCTTTTTTGGTTCAAATGCCATATCTATCATATCAATTTCTGCATCATCAGCTTTTGGAATCTTGTTAAACCATTTTTCTTCAACATAAACGTGGCAAGTTGCACAAGCCATTGCTCCACCACAATCAGCATCAATTCCTGGAATATCATTTTGGATTGCTCCTTCCATAACAGTTAGGCCATTTTCAACATCTATGGTGTTAGAGTTTCCTTGATTATCAATATATGTAATTTTTGACATTAATAAGAATATAGAGGTCTAAAAAAAAAGGGCAAGTACGCAAAACGCACTTACCCTAATTTTAATTACTTAATACTAGCTTCTTGATACTCTAGTATTTTGCATTGCAGCAGCCCAAATAATAAGACCGAAAGCGATCTTGTTTAAAAAGTCTGCAGCGTTGTAAATAACGTTCAACGCGTTAACGTCTACACCACCAGTTAAATATCCGAAGATATAACCTAATGGGTAAACTGCCCAACCGATTGTAACGATTATTCTCATTGCACTGAATGCAGTTTGTAATGACTTGTTACCAGCTTTTGCTGCAAGTGTTCCAGCTTCACCAGAAAATATTTCAAATAA
>VMHT01152919.1_pt1 | contig 10523 bp, 10 predicted proteins | sample 4693611 | NCBI WGS metagenome assembly VMHT01 (sample SAMN12280063, study PRJNA550983) | marine metagenome | isolation source: seawater sampled from same location over 5 years 0.02-0.2 micron viral filtrate | place: USA: collected off the coast of southern California halfway between the port... ...
AGTGGCTGGGGCTGCTCGGCACCCTCGCGGTGGCGGTGCTGTTCTTTATCCACGGCGCAGCCCTGTCGCGGGACCAGATCCGCGCCGGCGCCACGCATTGGCGCCTGCATCTGTTTATCGCCGCGCTGACGTTTCTGCTGTTTCCGCTCCTGGTCCTGCCGATCGACGGCCTGGCGCCGCGCTGGATCCCCAAGGACCTGGCCCTGGGGTTTCTTTACCTGGGCGTACTGCCCTCGGCGGTGTCGTCGTCGATCGCCTTTACCGCCATGGCCCGGGGTAACGTGCCCGCCGCCATCTGCAGCGCCGCGGCCTCCAACGTCTTCGGCATGATGCTCACCCCCTTCTTGTTGATGTTACTGGTGAGCACCACCGGCGACGGCGGCTTCGACACCCTGCAAGCACTCAGGGATATCGTCCTTCAGTTGCTGCTGCCTTTTGCCCTCGGCCATGGGCTGCGCCGCTGGCTCGGTCCCTGGCTGGACCGGCATCCCGGCTTCTCCGCCCGCTACGACCAGGGCGTTATTCTGCTGATCGTCTATGCGGCGTTCTCCCAATCGGTGGCAAGCGGCCTGTGGCAGCAACTGCCGGTGACGGCCATCGTTCTGGCCGTAGCGCTGTGTCTGCTGTTGCTGGTGATACTGCTGGCGCTGACCACCTGGCTGTCGCGGCGCGCCGGCTTTGACCGGGCCGATGAAATCGCCGCGGTCTTCTGTGGCTCGAAAAAGAGCCTGGCGTCGGGCCTGCCGATGGCCAAGGTTCTATTCGCCGGCCACCCGGGGTTCGGCATGATCATTCTGCCGATCATCTGCTACAACCAGATCCAGATTCTGGTCGGCGCCGCCCTGGCACGGCGCTATTTGAAATTCTCCCCGGATCGGTCCTAGAACTGCTCGGCGTGGTGGCGGACATCAATCCCGTGTCTGGTCCGTTATAGATCCGTCGCATCCGGCTCTTGGCGCTCACCGCCAGCCACTGCGGCTTCTTCCGGATCGTCAGCCAGCGGCAAAAGACCGGGACTGTCCAGGTCCTCGAACTGATCGTGGTTTACCGCCCAAAAGAACATCGCCACGGCACCTGCCAGAATCAACAGGGAGAGAGGAATCATGACCAGGATGATGTTCATACGCGGGCTCCTTCCGGGGACACCGGAACCGGGTCCGTGGTGGTGCGCTTGCGATCAATGCGCAGGGCATTGAGAACCACCACCAGGGAGCTGGTGGACATGCCGATGGCGGCCAGCCAGGGCGGCACCCAGCCTATGGCCGCGAGCGGCATGGCGCACAGGTTGTAGCTTAACGCCCAGCGCTGGTTCTGGGCCAGCACCCGCAAGGTGGTGCGGGCCACGGCGCGGCTTTCGGCGATGGCGACCAAACGGCCTGAACACAGGACGATGTCGGCCTGCGCCTGGGCCAGGTCGCTACCGGACGACAGCGCGATGGACACATCGGCGCCGGCCAGCACCGGGGCGTCGTTGCTGCCGTCGCCGACCACCAGCACGCGATGGCCGGCGCGGCGCAGCTCGCCGATGCGCGCCAGCTTGTCGGCAGGCAGACAGCGCCCCCGCCAGGCGGAAACACCGAGCTGCGAGGCCACCTCGGCGACCCGCGCCTGGGCGTCGCCACTGAGTATTTCACTTTCAATGCCCTGCGCGGCCAGCGAATCAATCAGTTCACGGGCGTCGGCACGAATTTTTTCGTGGACCTGGAAGCGCGCGAGCGTGCGCCCATCCTCGGCGAGAACCAGGTCGTCCTGGCCTTCACCACCGCCGGTGGCGAAGTCGCCCCGCCCGAGGCGCAGCGCGCGGCCCGCGATGGTGCCGGTGATACCCAGGCCGGGCAGCACCCGGGCGTGCTGGGTGGGCAACAGAGTGCGGGCATTGCCGTTGGCGAAAGCCCGTGACAGCGGGTGCTCACTGGTGTCGGAAAGGCTGGCCGCCCAAAGCAGTGCGGTATCGGGATCAATCGAGTCGTCCACCGCGGTCACGGAAACGGAGGGCTCGGTGAGCGTGCCGGTTTTATCGAAAACGGCGCGATCTACGCCGGCCAGTATTTCCAACCCATCGGGGCGCAATACCAGAACGCCTTGCCGCGCCAACACCGAAAGGCTGCGCGTGATGGCGGCGGGAACGGCGAGCGCGAAGGCACACGGGCAGGACACCACCAGCACCGCCAGACAGGCGTCCAGCAGACGGCTCGGGTCCAGGGTCGCCCAGACCATCGCGGTCAGCACGGTGAGCCCCAGCACCCGCAGCACGAATCGCGACGCGGTTTTCTCGCCGGCGCGGGCCAGCCGGGGGCGCTCAGTCTGGGCGCGGGTGGCGAGCCCGGCGAGGTTGGCGAGGAAGGTGTCTTCACCACAATGGGTGACCTGAAGAAGGATCGCCTGGCCCTGCACCACGCTGCCGGCGATGACTTTGTCGCCGGCACGTTTTTCCACCGGCCGGGATTCGCCGGACAGCAGCGACTCGTCAATCCGCGCGCGGCTGTCGAGGAGCACGCCGTCCGCCGGTATGGAACCCCCGTCGCGCACTCGAACCCGGTCGCCGGGGACCAGTTCATTGAGTGCCACCCGCTGGGGCTGGTCGTTGCCGTCGAGTTTCTCGGCCCAGCTCGGGGTAAGGCGCGCCAGCGCATCGGTGTGATCCAGGGCCCGGTGCCGGGCGCGCATTTCCAGATAGCGCCCGGTGAGCAGGAAGAAAATCAGCATCGTCACCGAGTCGAAGTAAACCTCCGCGCCGCCGAGCAGGCATTGAATAAAACTGGCGCTGTAGATCACCGCGATGGCCAGCGCGATCGGCACGTCCATATTGAGATGGCGACCGCGCCAAGCTTGCAGCGCGCCGGCGAAGAACGGGCGCGCCGAATACAGCACCACCGGCGAGGCCACCAGGAAGCCCAGCCAGCGGAACAAGGCCAACGTCGCCCCCTGTATCTCATTGTCGGGGCCCAGATAAAGCACCAGGGCGAACATCATCGCCTGCATCATGCCGAAGCCGGCGACCAGCAGCCGTTTGAGCAGTTGCCGGGATTCGTCACGGCGTGCATCGTCCAGGGCCCGCGCGTCCAGGGGTCGGGGTTGATAGCCGGCGCTGGCCAGGGCTTCCAGCAGCCGGGGCAGCGGCGTCCGTTGCGGCTCAAAGACGATGCGGGTGCGCCGGGTCATCGCGTTGACCTGCACACTCTGAACGCCCGGGAGCCCCTTCAAGGTCCGTTCGATCAGCCAGGCACAGCCACCGCAACGGATACCATCCACTAGCAGGCACACTTCACTGCGCTTGCCGGAGAGCGGCCGCAACACGTGGCGCGCCAAACGCGGGTCGCGCCAGGCTTCGGTGTCGGCGCCGGCATCGGCGTCAGGCTTGTGCGAGGGGCCGCGGCGCAGCCGGTAATAGTCCGTCAGGCCGCGCCCATCGATCCACTCCGCCGTGCTTTGGCAGGCGCTCGAGCATACCGGCCGCGGCTTTCCTTCCAGCATGGCGGTCAACGGCTGCTCGGCTACGGGAGCGCCGCAATGGTGGCAGGTGGCTGTCATGGTGCGCCTTCCTTGGTGCGTGGCTGCTCGCGGGTCAAGGGCACTCCCCGAAACGCCTGACCTTCTCCAGTCCCGTTATCGGGGGCAGGGTACGCTTGGCTGACCACGATCAAATGGACGCTGCCCGCCACGCTGGCCAACAAAATGGCCAGGCCGAGCCAGAGCAAGGGCACACGGTACCAGGGCGTTTCAGGGAGAGAACGATTGTCCATTTGCCAATATCCAGCCGGTGATCAGTCGAATTTGCGCCGCGTCGAGACGCTCTTCCCAGGGCGGCATCTGGCCATGCCGCCCCTGATCGATCGACGTCATGATCTGATCCAATTCGCCACCATAGAGCCAGGCGTCGTCGCGGAGATTCGGGGCGCCCATGGCCGGGTTGCCGCCCCCTTCCGGTCCATGACAGCCGGCACAGGTGGCGAAGTGCTTTTGCCCTACTCTGGCGGCAGCGGGGTCGTGGGACGCTCCCGACAAGCTACGCACATAGTGCGCCAGATTCTTAACGCGGCCATAGCCGAGAAACGACCAGCCTGGCATGACGCCTTCGCGGCCTTGCCGGATACTGGCGAGGATAGTTTCTTCGTCGCCGCCGTACACCCAGGCGTCGTCAAGCAGATCAGGCGCGCCAATCGTGGTATTGCCGCGTGCGTCGGCGCCGTGGCAAGCGGCGCAGTTGTCCTGGAACAGTCGCCCGCCAAGGCGAACGGCTTCGGAGTTTTCGGCCAGCCGCGATGGAGCACTCCTTCGCGCCTTCTCCAGCAGCGGGGCCAAAAGCGCGTCGTTGCGCTGCTGCGCCTGTTCCAACTGCCCCCGCGAGCTCCAGTCCAGGAGACCGTCGTAGGCGCCGAACCCCGGGTAAAGTACCAGATAGCCAATGCCGATCACGAAGGTGCCGGCGGACATCAGGTACCACCAGCGAGGCAAAGCACGCACCCCCTCGCGGAGGGTGCCATGGGCCCAAACGTGACCGGTGGTGCCGTCCTCACGACTGGGGATATGAACCCGAGTCCCCCACAGAAACAAAAACAAGGTGATCCCCAGATTGAGCACCACCAGGAACATGATCCAGAGCGACCAGTGAAAGCTCATGATGATTCATTCCCCTTGTTGGTTCCCCGGGGTTCCCCTGAGCGGGCGGGGAACGCTTCCACAGGGTCCTGCCTGGGCAAATCGGCCATGCGACGAAAGACGGGCTTATGCCGGTCGCGCCAGACCCATATCCAGATGCCGATGAAGATCGCCATCAGGACAATAATCATCACGCCGATGGCGTGGCCCCATAATGGATTCATGGCGCAACCTCCTCACCGGTGGCCTCGGACGCCGGGCGATTGAGACCCAAGCCCTGCAGGTAGGCCACCAAAGCATCCAGTTCGGTCTTGTTTTCGAGGGCCTCCGGCGCCTGGGCGATCGACTCGTCGCTGTACGGGTCGCCGAGCATGCGCAGCGCCCGCATGCGGGCCTGGATATCCTCGGCGTCGATATTGGCCTCGGCGAGCCAGGGGTAGGCGGGCATATTGGATTCCGCGACCAGTGAGCGCGGCGCGATAAGATGCTCGCGCTGCCAGGCGTCGGTGTACTTACCGCCGACGCGGGCCAGATCAGGCCCGGTGCGTTTCGAACCCCATTGGAACGGCCGGTCGTAAACCGATTCCGAAGCCACCGAGTAGGCCCCATAGCGCTGGGTCTCGAAATGCAGTTTGCGGATCATCTGCGAGTGACAGACATGACATCCCTCGCGCACATAGATATCACGGCCCGCCAGACGCAACGGCCCGTAGGGTTTGACGTTATCGGCGGGCTGCACCCGGTGGGCCTGCATGAACAACGGGGTAATCTCCGCCAGGCCGCCCAACGACACCATGAAGGCCGTCAGGATGCCCAGGAGCCAGGCGTGCTTTTCGATCTTCTCGAAGTGGCGATAGCGAATCGGAAACTTCATGAGGCACTCCCACCAGCGGCCGACAGAGGTCGGGGGGTTTGATCGTGCGTGGGTTCCGGAATGGGCACAGGAATCGGGGTAATCAAATGTGCCCGGGCGTCATCGGCGGTATGCCAGAGGTTCCACAGCATCAGCCCCATGCCGGCAAGCGTGAGCAAGCCGCCCAGCCAGCGCACCACGTAAAACGGTTTGATCGCCATCAGGCTTTCCATGAACGAGTACGCCAGCGAACCGTTTGCCAGCGTCTCGCGCCACATGACGCCTTCCATCACACCGGCGATCCACATGCCCCCGATGTAAACGAGAGTGCCGGCCACGTGCAGCCAGAAGTGCACTTCCATCGCCGTGCGAGAATGCATCGGCTTGCCCAGCGCGCGCGGCGCCATGGCATACAAGGAACCGATGGTGATCATCGCCACCCAGCCCAGGGACCCGGAATGGACGTGCGCCACGGTCCAGTCGGTGTAATGCGAGAGGCTGTTGACGGATTTGAGGGCCATCATCGAGCCCTCAAAAGTGGCGGCGGCGTAGAACACCAGCGAGAGCACCATGAATTTCGCGGCGGGATCGGTTTTGAGGCGATGCCAGGAGCCGTTAAACGTAAGCAAACCATTGGCGGCGGAGCCCCAGCTGGGCATCAGCAGCACCAGCGAAAAAGCCACGCCCACGGACTGGACCCAATCGGGCAGCGCGGTATAGATCAGGTGATGGGAACCGGCCCACATATACACCGAAATCAGCGCCCAGAAGTTGATAATGGAAAAACGGTAACTCCAAAGCGGCTGACGGGCCTGGCGCGGCACGAAGTAGTACATCATGCCCAGGAACCCGGCGGTCAGGAAGAACGCCACGGCGTTATGGCCGTACCACCACTGCACCATGGCGTCGACCGCCCCCGAGTAAACCGGGTAGGATTTGGTCAGGGACACCGGGATCACCATGTTGTTGACGATATGCAGCAGGCCGACAGCGATAATGAAGGCGCCGTAGTACCAGTTGGCGACATAAATATGCTGAACGCGGCGGCGCGCCAGGGTGGCAAAAAAGACCACGCCGAACGACACCCAGGTTACCGCGATAAGGATATCGATCCACCATTCCGGCTCCGCGTACTCCTTCCCCTGGGTCAGGCCCATCGGCATCGTCACCATCGCCAGCACGCAGGAGGCTTGCCAGCCCCAGAAGGTGAACCGGGCCAATCGCCCGAGCGCCAGGCGCGTATGACCGGTCCGTTGCACAATGTAGTAGCAGGTACCGATAAGTGCGGAGCCTCCGAACGCGAAAATAACGCCAAAGGTGTGATCCGGCCGGATACGGCTGAATGTTAACCAGGGCAGACCGAAATTAAGTGACGGCCAGTACAGCTGAGCCGCGGCGAACACCCCGACGGACATTCCGATCGCCCCCCAGACGACCGCGGCAAGCAGGAAAAGACGTACGATTTGATCGTCGTAGGTTTCGGTGGTTGGCGACATGAGCATCCCGTTTGTAATTTTGATCCCAAGAGGTCGTTACTCAAAGGCCTGTGCAACGATGCCATCAAGTGAAGTATGGATCAGACCAATAAACAAGTATACAATATACCTGTTTATTGGAATTTCAAGAGCCAAATCATAGAATGGTCAAACGGTTCAGCGTCAAACCGAGCAATGAGGAACAGCAGTGATTTACCTGGTGACGAAGAACTTACACATCACGCTGGTGGCACTGAGCCTGTTTTTTTTCTTGATTCGGGCCATTTATTCAGTCCGTGAATCGCCGCAACTGGAGCGTCACTGGGCAAAGATTCTGCCCCACCTGGTGGATACGCTACTTCTGATTAGCGGCATTATGCTGATGGTGCTTCTGAAAGCCTGGCCCCATCAGACTCCCTGGCTGTCGGCAAAGTTGATCGCTCTCTTTTTCTATATCAGTATTGGAAGCATGGCTATAAAGAGAGCGCGCACGCCACGCGGACGCGCCCTATCTACCTTTCTAGCCATCCTTGTCTTCGCCTATATGGCGTCGGTGGCGATCACCAAAACGGCCACGCCGTTCGTTTAATCATGAGGCTCAAAGATAGTGCCGTCCTTTGGCCCACTAACATGAAGAAAACCGACCAGCCCGCGCTCCATTCTTGATAGCGCATGATCGACAAGCAGGTAGCGGCCAGGATAGTCCACCTCGAACTCCACCATAGTGGCCCCGCCCGGCGCGACGGTGGTGGTCTGAACGTCCTTCAAAGGCTCACCAGTCAGGCTTCCTTCATGGTAAACACGATCGAATATCTCACCGATGACATGAAAAGAAGAAGTGGCATTCGGGCCACCCACACCGAAGAAAATCCGCACTGTTTCCCCAACCTTAGCTTCCATACGATGCGTTCTTGTAAGAGCGTCGGTGGCGCCATTAAAAACGTAGTATTCAGGTTGTTCCGCGAGCAGCTTATCCAGGGAAAATGACAATTCGCCACGTTGGCCGTGCGGCTCGGTGGTATAGAGCTCTCCCTGCATCACGTAGAATTCTTTATCCACTTTCGGCAACCCGCCGGGCGGCTCCACCAGGATCAGCCCATACATGCCATTGGTGATATGGTGAGCAACCATTGGCGTGGCGCAATGATAAACATAGAGACCCGGTTTGAGCGCCTGGAAGGCGAAACTTCCACTCTCTCCCGGCGCCACCTGGGTCACCTCGGCGCCACCTCCCGGACCGGTAACGGCATGAAAGTCCACGGAGTGAGTCATGGTGGATGTCTTCTCATTATGGAGTTCGACGGTGATCCGGTCGCCCTGCCTCACCCTCACGAAAGGGCCAGGTATTAGGTCGTTGAAAGTCCAGAACTTGTAACGTGTTCCATCCGCCAAATGACCGACCTTCTCCGTGGTTTTCAGGCTTACTTTAACCTGCTTGGCGGCACGGGCGCCGATGGCCGCAGGCAGGTTCATGGGTGAACGAGTCAAATCAGCGCCTTCTATGCCCTTTGCCACTTCCGCATCCGGTTCACCAACCAGAATGCGACCTTCCATCCCCGCGGCACGATGGCCTGGCACAGAGCACCAGTAGAAGAACTCGCCGGCCTCACCAGTACGAAAGATCATCACGGAACTTGAACCTTTACCACTGACACGGTCAGAACGCGCCTTGAAGGCTTCGGCGACAACATCGTGAAGCGCCCCGTCGCCGTTAATCATATTGATTTGAACGAGGGTGTTCTCCGGCACACTTAGCGTCGGATTCACTTGGCCGTCGATTTCGCCGCCCTGGCCTATATAGACCAGCTTACCTTCGGCTACGGCGGTGCGCAGGGTGAAGGTCATGTCGGCCATGTAGTCGGAGTCCGTGCTCGCCGCCAGGGCGGAGACGGGCAGAGTACCAAGCAGCATAGCGAATATGAGGAAAGTGCTGAGTTTCATGGTGGTCACTCTCTGTGTCGTGTCGGCAGAGCGCGCCCGACGGACCCGCGGCACCGCGTTTTTCGGTTTCTGGTAGTGCGCCTAAAAACAGGTATATGGTATACCTGTTAATGACATGTCGCACACCTCTTTCCTTTAATCCGCTGGAATCTTGTTATGGATCAAGTTGACGCAGGCAATCGGCGCCGCTCAACGCCTCCCCTTCTAGAGTTTCCGTTCCGCCTGTTCTTTATGTCTTCCGCCCTGTCGGCAGCCATTCTGGTACCGTTATGGTTGTGGCTCTGGACCAGCGGACCACAGACACTGGCTCTTCCGCCCTTGCTGTGGCATCAGCATGAAATGCTCGCCGGTTTCGTCAACGCGGCGATAGCCGGCTTTGTACTTACCGCGATATGCAACTGGACGGGTACTCCGCCCCTGTCGGGCCGGCGTCTTCTCGGCCTGTGGTTATTGTGGCTCGCGGGCAGGCTCGGCATGGCTTTCGGTGCCGACGCCCCACTGTTCGTCACTGCGTTGGATCTCGCTTTCATGCCGGCTGTCACGGCGAGCGTGGGACTGCGTGTCTGGCAGGCACGTCAGCGCCGCCAGGCGGTCTTGCTGGTGGTGTTGATAATGCTCTGGGGGATGGACCTTCTGTTTCACTGGACCGGAGAAGCCCGCTTCCTGCATGCGCTGGTTTTGCTCACCGCGTTACTGATTCTGGTAATCGGCGGCCGAATTACGCCCGCGTTCACCGCGAACTGGCTACGAATGCAGGGTCACAATCCCGCGTCCGTTGTGGTCCGCCCGTCGCTGGATCGCATTTGCCTCGCGGTTACTGCTGCGCTAGTCGTGCTGGAGGCGGGAGCTTGGAATGTTCCATCGTTGACTGGAACGGTGGCGCTAACGGCGGCGTCGCTGGTACTGGTTCGACTGGCGGGTTGGTGCGGCTGGCGAACCACCCGCGAGCCGCTGTTATGGCTCCTCCATGCTGGCCACCTTTGGGTGGTGATTGGCTTTTTGCTGCGAAGCCTGGCGGCGTTCTCGCTGGTGCCCGATACCGCCTGGCTTCATGCGCTCGGCGCCGGCGCCATGGGCACCATGATTCTGGCGGTAATGACCCGGGTGGCCGTCGGGCACACAGGCCGACCGCTTCGCCTGCGTCCCGGCGGCCTCTGGGCCTACGGACTCATTCTGGCCGCAGGCATGGCACGCGTCCTGGTCTCACTAGGCTGGCTACCGCTGATGTCCGGTCTATGGCTGGCATCGCTTGCCTGGAGTACCGCCTGGTTGATATTCCTGATGGTCTACGGACCGATGCTGATGGCTCCTCGCGCCGACGGCAAACCGGGTTGATGCGAAAACCACTCATAACAGCCGTACGCAGTGCTCGACCACGATATACCCTGAATCAATCGCAAGGAGCTAAATTGGAGGGCACCTCATGATTAAGGTTCATCTTTATCGTTATCTCCCTGACCAGGATACGCATCCGCATATGGACCGCGTTGATCTTCCCGACCGGTTTCATAGCCGTATGGTTTTGGACGCCCTTGAATATCTGCATGAGCAAGACCCCACTCTGGCCTACCGACGCTCTTGTCGAGAGGGCGTGTGCGGCTCTGACGGTATGAATATCAATGGCAAAAATCGCCTAGCCTGTGTGACGCCAGTGA
>VMHT01034386.1_pt1 | contig 10522 bp, 16 predicted proteins | sample 4693611 | NCBI WGS metagenome assembly VMHT01 (sample SAMN12280063, study PRJNA550983) | marine metagenome | isolation source: seawater sampled from same location over 5 years 0.02-0.2 micron viral filtrate | place: USA: collected off the coast of southern California halfway between the port... ...
CAGAATCCCAAACACAAATATTATTGATACTTTGAACGTGGCAAGAGAAAAATTTCCTGGCGCTCAAAATAGTCTTGATGCATTATGTAAAAGATTTAAAATAGATAATTCTAGAAGACAGAAACATTCAGCATTACTTGATTGTGAATTATTAGCTAAAGTTTATATTGAACTTTTTGAAAAGAAAGAGCCTTCATTTGAATTTAAAATTGAAGACGATGACACTATTGTCAAAGATGTTGAAGATTTCAAAAATAGAGAACAGCTAGTTCAAGAAATAACTAGTGAAGAAAAAGATCTTCATCGAAATTTTTTAAAAAAAGACCTTCCGAAATCTTCAATGCTCAATTAGAGAATTGTTGTTTATAAAGATCCTCAAAATCTATTGGTTTATTAAAATTGAAATTTTTAAAGCCGGATTTTTGAAATAAAGTAGAAATAACATCTTTCATGTACTCAAAATTTTCACTGGGTATAGATACTAAAATAGTTTTTTTAATTTCATCAGCTGTCATTTTAGGATCAGTTAACTTAAACACAATAGAAATACAAACTTCAGCATGAATTTTGTTATCAAGGTTTTCCGGAGCTTCAAGTAGAAACTTACAATTTAGTTCGGCCAAGTTATTTTTGAAAGGTTTGCTGGTTAAATCCAGTTTTGTCGAATATGACCCAAGATTTTCTGCTGCACTAACAAAACATTCTGGCGATGGTATTTCAAAAGAAATATCTTTTATATATTTTGCTACGACTTCATATTTTTTTTGATTATTTGTCTCGCTCATCTATTTCCTCAGCCTGAATTTCTATTGTGTTTGCATTATCTTGATCTTGCTTTTTTTGAATATTGGTATCACTTCCAAAAATTTTTAATATAATGTTTCTTGAAAAAGGAATAAGCAGCAGTACTCCTATTGTGTCAGTAAAAAAACCAGGAATGATCAATAAAATAGCTGCAATTATTAGACAAAATCCATTTAAAACTTCTTTTAGCGGTTCTTGGTTATTACGAACGGTATTAGCAGCAGAATAAAGCATTGTGATCCCTTGCATTCTCACAAAATAAAGTCCTACTGCCGCAGTCAATAAAGTTGCTAATATGGTATTGAAAGCACCTATAACAGTACCTATTTTTATCATGAAGTATATTTCAATTAATGGAATAAATATTAAAAATAGTATTGTAAATTGCATTTAATGTTGAAATAATTACTTTTATAGAAATTACAAGAATGAGCGAAAATTTTGGATATATAGATATTATTTTACTCGCAATTATGGCGGGTTTTATACTATTAAGATTAAGAAGTACTCTTGGCAAGGGTGCAGATAACATGCCTATGAAAGCTAGATTTACGCAAACACAAGCAAATGAAGAATTTGTTAAAACGACTGTAAATGATGAGCCAAAGCAAGACGAGAGTAAATTTAATGAAAAAACTTTTGTTAAGGGAGCCGAGGCAGCTTATGAAATAATTATTAATGCTTTTGCGCAAAGTGATCGCAAGACACTAAAGCCACTTTTAACTAAAGATTTATATAAAAGCTTTGATGACGTTATTAAAGAAAGATCAGTTAAAAAAATAACATCTGATATGACTTTTATTGGAATTAAAGAAACAAAAGTTCTCGATGTTAACGTAGTTGGTTCAGTTAATAAGGTTAAAACTAAATTTGTGAGCGAAATAGTAAATTGTTTAAAAAATGATAAAGGCGAAGTCATCGAGGGTAATCCAGAGCAAATCAAGCTAGTTACAGATGTATGGGTATTTCAAAAGGATTTAAAAAGTAATGATCCAACTTGGTATTTAACTGAGTTATCAAGTGAAGAAGAAACCAAACACTAAACCGACCGATCAAGATCTAAAAGATTGGAATTCTTTCATAGACAACATAAGCAATATTGAAGATAAAGACGCCCCCATTGATAATGTTTTAGAAAATAATCAAAGTCAAAAGTTGTTTGATATTAGAAAAGATCTTCATGGTTTTAAAATGCACGAAGCATTAGAGCTGGTATCACAAACTATTAATCACGCTATTAAAAATAAACTAAGAAAAATTCTTTTTATTACAGGTAAAGGCTTACATTCTAACAAAGAAAAAGATCCTTATGTGTCAAAAGATTTAAGCTTATTACGTTATGCTGTTCCAGATCATATTAATAACTTCTTCTCTGATAATGTAATTAAAATTGAAGAAAGTCCTTTAAAACTTGGCGGCTCCGGTTCAATAATTGTTCTGTTAAAAAAATAAATATTGTTTAAATTGGTAAAAATGAAAACCATAAAAATAATATTTTTTTTTTTCTTTATTGCGTCGTTTTTTAAAGTATCTGCAAAAGATCTAGCTACGTGGGGTATCACTGGAAGCAAATGCTCTCAGGCGTTGACTTTTGTAAAAAGGTACGGATCAAATGGTAAAATAGCCTTATCAAGTGGCATTCAAGGTTTCTTAACTGGTTATAACAGCGCTGTAATGTTGAACAATTTACAAGGTAAAAGCAAAGAAAAAGCTAGAGTGATAAATCGCTCATCATTAGACTCAATTACAAATTACATGATTTCCCAATGCCAACGTAAACCTACAGACTCAGTTTATGTTGTATTAATGAAATATTATAAAACACTTCCTTACGCAAAGTATTAAAGTAATTTTTATGCAAAGAAATTATTTAAAAGATGCTAGACGTGTTTACGATGTTTTAAAAAAGGGTGGTATTGCAATTGTTTACATGAGGAATGCGTACGCTATCATGAGCGGAACCGATAGTGCTCTTCAAAAGGTTTATACAGCAAAAAAAAGAAGTCTCAGCAGACCTAGTGGTCTTGTGGCCAATGCAAAAACTCATCAAAAACTTCATATATTAAGTAGTGAAAAAAAAAATATTATTAAAAAATTTTCTAAAAAATATAATTTACCAATCTCAATAATAGCACCTTATAAAAAAAAACACCCAATGGTTTCTAAATTTTCACTTTTTAGTAAGAAACTAGCAACTAAAAATAATACAGTAAACCTGTTACTAAATTCAGGACCGTTAAGAGAGCATATTGCAGATCTTAGTTTGCAGGATAACTTTCCCTTAATAGCTTCATCAGCAAACTTATCTCAACGAGGGACAAAATATAGAGTTAAGGATATTGAGACTAGAGTAAAAAGGTGCGCCGATATTATTATTAATTATGGACCGTGTGAAATATACAAAGAGGGAAAAACATTCGATCATAATGGTTTGTCGTTATCTAGTACGCAAATTGATTTTAGGGATATGAGTGTTGTAAGAAAAGGAGTATACTTTAAGGAAATCTACAATATTTTTAAGGACGAATTTGATATAAATTTAGCTTTAAGATTATAGAATAAATTTAGATAAATCTTTATCTTTGGCAATATCTCCCAAATGTTTATCCACGTAGGCTTTATCAATTTTAATTTTTTCGCCACCTTTATCAGGAGCTTCAAAGCTAATCTCGTCTAAAATTTTTTCTAAAATGGTATGCAATCTTCTTGCACCAATATTTTCTATCGTCGAGTTTATGTGTGTTGATATTTCTGCAATAGTATCGATTGCATCATCTGTAAATTCAAGCGTTACATTTTCTGTTCCAAGAAGTGCAGTATATTGTTTTATTAAACTATTATCTGGTTCTTTTAAAATTTTTATAAAATCATCTTTTGTCAGAGCATTTAACTCTACGCGAATTGGTAGTCGACCTTGCAGCTCTGGCAATAAATCAGATGGCTTTGCAAGTTGGAAAGCGCCTGATGCAATAAACAAAATGTGATCAGTTTTTATAGGACCATGTTTGGTATTAACAGTTGTTCCTTCTATTAAAGGTAAGAGGTCTCTTTGTACTCCTTCTCTCGACACATCTGCACCTGCCCTACCATCTGATCTTGCTGAAACTTTATCAATTTCATCTAAAAAAACTATTCCATTATTCTCAGCAGCAAACTTTGCTTCTTTTAGTACCTGGTCATCATCCATTAATTTATCCGATTCTTCTAGAATAAGGTATTCGTAAGACTCTTTTACTGTCATTTTTTTCTTTTTCTTTTTTGTCAATCCTTTTCCAAAAATATCTCCAATACTCACCATGCCGACATTTCCCTGCATTCCTGGAATTTCAAAAGATGGCATTTGAGGATTATCTTGGACTGAGATTTCTATTTCATTATTATCTAAATCTCCCGCTCTAAGTCTTTTTCTATAACTTTCCTTTGTTGCAGCACTTGCATTTTTTCCTACCAAAACTTCAAGAACTCTATTTTCAGCAGATAGTTGGGCTTTAGCTAAAACTTCTTTTTTTTTCTTCTCTTTAACGAGTGCAATTGAAATTTCAATTAAATCTCTAATTATTTGTTCGACATCTTTTCCAACATAACCAACCTCAGTAAATTTTGTTGCTTCAACTTTAATAAAGGGTGCCTCAGCAAGCTTTGATAACCGTCTCGAGATTTCTGTCTTACCGACTCCTGTCGGTCCAATCATTAAAATATTTTTTGGAAGAACCTCTTCTTTAATTTCATCTGGTAACTCTTGCCTTCTCCATCTATTCCTTAGAGCAATAGCAACAGCCCTTTTCGCTTGTGCTTGCCCTATTACAAAACGATCTAACTCAGAAACTATTTCTCTTGGAGAGAATGAAACAATTTTTTGGTTTTCTTCCATTAAAGTTTTTCAGTTGTAATATTATGATTTGTGAATACGCAAATATCAGCTGCAATTTCTATTGATTTTTTTGCAATTTCTTCTGCAGATTTTTCCGAGTCTATCATTGCTCTAGCAGCTGCTAATGCGTAGTTTCCGCCCGAGCCAATTGCTATAATTCCATGTTCTGGTTCTAATACATCGCCATTGCCACTAATAATAAAACTATTATCTTTATCTGCTACTGCCATTAATGCTTCTAGTCTTCTTAAATATTTATCGGTACGCCAATCTTTCGCCAACTCGACAGCTGCTCTAGTCAATTGGCCACCATGTTTTTCTAGTTTAGATTCAAGCCTTTCAAATAATGTAAATGCGTCAGCTGTAGATCCAGCAAAACCAGCAATAACATTTCTTTTTTCGATTTTACGGACTTTTTTTGCAGTACTTTTCATTACAGTGTTGCCAATACTCACCTGGCCATCACCAGCTACAACAACATCTTTATTTTTTCTTATAAGTACGATTGTTGTACCATGCCAATCTAAACTATCTTTATTTTGCTTCATTTTACTATTATTTGGTTATTAATTCTAAATCTTCAAGGTATAAATTTTATAGCTTATGATATAAATAATTTAAAAGGTAATGAGAAAAGCTTCAATAAATAGAGATACCAAGGAAACCTCGATCAAAGTCGACATTAACCTTGATGGGACAGGTAAAGCTAGCATTAAAACCGGTATTGGTTTCCTAGATCATATGATGGAGCAAATAGCTAAACATTCGCTCATTGATATTGACTTAAAAGCTAAAGGCGATTTACATATTGATTTACATCATACTACAGAAGATAGTGGAATTGCATTCGGGGAGGCCTTAAAAAAAGCTTTAGGAGAAAAAAAAGGAATTAAAAGATATGCAAGTGCCACTATTCCTATGGACGAAACGCTGAGCAGAGTTTCATTAGATTTGTCAAATCGCCCTTATCTAGTTTGGAACGTAAAACTTGCAGTAGAAAAATTAGGTGAAATGGATACAGAACTTTTCAAGGAGTGGTTTCACGCATTTTCACAAAGTGCTGGTATAACATTACACGTTGAAAACATTTATGGTGATAATTCGCATCACAAAATAGAATCTTGTTACAAAGGTCTAGCAAGAGCTTTGAGAGAAGCTGTGCAAGTTGATCAAAGAGCAGAAAACATAATACCATCGACCAAGGGCACTATTTAAGATTTAATGAAGATTGCTATAATCGATTATGAAACTGGCAATTTGAAGTCAGTTTCAAAAGCATTAGAACTTGCATCGAATAATGTCTTACAAAAATCTAATATTGAAATAATAAATTCAACAAAAGATTTAAATAATTTTGATAAGGTGGTCTTACCAGGACAAGGCTCTTTTAAACAATGTTTCCAATCTTTAAATTCAATTCATGAAATTCTTGATGGGTTATCAGATTTTGTTATGGTTCGAAAAAAACCTATTCTTGGAATATGCGTTGGCATGCAACTATTTTCTTCCTATGGAGACGAGGATGGTGGCAGTGAGGGCCTAGGATGGATTGAAGGAAAAGTAAAAAAAATAAATTTGAAAGATAAATCATTAAAATTACCTCACATGGGTTGGAATAATATTCAAATTACACCAAACTCAAAATTACTTAATGGAATTGATAACGATAGTCACTTCTATTTTGTTCATAGCTTTGCTTTTGATGTAAATGAAAAAATGTATGTATCGGCAACAACAAATTATTCAATTGAAATTGTTTCTGCAATTGAGAAAGAAAATATATTCGGAACACAATTTCACCCAGAAAAAAGTCAGGCCAATGGCATAAAGATATTGGAAAATTTTGTGAGAATATAATGATTATATACCCAGCAATCGATTTAAAAGATGGAAAGTGTGTAAGACTGACTAAGGGAGATTTTAATCAGGAAACTATTTATTCAAGATCTCCATTGGAGCAAGCAAAAGTTTTCGAGGAAAAAGGTTTTCAATATTTGCATGTAGTAGATTTGGACAGAACAATTGATAAATCTAAATCAAATTTATCAACTATAAAAACTATTATTCAAAACACTAGTCTGAAAGTTCAAGTTGGTGGCGGTTTAAGAACAAAGGAGACAGTTGAAGAAGTAATTGACTTGGGTGTTGAAAATATTGTTATGGGGACTGGAGCTGTAAATAATCCTGATCTTTTGCTTGAAGCCTCTCAGAAACACCAAAATAAAATTTCTGTAGGTCTGGACGTTAGAGAAAAAATGATTGCTTTAAAAGGGTGGAAAGATCAAACACAGATTTCATGTTTTGATTTTTTAGAAACAATAAAAAATTTGCCACTTCGAAGTATAATTTTTACTGATATTAACAAGGATGGTATGAAACAGGGTGTAAATATTGAAGATACTTTAAGGATGGCTGAAAGCTCAAACATTCCTGTAACTGCCTCTGGTGGCGTTTCTAGTATTGAAGATATAAAAAATATTAAAGAAAAGAAAAAAATTTATGGTGTTGTTGTCGGTAAAGCGATTTATGATGGGTTAATTAATTTAAACGATTTAGTAAAACTCAATGCTTAAAAAAAGAATAATTCCATGCTTAGATGTTAAAGATGGAAGGGTTGTTAAAGGTATTAATTTTGTTGATTTGATCGATGCTGGTGACCCAGTTGAACAGGCATCTATTTATAATGAAAACGGTGCTGATGAAATCTGTTTTCTAGATATTACTGCGAGTAGTGATAAACGAGATATTTTATTGGATACAGTAAAAAAGACAGCTGAATGTTGTTTTGTACCTTTGACTGTTGGTGGAGGAGTTCGATCAATTCATGACATACGAAAACTTTTATTAGCTGGTGCTGATAAAGTATCAATTAATACTGCAGCTATTAAAAATCCTGATTTAATTAAAGAAAGTTCAAATAAATTTGGTTCACAATGTATCGTTGTTGCGATCGATGCAAAAAAAACGAAGAATAATACTTGGGAAGTTTTTACACATGGAGGCCGTCAACCTACCCAATTGAATGCTCTTGATTTTGCTAAACTAGCAGAAGAGAATGGAGCTGGTGAAATCTTGCTTACATCAATGGATAGAGATGGAACCAAAGAAGGCTATGATATTGAATTAACTAAAACAATATCAAGTAGCTTAAATATTCCTGTGATTGCTTCAGGTGGTGTAGGAACTTTGAAACATCTTAAAGATGGCATTGTAGAGGGCGGTTCTAGCGCTGTTCTAGCAGCATCAATATTTCATTTCGGCGAATATTCTATTCAGGAAGCAAAAGAGTATTTAAAAAAAGAGAATGTTCCTGTAAGATTGTAATATGTTTAATGTCTTTGAAGCATTAGTCAAAACTATTAGAGATAGAAAAAGTTCATCAGAGCAAGAGTCTTATACAAAAAAATTATTAACGGATAATAATCTTTGTAGGGAAAAGGTTATGGAAGAAATTAATGAATTAGTAGATGCTTTAAGTAAAAAAAAAAATGAAGTACATGAGGCAGCTGATGTCATTTACCATCTTTTAGTTTTATTGGAAGCAAATGATATTAAAATTGAAGATGTTTTAAGTGAACTAAAAAAACGTCAAGGCATTTCAGGTTTGGTCGAAAAGGCAAATAGAGAATAATGACTTACGACACGAATAATATTTTTGCAAAAATTTTACGAAAAGAAATTCCTTGTAATAAAGTTTATGAAAATGAACATGCATTGGCTTTTAATGATATTAACCCACAAGCAAAGGTACATATTTTAGTGATACCTAAAGGATCATATGTCGACGTTGATGACTTTTCAAGAAATGCCTCAAAAGAAGAAATAGCTTCATTAATGTATGCAGTAGCTGAGGTTTGTTAGATCACTAAAGTTTCACTAACTGAAGGCGGCAATGGATTTAGATTAATTGCTAATACTGGGCCTGATGGAAGTCAGGAAGTTCCACATTTTCATTATCATGTTATGGGCGGTGAACCTATGGGTTTGAGAGGACTTCGAAAATCTTAAAATGAAAAAAAGAGTTTTTTTGAAATACTTTTTTAGCGCAACTGCTTCAATTTTCTTTTCAACATTTCCTAGTTTTTCAAAGTCTCATAAAAAAAAATCTAAAGGTAAAAAGAAAGGTATCAAAAAAGGTAAAAAAAGGAGACAATATTTTATAAATAGTATTTATCCTAATTTAAAAATAGATTCTCCAAGTCATCAAAAAATAGATGGGTTTGTTCAGCCAAACACCATCTCATTAGAAATATATAAAATGGCAGGGATATTACCTGGACCACCAATATCCGAAGACACAAAAGTACAAAAAAAACGTGGAATGTTTAAAACTGGTCTAAGGGCGAAATTTTATAATAAGAAAAAGCTAGTAATCTGTGATGATTGTTGGGCAATTAATTATTCACATAAAAGAGAAGGTAGACCAGCGTATCACAAAGGTCGTGACTTACCCATGAATTTTAATGAACCTGTTTTAGCAATGGCTGATGGTACTGTTGTGGGCTTATTTGAAAATTTAATGAGCAGAAAAGGTGTTGAAGTTGTTTTGAGACACACACCCCAACAAAGTGGAACAAAATATTATATTTATACTCAGTACACTCATTTTAATAAATGGCCTTTAGATTTAAAAATCGGCCAAAAAATTAAAGTTGGAGACGTCTTAGGTCCAAATGGAAATTCAGGAAAAAAAGGAAGAAATGTTAGAAGACCAGCATTACATTTTGCTGCTTTTTATTCTAAGTCACCTAGTTGGAGTATTTTTAAAAGGGGTTTTTTAGTAAAAGATGGTTATTGGATGGATCCTATTAGTTTTTACAGAAACGAAGAGCCATTTGATAATCAATCCGTAAAAAAATTGAAATCTAAAGAAAAAAGTCCAATAATTGGATACAAAACTAAGTTTGGAAAAATTTTACCAGAGGGTGCAAAAAAAGTGTGGCCGTTTGCGTATAAAGGTTCATAAACCTAAAAAAAACAATGAATGTTCAAAGATTTTTTTTAGACATGAATTCAAAAATGGATCTTGTCCCAGCAGAGTGTGGTATTGCAGGTCTCGTCATTGAAGAGAGTGACAAATCAGATCCACAATATTGTAAGTTTCTTTACCAAAAAATTGGTGAGGATTTTCATTGGAAAGATAGGTTAGCGTGGTCGCTAGAGCAATGGGGCACCTACTTAAATCAAAAGAATTTGAAATTTTTCATAGCTAAAATTGGAAATGATGTTGTAGGATTTTATGAATATCTTCATCATGATGAAAAAAAAGAGGTAGAATTAACTTATATGGGAATTTTTAAAGAATACTTTGGAAAAAAATTAGGTGGATATTTATTAACACATGCTTTGAGATCTGGTTGGTCACACCAGCCAAGCAGAATATGGGTTCATACTTGTACTCTTGATCATCCAAACGCTTTACGAAATTATATTGCGCGCGGTATGAGTATTTTTAAAAAAGAGAATGTTAATGTCTAATTACTATAATTTGGTAAAATAAACTTCTCTTTTAATTCTGAGTTAATTACTGGATTCAAAATATTAAATATTACTGGTTCTTGATTGTAACTTATGGTTTCCCAACCTTTTAGCATCTTATTTTTCTTTCCAAAAAAAATTTTTACATAGATTCCTTCATTTGCTCGAATTTCATAAAAATATTTATTAGATGTTTCTTTGACATCAGATGAGTCAATTATTTTTAAATTTTCTAAAATTTTTTTCTTATTTAAAATTATATTAAAGGCGGAGTTTTTTATAGGATATCTATAAGATCTTTTGAATTTATGCTTTATGATGTACAAACTTTTATTTGTAACTAATATTTCTTTACCATCTTCACTGTTA
>VMHT01221617.1_pt1 | contig 10522 bp, 12 predicted proteins | sample 4693611 | NCBI WGS metagenome assembly VMHT01 (sample SAMN12280063, study PRJNA550983) | marine metagenome | isolation source: seawater sampled from same location over 5 years 0.02-0.2 micron viral filtrate | place: USA: collected off the coast of southern California halfway between the port... ...
GGCTCATAAGACCCACGCTCTAACCACTGAGCTACAGGAACTCTATATTATATATACTATTTTTTTAAGTCTTGTTTTTATTTTTGTTTGAAATAAAAACTTAATTTAGACGATATTTTCTATATCTTTTGGGACGTTGGGGTCAGGTGGGATGAGTCCCTCCTTCTTCATGCTACGAATGAGTCGGGTGATACCGATACCGCCACCAGAGCGAGTGAAGAAGTCAAAGTTGAGGTAATCTTCAATTTCCTTGTCTGTGCGTTCCTTACCGAATAGGTCGTAGAGCTTCTTCTTGTATTTTCCGCCGGAGATTGTGTTAAAGCGATCACGCATTACTTGTTTATCAGTTTCACGTTCAGCGGAGCCGATAGTTTCTTGACCGGACAGGATAACATCAATCTTATTGGCAAGGTCAGTGGTAGAATCACGTTTCATGTTCCAGAAGGGGTCGGTATGTTCTGGGAAATTACAGAGGAAGTATGTTGCCGAGTAGTCTTCGTTTAGCGCTTCTTCGTGTTTGTGTTCTAGTTCTTTTACTTCATATTTTTCTGCGATATCGGTATAATTACCATGTTCGAACTTGTTCTTTGGGTATCCGAGGTATTCAAGTAGTTGTTCTTCCATCTTGGATAGATCGTTCATATCACCGTGTAGTTCAAATTCAAATAGGGGGAAGATGAGGTCGTGCCGGCCTTCAACTGGTGTAGGTTCTTGGCGGTAGCTGGTAGATTGGCAGAAAAATCCCTTGGCTGTTGGGTTTTTGAGTAGTTCATATTCGAGCCACATTTGACCGGTTTGGGGAAGAGGCCATACTTTGTTATCATAATTAAAGGATGCTACGGTCCATGGATCTTCGCATGCGGCAAGGATACTGAGGCGGTTTTGTGGGTGTGCCTCGGTAAAACCCTTGTTGAGGAAGAATGTGCGTAATTTTTGGACTACGTAGTTATATTCATAGCTATTAACGATTAGAGAACTGTCATAAATAGATTCTTGAGTTGTCTTAGGACGACTTAGTTTGAGACCCATTGTTTTTTATTGGAGTAGTTATTGTCTTAAATTTCTTTTTACCTCAGGAGATTATACATTTACAACAGGATGTTTTTTCTTTTGGGGAGGGTGGTTGTGGTATAAGTTTTTTGTTTTCGTGGCATAACGGGCATGTTGATTTTCTTTTTAACCATGTGGTGATACATTTTTTATGATATTTATGATAACATTCCATTGTTAATTGGGGTTCATCTGTTAATGGAGAGAGACATATGCTACATTCTTCTTCTGCTTCTATCATTTATTATGTCAAATAATAAATAGATTATGGATAGTAATCTGCTCGTCTGCCTGTGCCTCTCATTGTAATACGTACTTGGTCCATGAGATTATCGGGTAATTGAGAGCGAATCATAGCTTTGAATCTGTAAGAATTACATATACTATTGACACGATTCTTATATTCTAAAATAGCATTGATACCTCCTTCATTAAAATCATTTACTAAATTTTGGTGAGTAGTACTTAGACTTGATGCGACTATATCAACACACATGCCTGGATTATTCCCTTGGCCTCTGATACCGAATAAATAACCCATTACTGGATCACATAGTTCATTCCAATTTGCTAGATTCAATATACGGTCATTTTCGGGCGCATTTTGGCGTCTTCTACTAATAAGATTTATGAATTCTTGGTGATTATTTGTTATATGTGTGTTAACAGAATTGACTAATATATCTACAAGACTGGGCATTAAATCTAACATGATAACACCATTACCATTTGGTTGCCACCCCATACGTCCAGCATAGGAACCAATTCTTTTATCCCTATGAGCATAACTTACAATTTCACCATTATACATTAATTGACCAGTAGTAGCTGTATAATGAGATACTCCCTGTTCTTCAAGGTCTTGTCTAACTGCACGAATATCGGTATTAACATCGTATTCACCTCCGCCTATAATAGCACCTGTCATCTCACGAACATATATTCTCATTCTTTTTGCGGCGCCACCTGGCCTTAAACCACGACTTGCACGTACCCAACCGGTTGGTGAGGGGGCAGAACTTCTTTTCTTAGACTTCTTACGTGATGCCTTACGGGACTTTTTACGTGATGCCTTACGGGACTTACGCGACTTACGCGACTTCTTACGGGAGCCCTTACGCGACTTCTTACGGGAGCCCTTACGCGACTTCTTACGGGAGCCCTTACGGGACTTTCTACGGGACTTTCTACGGGATACCTTACGGGACTTTCTACGGGATTTCTTAGGTGAATTAATAATTCCGGCCTTTGCACCGGCGTCGGTAACTATTTTATATTTTCCAGTAATTGGATGTTTAACACATCTCTTGGGTGTTCTAATTCTAGCTAATCTCTTTGGCATAGGAGGACAATTTTCAGAATATTCCTTTGAACCGTGTTCTACAATTTTGTAAGGAATTCTTTTTGGTGGCATTTATAATATATAAATAAATATAATTCACGAAATGAAAATGAAAATATAAAGAGTGTTGGTAGTAATAAATAGGAATGTATTCTGAAACACAGGAAGAAACAGTTGTATATTTAGGCTTACGTGATCAGTCTTTTAGGGACCTAATTCGTGGTCTCTTAGAGAAGGGCAAATTGAAGGCTAAATATATTGATTTACTCACATCAGATGAGAGTATGAAAGTATATGGGCAGGCGTTTACGGCTGCTTCGGCGAATCCAGATGAAAACTATGAGATATTTGAACAGCTTGGTGATGTATCTGCGAATAAGTTTATAGTGTGGTATGCTTATAGGCGTTTTCCTCAGTTGAAATGTCCATCTGGAGTTAAGGTGGTGGCTCGTTTGCGTATTAATTATGGAGCCCGACAATCTTTTTCCGATATTGGAGAAAGATTGGGATTTTGGCCGTATATTTCGGCAAGTGAAGATGATAGATTGCGTAAGAAGAAGGATAAGTTGGAGGATTGCGTGGAGTCCTTTATTGGTTGTACTGAGTATTTGTTGGACAATGCATTTCGTCCGGGTGTGGGCTATGCTATAGTATATGATATTTTATCTAATATATTTGATGAGATTCAGATGTCGTTGCGATATGAGGATTTATATGATGCTAAGACTCGTTTGAAGGAGTTGTTTGATTTGTATAAGACTCAGCTTGGTTCTTGGATATTTGTAGATAACCGTGATGATAAGTTGGCTATATCACAGGTGTATATGATACCTGCTAATTCTCGTAATAAACAGGTTATTAAGCGTAAGATTGGTGATAATATTATAGAGGAAGCTCCAAGTGATTGGAAGTTGATGGGAGAAGGTAAGGCTGCTAAAAAGGGCGACGCTCAGCAAAAGGCTGCTGAGGCTGGGTTGAAGTTGTTGAATGAGAATGGTTGGGTGAAAGAGATTCCTGAGGAGTATAAGTATTTTTGCGAGTAGAATCTCTTATTTTGAGTTTTTGAATTTGTAGTTTGGTGTGTTGGTGTATATTTCTACATTTAAAGGAACAGAAGTGTTTATCTTCCATAAAAAACCAATCTTCATTTGGTAATAAAAATTTAAAACAGTTAGTACATCTTATTTTAGATTGTTCCATTTATGAATAGTGTGATATATTATTTTTAAATATATCACCCTTTAAAACTTTAAAAATAATAATTTTGAAGGTGGTTTTGTTCTTTAAAAACAATGATTTTTGGAACTGAATCATTAAATTTATTGTGATATAAAATCGTACAAAATATGAATAAATGTTAACTACCGAGAGTATAACTTTTGGTAAATACAAGGGATTTACGTTGGAACATGTCTTTAAGGACCGTGACTATTGTAAGTGGTTGTTGGGTCAGGATTGGTTTGAAAATAGTTATGAGTATTTGTATAATAGGTTGAAGGAGTATAATCCTAAGGATTATTTTTTGAAAGGTTTTGATTCTACGGGGGAATTTTTGAATGATTATGAGTATTTTAATTTGAATCGTCCGGAGGAGGTTTCTTTGCCCCTGACGGAGGGAGAGAAGATTTGTTATTCTTATTATTTGGGAATGATAGATGATTTGCGTAATAAGATATACGATAGGATGGAGAATGAGGAGGAGAATGCCTATGATATTAAGGCTCCGACTAATTGGTTGAAGCATTTTGAGAAAACTTGTGGTATTCCTCGTGGTGAGTTTAAGATTTTCTTATCTGCTTATGAGTTGCCTAACATACCATATATAGTTGAGAGAATAAAGGAGGAGGGAGGTTTGGAGTATAAGGGTGCCAAGTCGTTTTTGATAGCTAAGGAGCGTTCTGAGGAACAGGAGAAGTGGTGGGAGGGTGTATTGAAGGATAGGTATGGGGAGGAATTGGGAGCTCAGTTTAAGTATCAGAACTGTATATTTGATTTTTTGAATATATCAACGAATACTATATTTGAGTGTAAGTTGGGTTTGAAGGATTTTTGTGACGAGCAGTATCGTAAGTATAAGTTGAGTTTGGGTGAGTATAGGATAATATATTTGATAGGTCGTGATGGTGTGATAAATATGGAGAAGAAGGAGATATATACGACGAATAAGGGTTATTATGATGAGTATTTGGTTCATATTCCGTTGATGAAGGAACCTAGTTATTTGGATAAGTTGATAGAGGAATTTAATGTTGTAGAGGTAGAAGATGTTTCTGGATTGTTTGGAAAGTAGATATAAAATATTCTTTCCTAAACATAAATGATGGAATGTTTTTACGATTTTTGTGGTAATGGTGAAGAGGAAAGTGTTGGATTATCAGATGGTAATTTGCTGGTTGTGAAAATTCCTACAAATGATTTTTCAGAACCGGATAATACTACGGAAATAGTGGTTGAGGGTGATTTTAGTCCATGTGAGTTTTATCTCGAACCACGCTCCCCTCCGGGACTTGAGCCTGAGTTTGATTCTATCAGATTAACATGTAATGAGTTTCCGAGGCGTTCTTCTAAGTTTACTGAATTTATGGAAACTGTTCCTGCTGAAAGTGTTAGGAATAGTTTTTAAAATTTATGATTTTATTATAATAATAATAAAATGGCAAATAAATACTCTCCAAATTATGATGTAGATCCCTGTCAGTGTCAAATAGTTCATTCACGTCCTGGACGTGAAGGTAAGTATGATAGTATGGAAATGTGTGTAGCTTCAACGGGATGTCAGAAGCAAAAGATGTTTAAGCCTGTCTATAACACGGATGATTATAGTTGTACTTGTCGTGAGGCTCCAAATGGTGGTGAATACACGAATCTAGAGAGTTGTATTCAAAATACGGGTTGTAAGAAGTATAATCCTGCTGTTCCAGGACCTTGGTATGTTTTACAGGGATGTGATGCTCGTTATGGTCATGACACGTGTAATGAGATGCAATACAAGTGTAAGGGTTATGAAACTTTGCCTTCTGATTATCTTGAAGAGGTGGGTGGTTTGGCTCAGAAAAGTTTGAAGAGATGTTTAAATGGTTTTGGAACCGGTCATCCATATACTTATTTGGATGGCATTCAAAATAAGGGTTGTGGGATATGTACTAAGGCGGATTGTGATAATGCTAGGAAGAATAATTTGTTAAAAGATTTTGAAGCACCAGATTATGACGGTACTTGGCCTAACTGGTTTGCTTGTAGGGTCGGAGGAGGTGGTTACAGTAGGACAAGGGCTATTGACCCAAATTATTTCAAGGGTAAGGATTATTATGGCAATCCACTTTGTAAGAAGGGTTGTTGTAATATTAAGTCTTGTATATAAATTACTGGCAAACACCTTGGTTATTTGAAACATCGTCCCAGTAGTAGCTGTCCCAAGGTGCGCCTTGAGGTGAGCAGAATAGGTTTACTCCTTGGTATGTTCCGCATTCGGTGCCTCCTACTAAATTACATCTACATGTTGGTGCTAGACAATCATTGGAATTTTTGGTAAAAGCAGTTGTTCTACATTTTATGCGACCAATGTCTGGTCCGGAGCAATCTACTGGTTGCCATGGTCTTCCTGAAGATTTAACCATGGGGTTGTGTTCGTAGGTGTGGTTTATAGTTTCGTATTGGTTCATTTTTATTAATTTAAAGATAAAAATTATATAATATAGAAGTTATCCTCGTTAGCTCAGTTGGTTAGAGCGCACGGCTGTTAACCGTGAGGTCATTGGTTCGACCCCAATACGAGGAGTAGTTTCCCTAACCCCAAGGGTTAGGGAAAATAAGTTTATTGTAGTATAAAAATCTCGTTTCCACAATCCCAAATATGTTTTGTTAGAGTTAGGTTTGCCTCTTGGAACAAGTTGAGTATTTCATTGATTTTGAATATATAGTAGTATCTGTTATATATTTTACCGTATTGGTTCCATTTGACTATTGTATCTCCATATTCGTGGAATTCCCTTCTGGTTTTCTTTGGTTGATTGATGGACCAGACTGATATTATGATTCTACCGTTTGGTTTTGTGATTCTTTTCATTTCCTGGAGTGATTTTTTGCGTCTTTCTGGGTTTGATAGGTGATGGAAGGCGGCTATACACATGACGCAATCAACGCTGTTGTCTGTGAGTGGTATGTCGCACATGTCTCCTTGTAGTACGTTGAGGTTTTTGTCTTGACAGATTTTGAGAAGTTCTGTTGAGTTGTCAATGCCGATGAAGTTGTATTTTGTGTTGTTCATGTTTCTGCCGTTTCCACAGCCTAGGTCGCACACTGTTGAGTTTTCTGGTAAATCGTTTATAGATTCGTTAATCCAATTCCAAGTATATGTTCTTGTGTTGTTAAAGTATGATGATATGTTGTTGTATATGTCTTTGACGTGTTTGTTTTCAAATTCCATTGTGAAAAATTTAGTTTATATTGTGGTTAAAATGATTTAACATAAATCATTTTCAAATCTATTTATTTTTTGGTGGCGGAGTTGGTGGAAATTTACATAGTTCTCCACCGCAGTGGTCGTGGTTGCTTAGGGTTGTATTTTTCTCAGCGAAGGAACTCATAGAGCCTTTATAGTTGTCATTTTCATCAATTTTGAATCTTCCCCAAGGTGTAATGATTGTTGGTTTTTTGAGTTGTAATAGTAGATAATCAATAGCTAACACTCGTCTAATCATTTCTTTTAAGATTATGATATTTTAAATTATAATTTGTGTGTTTATTTTTCTTTATTTAAATTAAAAATGTCTCAGAGTTGTGAAGAAATTTATCCTTTATATGATGAAAATTCTAAATGTGATATTCAATTGTTAGCACAGTTGGTAAATACTGTATGTGAACCAAATATTTGTGGAGGATATTTAAATCCTACTGATTGTAATAATGTACCAGGTTGTTCTTTTGATGTCCAAAATGGTGGTAATTGTAAAAATGATGGCACGGTTGCTAGGACAGCTGATCCAGACGACTGTAGTTCTCGTTGTTGTAAAAATCTTTACATGGACTACTTTAGAAAGTGTATTATCAACGATCCTAATTTCCAATCAGAGTATACTAAAACATTCCCTCCAGCAGTTCAAAGTAATTTTAATCAATTATACCAGACCTGTGATAACCAGATTGAGTTTGATGTAGGTGATATATTCGATCATGGTTTGCATTTGAATGAGGGAGAAGGTATGAGAACAGTAGAAGATAATTTTATAAATCGTACAGAGTATAATTATGATTGTAACGACCAAATAATTTACTGTGGAGAAGACTCTGATGAAAGAGGAACACGTGTGAAATGTTCTAGTAACAGACCTTTTGATGTTAATGATAATATTCAGTCAAATAATGAAATAAGATTACCAGAAGCCGGCCACGCCGAGTTTGCATCGGCATTGGAAGCCCTTGGAGACTGTCCTGTAGGATATGAACCCAAAAGTGACAACCCAGACACTTTTGGAGGTATAGAAGGTGTAACTATTGTAGAAGACACAGAACGAGGAGGTGAAAGGGCCGTTTGGTACAGAAGATGTGCACGGAGACCAGGCTGGGATTGTAATAATCTTTATGGACCAGGTCATTAGACAGATAAACCAGTTTAAAGTTGTATCTCTTTTAATATGAGTACCCGGTTAGCTCAGTCGGTAGAGCGCCAGACTTTTAATCTGGTGGTCGTGGGTTCGAGCCCCACATTGGGTGTTTCCTAATTCTTGGAATTAGGAAATAATTAAAGTTTTTCTTAACATTGTTTCATCTCTGCTTTACCATTTGTATCATCCCAATACAAGTTACCTTTCTTAGCTTTTATGAACGGAATATTGTCTTGTTCATATTTAGAGCGACCATCCATAATGTTTGGGTAATTACCCGAAAATCCCTTGAACCATCCTCTCCATCCACCTCTTTCTCCCACTATTCCCTTTCCTCCCGATTGTTGTTGAGACCTGTTATTATGGTTCTTCTGGCAAGTTAGGAGTTTCTGGTGGTAATGGGTCTGATGGAGTATTTAGAACAAAGTCATCTAAGTCATCTATGTTTCCGACGTCCCCTGGATCGGATTCACTAAAAACTCCATTATCAGAGAATACTTCTGTGATGTCGTCATGTTCTGCTTGAGTCATGTTGTCTCCTGGTGTGCTTGGTGGTGCTGGCATTTTACTTTTTTTACTCTTTTTCTGTGTAGGTGCTTGTTTAGAACGGAATACTGGTTGTTCAAGTTTTGATACATCAACACATAGATTTCCTGCTTTTTTATGACCTCGTCCGGGTTGCCAATTTACGGTTTTTGCTTGTTGGTAGAAACTTGTCTTAAATCCTAGTTCGTCTATAAGTAAATCTCTGTATCTATGTGTGTGAAAACTACCGGCAAATACTATGATATTTTTAGCTGGTAGGGAGTATTTATCTGGTGTATCTTTGAAATTTCTAAACATTCTTGCTACTGTATATAAATCCATTAGGGTTGCTGGTAGTGTTGCTAAGGTATAATACATGTCATCAATAAGTTGTCTTGTGGCTTTACCTTTTAGTATTTTTTCTATGTTAGGCCATGATACTTTTTCTGGGTTAGCCCGTTTATCAGGCTGACTCCATACCATTCGGTATTTTTCTATAGCTTTTCTGACTTCTGGGTATTTTATGTTTTGTAGTTGTTTTTTAACTTTTGTTTTGTCTACGAGGGAATCAATGTGTTTAATCACGGTATCAACATTTTTGAATATTTTTTTGGTTTGTTCATCATTGAGTATTTTCTTAATATCAATATTATAGTAAGTAATGGGACGTTTGTAGTAAAGACCTACTATGATTTTGGTAACCTCAAAGTACTTGTCGTTTGGAACTTTTCTTAAATCTACGTAGTGGGCTCTTAAGTTTGGTTGATCACAATATTTTTTTGACCATGTGAAACAGTCCCAGTATCTTTCATGCACTTTTGCCATCCAAGTTTCACTGACTCTGATAGGGTTTTTATCGTTATTTTCTTTGAATATGTATGGAACTTCTAAGTATAAATCTACAAAACATGTTGCTGTATTGATTTGTTTGTCTATGAATGTTAGTACATCATCTGATTTTTTAGGACAACCATGGTTGTATGTGTGAGAATCACCTAATAATAGTAGTTTCATGTCATATTTTTTTGATTCTATTACCTCAACGTCTGTGAGACTGTATAATTTGCCGAATGGTTTGTAGATAATTGGTTTGGTGGCTTTTATTATGATTGTTGCGATGCCTTCGTATAGAGGTTTATCTATATTCGCAATTAACCCGAGTAAGTAGTATGCGGCTGCTTTGAAAAATTCTTGGGTTTCTTTGTTTAGCATGAAGAAATATTGAATATCATATGTGGAACATAGTTGTTTAATAAGTTCTAATTGTGATACCATTTTTTATTATAGTTATTGTTTTAAAATATTTATTATATATAAATAAAAATGCCACCAAGAAAGATATGGACTGCAACAGAAAAATTAAGACAGATAGAAGGGGCTGTTTGTTTAGGTGTAAGTTATGATACTGCTAAACACTTAACAAGTTATGATGGAAGACCACAAACTCAAGAAGGATTAGAAGCTAAATGCCGAACTATAGATGGTACTAGTTCAGATGATTGTATGTATTATAGTTCTGATGCCAAAATAGACGATTTGATTGAAAATATTAGAAAAGCTTGTCCAACCTTAGATTTAAGTTATAAGGAGCAAATAGATCCAACTTCCCAAAACTATAGAGGTAATTTTACAGCAAAGACCAAAACGCCGTCACAAGCGTTGATAGATGCAGGCACGCCGGTCCCGGATTTGGGGCCTCCGAGTGCATTATGTAAGGCTGCTTTGGAAACTTATTGGGATTCCGGTACCGTTAACAGCGTTGAGAGAGCGGTAGAAGCATCGAACGACACACAGTTTCAATATAGGGATTATGGTGCTACTGATGATGCTGGTAATCCAGTTCAAGAAGAACTTAAAGAGTGTTCTTGTAAATTTGCGGGGGATTGGTACGAAAATGCATGTGACGATGGGCGTTCTATAGTAGAATCTGTGCCTTGTCGTATAAGTAACGTACCAAGTAACCAATTGCTCACAGGTTTAATGATAAAAGATTACGTAAATA
>VMHT01084082.1_pt1 | contig 10521 bp, 23 predicted proteins | sample 4693611 | NCBI WGS metagenome assembly VMHT01 (sample SAMN12280063, study PRJNA550983) | marine metagenome | isolation source: seawater sampled from same location over 5 years 0.02-0.2 micron viral filtrate | place: USA: collected off the coast of southern California halfway between the port... ...
GGGGTCTGTTTAACCAACCAACGACCCGCACACTCAAAGGCTTTAGACGCTTTCTTTTTTCTAGCGTTATGTCCGTTTAGCTTCTTCATCTGTTCCACCTGTCCCGCCAACAACCACATTGTCTATCGTTGTGATACCCACACAATAAGCACTTCATCTATCTCGCCTCCACATCAGCAACCCAGTCGCCGTTCTGGTATTCCCCATAGCAACAATCACACACGACATCACCCCACTCGTTGAAGAAGTAGATGGTAGTACCTTCCCCTCCTTCGATAGCGTTATCACAATCTTCTAACTCACAAATCTCCATGTCTATGCCTCCTAGTCTTTTCTTTTAACTCTTGTCCTGTGTGTCGCAAGCGTACATGTTATTCTCTTTGAGCAGTTTGTAATCAGCTTCGCTCAATCTCTTGTCTACCTGCGTCTTTCTCCAACGACCTAGTACGCCGTTGTTCACTCCTCTAATAGTTTTACCTTTGTTATATCTTCTTCTCATTCTTTTTCCTGTGCTACTCATTGTATCAACTCCATCGGCCACCAATCGGGGGCATCTCTACCCTTCTTCCACTGGGCGAATCTACTTTTATCTTGAATGTAGTAGTCACGATATGCGGTGACGGCATCTACATTTTTGTACTCATCGGGCATGGCCTGTGCAAATGGCGTTAGCTCTCCCTCTGGTATCAAGTGTGCCATGATGTACAGATGCTCTATACCCTTCTCGCATGAGTGTACTTTGTCGAACCTCTTGGTGTACTCGTCGCATAGCATAGCACCGTGGTAGCAAGCCCATAGGAAGTTAGACCTAGAATCACCTACCCATCTGGTGCAGGGGTGAAAATGGTACCCTCCCTTTAGCGGTGTGTTTTTACTTGTTAGTGGCATCATGTCGGGCGTAGCACCGTGACGGATGACGGCGGAGCCTAGTTGTTGGTAAAGCTCCACGACCATCTTAGGAACGTGCTTGTCACAGTACATCTTTGCCGACTGTATCGGGTCTTCGTCTAGTATGAATATGTTCACTGTATCTCCTCCAAATAATCTCGTAGGTATAGTCCTCGGCTTACAGGCTTCTGTGGTACTGGGTCTTTATGAAGTTTGGGTTCCGGTGTCGCAAGCGTGGGTTGGTAGTTTGCGTAGCACGACGGACACTCTGGTAGCTTTCGCCACTCGGCATCGGTAACGTACTGCCCGGATTCTGGTACAGGCTTACCGCATATTCTATCAAACCCCTTTGAGATATGCTTCATCATTCTAAGTCCCACTCCTCAAAGACCCACTCGTCTGTTTCAATCCTTACTACTAGCTTCATGCTTCTTTCTCCTTGTAGTCTGGATGCTCCTCTGGTAACTTGTGCCTTCTTCGCTCCATCATATTGACAAGCAGTATCGTCAGTGCCTTAGCTCCCTTGTCGAATCTCTCCTCTGCTTTCTTTTTTCTTGGGGCTACTGCCATAGTTTCTTTTACGATAGATATATCTATGTCATCAAGGATATGTTGTAGTATCTCGTACTCAACATGGGGTATTGTTTGGCATCTCACTCCTCATCATCTCCGTGGTCCCAAAGGATTCGCTGACACAATGCGAGTATCAATGTTCGGTATTGTGCTTCGATATCTGATAGGTCATCATCGTCCCAATTCTCGTAACAATCAAGAAGGTCGCCGTATGTATTCTCAAATCTGCAATAACTCATATTACTCATGGCAACCACACTCCCCTGTCTTGTGCTTGTCATGTGGCATACCGTGGTTGCACACATCATAGACCCCGGCTTTCTTCCTGTACTCATGAGCTTGCTCTGATACCCTCCATAGTCTAGCCTGTCTTCTCCTCTGTGGCCCGACAATGAATTCTTCTTCCAGACTCTCAACGTAGTCTGCAAACTCCTCCTCTGTGATTGTTGATGTAGTCCAATCATACCTGTTCTTCTTGACATCCCAACCCGGTGTTTCTGGTCCATCTACGGATGAACCCATCTCAATCAACCACTCATACAGATTCATATGTCTATGGTCACTTGAGTATGAGTTTCTGTCATCCATGTAACTGACAAACCAACTTAGGAAGTCGGCCTCCCTCTCAGCATTCGTTCTTTCCCTCATGGGGTTCTTCTCCTGTGTCGCTTCTTGCTCCATGATACTCCATCGAAGCCGTACCTTTAACTGTTCCGTTCTGTGTCGCAAGCGTAATCATTCGACTTGTGACCCGACGACGGGGGTAAGTTACTATTACCGTTATTCTTCTTCGGACCTTATCCAAAATCTCTTGCCACATACTCGACACCTCGACTCTCCTCTAACCCTAGGGCATACCTTACAACCTGACATATCCTTTACCTCTACAATAGTCACAAGCATCTTGTTCCTTTTCACCTGTCATAGCCGTGTAGTGTATTGTAAAGCCTCGGCCTCGACAAGCGGAACAAGTTACTTTTACCATAGTATTACCTACTGTGGGATAACTCCATCCTCTCGTAACTGGTCGTAGTTTTGAATCCATGACAGTAGTACCTTACTAGCCGTCCTTCTGTCTAGGTCACAATGCTCTACTAGGTAGGGCGTAGCACCAAACATGTTGGTTGCTCCCGACTGCCTTAGCACCTCAAGGAAGATGTAGTGTTCTCTCCACTCTGGGTAGTAAGTCATCATATCATCTCCTTATTTTTTAATTCTTTCACCTTCTCGGAGTACAATGCCTTTGCATCTTCTTCGTTATCTACGACCCATCCATCGAAGTATTCCTTGTCAGTATCTGATGTGTGTTTGACCACATCAACGGTCCAGAGATGAGTATCAAGGCGTGATATACTAACTTCTTTGCCTCCAATAATTCCGCTTTCGCACTTACCCTTCATCATATCATCTCCATTATCTCTTGTATCTTATCGGTTTCTTTTGTGGTAAATATAGTACCCGAAGACATGTGTATGTCATACGCCCAAGTGGTCATCATCCCAATTTTCTGTGTCGTATCTGTTTCCTTGTACTGAACAATGCCACATACCATATTTACATTTATCATAGTAATACCGCTTGTCGTTTCCAATTTAACGTAAGTCATCTACTCACCGCCCTCTAAGAATCCTTGCTCTATCTGCTCTATTGCATAGTCCAATCCCTCTACCCAACCGGCGTCAATGTCACTGAGCTTTGTGTAGTCATCGTTGTTGCCGTTCTTCTCTAATCTAGCGAATATGCTATCTCTGGTATTCTTTAGCCTAAGCCTTAGACTCTCCATGTCTGTCATGGCTGGCTCTGGTGGGTTCAAACCGAAGCTACCAATCATGACCCAGTTTCGCTCTAGGTTTCTCTCTGTGAACATGTCATATTCTCCGGCGTACCAAAACTTAGTACCTTCGTCGCTAATCTCCATTCTGTCAATCGTCATTTCTCTATCGTTGTGTTTGTTTCTGTATGTTCCGTACATCTTTCTCACTTATCCTTTCCTCATATCTTTTACTTTTAACCTTATTGTTTTGTATCGCAAGCGTAATCTACCTACATACACCCTGCCCAAAAATCCTCTACGTACTCGCCTGTTTCTCTGTTCCAGTGCATCAAGTATAGCTCACACGGCCATGAGTGACCCCACTCCTGTAAGAAGGCGACTAAGCAGGGTGATAGACCTGTGACGTATAGGTTCACCCTGTTGGGTACTTCCCTATCATGCTCCTCTTTTATGAAGGCCATGTGGTTACGCATCCAATCGTAAGCTACCCGCTCGTTGTTAGTGAAGTCCAAAGGCTCCTCCACTACTTGAGGGAACACCGAGTCAGTAACGCCCGGTATCGGATGCCTAGCATCGCACAAGGCGACGTTCAGCATCTTGTACTCACGCATTACTTCTTCTTTTCCATCTGTCATTATTTCATATCCAATTATTGTTTCATTCATTTTTTCATCTCCTAAGTTATTTTTATTGTAATTGTTGGTGGGGTAGCCGACTGAAATGAAAAGCAAACAAGAAGGAATGTCGACTACCCCGATAAGTATGATGCGAGGGTAAGGCGGAAGGTTGGCCTCGCAACTGAGTACCCTTCCATTAAGTCGTCATGCCCCGTCGGGACTTACGCCAATCCACACCTTACCCTTGCGAGTGTTCTATGCCACTATGCGGGCTACTGCCTCCCTCCAAGCTCTATCCTTGGTTCTCATGCCGGTCCCTAGTAGGGCCGACTCAACTCTCTTTTCATTGACCTTCTCACCCTTGCGGTCATAGACCCATGCGTGGTCTAGGTACTCGGTCACGGTGTTGAATGACTGCCATGCCGTACCTGCCATGCCTCCGGTCGTGTTGTTCTCGGTCTGCTCAAGCTCTAGGAGCCTGTCTAGTGTGTTGTTGCCTCTGGTCGTAAGACCTAGCGGGTTGTCTGTCTTGTGTATCAGCTCCTCATCTGACTTGAGGCCCATAGCGTCAATGTAGTATTGAATCCTATCACCTATCTCCATCTCTACTTCCATGAGCTTCGACGCTTGCGAAGCAAAGTGTTGGTTAAGGTGGTCTGTGACTTTTAGTGCCTCTAGTGCTTGATTGATTCTCTCATCAATTCTGGATGAGTGACGGCATGACAGGCTTCTAGGGTTAATACCTGCATCCTTCATCAAACTCTCTAGGTATGCGAATTGGTTGGTGCATTGTGGTCTGATGTTTGTAGGTAGGAACCTAACACCCGAAGAACCATCGTGTGACCATATAGCGTATAGGTATTGGTCTATGTCATCCCATCCGGCAATTGTGAAACCTTCGGGCATTAGCATACTAGCGAAGCCCTTTCTACCCCCGTCAATCATGCCTATGCGGTCATACTCAACCTTGCCTTCGCCCACCAAGCGGTCAAAGACCTTTAGCACGTCGTTGTTCTGATATACTTTGTAGGTACTGCCCACGTTACCTAGGGCCTGTCCGGTGTCATCCCTGTAGGTGACACTGTGGCCCTTGTGGTGTATGAAATCCCCTCGGTGGTTCATGTACCCCGCCGGGGCTTTCTGGACTGTGAAGTCCAGCCCCGCATTTGCGAGGACTTGTTCTGCCGTCGTTCCTTCTGCCTGTTGCCCTAGTAGGGCGTATGCCGGTAATCTACCTGTCATATTCTCTCCTCTCCTTCATTCCTTTTAACTCTACTGCTCTGTGTCGCAAGCGTCATATCTCGTCTGCCTCCGGTGTGTAGCTCAGTAGAGTTTTCTTCATAGATGGGATGGCCCATGTTTTACCATTGTGTGCCTGTGTGCTTTCCTCATCATCGGACCATGCCTTTAGGAATGCCTCGGTCATCGTCTGTAAGTGGTGGTCCTCGTAGTGCCTCACGAATTTGCTAGTACAGAAAAGACGGGCTTGCTCTATGCTCATGCCTAGCTCTCTGGCCGTCCTGTATAGTGCCTCGTATGCAAGGTTGCCTAGCTTGTTGCGGGTGTACTCCCACTCTTTACCTGCTACCTCCTCCTCGTATTCCTCAAAATACTTTAAGTCTAAATCTAAGTAATTCATTCCACGCAACCGCTTGACTTCTGCTAGGAGAAGTGGTGCGTCTTGCATCAAGGTCTTATCAACCGTTTTCAATTGCTCAATGGTAAAGTACCCACTAAGAATACCATCCCACGGCGCAGGTGTATGTCCTTCGTATTTGTCTGTGTCAATCATTCTTCCTCACCTTCCCACAATGGGTAGCCTTCCATGCTCAAATCAATACCGTCCTCTTGGAGAAGTGCAACTACTTCCTCCAACCATTCGTTGCGCTTCTGCAACCGCTCGACTTCTGCGAGCAGTTCATTGATACCGTCTTTTATTGCCATGCTGTCAGCGAGTAAATCATCAACACCTATTTCATCGGAGTTGATTATTCTGTCAATCATTTCATTCATCTGCTTGTTGTGCTTCATATTCCTTCCTCTCCTTCATTACTTAAGAACCCGTCGTTGTGTGTCGCAAGCGTCATTACTCCTCATCCCACTCGGCTTCTACCTTTCTGAATCTTGGCATTCTGTCGTGAACCAACTCAAGTAGTACCCGGTGTGATTCAGCATCTCCGTCAAAGTCTTCCATGCTCTCCCCGGTCTGCCATCTGGTTAGGTAGTTTAAGCACATTTGCTTGATTACTTTTGCCGTAATTCTTGAGGGGTGGAATCTGTTATGCTCCCAGTCCCATATCCTTTGAATGGCTTCCGTCCTACTGTGAGTGTCGTTGATGTCTAGGGCGTACCCCGCTATCATAGCAACGTCTTCAACATCTAGCGTTTCCGGCTCCGGCCTTATTGTTATTCTAACCTGCCCGTTCTTCCTCATGGCTATTGTGCCGTGTCTGCCCGCACTCATGCGACCATCTCCAATTCTGACCGTAGGTTACTCACTAGGGCATCTATCAAGCCCCATAGCTCCCCGCTAGGTTCGTCTTGTACCCACTTCTTAGCCATCTGCATTTGCGCCTTGTATATTATCTCAAGGTGGTATTTTACGTCGTCTTTGTCCATTTGTATTTGGTGCATTGTTATTTCGTCCATTGTTGTCATCTCCTTGTTCTTATCCTGTCCTTTCCTTCATTCCTTTTAACTCTGTTGAATTGTATCGCAAGCGTCGTACTCACTCCTCCTCTAGCTCATTGACTCGGCGGTCTACGTCGTCCTTTAGGTGTATGTGTTTGCCGTCCTCATCAACCCAGAAGCTGATTAGGGTCAAGTCGTGTGGGCTGACATTTTGATTATTGACCATCAGAGAAACGTCTATGAAGCCACCGTAATGAGTAGTTACCGATAAGGTAACTTTACCGGCCAACCCTAAGAGGCCCGGATTAGTGACCGGTATGATGTGCCTTAGCCGTGTGCCTCCGCTAATCCACCAATAAGCTAGGGTGCTTTCATCCCATCTTGCGTCGCAAGCGTCGCCAACAAAGACCCCTATCTTAGACGCTTTGAGGGCATCCATTATCGAAGTCTTGCCATGCTCCGTTAGTCTGACGCTAGGCGTTTTGTGGCCGTAGCTAATGCCCTCAAAGGCTTCAAACCCGTCGGCCCATAGGAACGTCCACTTATCCGGTAGTGGCTTTGAGGCGAACCTGTTGGTCTGTAAATATCCCCTTCGCATCAAGTCTTGCTCTAGCTCCTTATACGCTTCTTCGTACTGGTACTTTGCGGTTCCTTCTTCGTCGTCATCTCTGTATTGGTATCTTCCGTTACTGTATGTCTGCTCTGTTTCCATGTTCTACCCTCTCCTTCATTCTATTTAACTAATCTGTTTTGTATCGCAAGCGTCGTTATCTCCTACCAATCCTCAATTATGATTGTTGAGTCCTGTGTGCGTCCGTTCCAGTTGTACCCACCCGCTTCAATGACGGTGGTGTAGTCGTGGATATCCTCGTCCTCATCAAGCCCGTATGCCTTGCGTACTTCGTCCTCGTCGGCGTACTCTGTGTAGGTACAACAGATGCCTATGACATCAAGCTCCATTTCGATGCCACAGTCTTCTTCTAGTTGTATGAGGTGTTCGTAGAGGGCGAACCTCCCGGTCCGGGTGAAGTTATCACCTCGGTCCATCTTGTCAAATGCGTTCACAAATTCATATTCGGTTACTGTCTGTTTCATAATGTGTCCTCTCCTTCATTTCTTTTAACTTCTTCGTTATGTTTCGCAAGCGTCGCCTACAAATCCTCCGCAAACTTTCCCTCTGCCTCAACTATGGCATCGGCCCTAGTGTAGCCCCATGCGTATAGGTCATCATTGTACCCCATCATTAGCCAGTCAATCAAGTCATCCTTTGATGTCCCAACCTTGTAGGGTTTATGTTGTTGGTATCTATACACGACCCACATAGGCCATCCAGTGTACTTCTTAGCGTTCTTTGGCGGGCTTGTTGTCTGGTTTGCTTCTTGGTTCATATTGTGTCCTCTCCTTGTTTTTATTTAACTGTGTTGTTTTGTGTCGCAAGCGTCTTTTTCTATGCCTCGCATCCTCCGCAAACCACTCTAGCGGGGTTGCTTGTTATATCTGATTTATGCACCTTGACGGCTTGGAGGGCGGGCATGGTGGCGTTGCATCCGGTGCAGATGCCTTGGACGCCTCGGAGCATCGGGGCCACCAGAGCGGTAGCTACGGCTTGATTTATCCAGTCGATATTGAGGATTTTCTTGACCACTATCTGAGGCCCTAGGGGTTTGAGATTCTGGCCCGCCTCCATGATTTTCTGAGTCTGAGATTTGGAAGCTCTGATTGGCGCACGGCCGTCGATATAGCGACCGTTGGATTCGCCGGTTCTGCGCTTTGATTCGCCTTCTCCGGCCTTCCCGCCGGTCTTGCCTCTGGCGGAGGCTACGGGGCATTTCTCGCCTAGGGCCTTGTGATTTGCCCCCTTGCATGCCTTGTATCGGCATGGCTTCCCAATGGTGATTTTTGGCACGATAAGGGCCGGTTTTAGGTACTCGATTGGAACCCCTGCCAGTCGGCAAAGACGGCGATATTGGGTCGTATGCCCGCCTAATCTACGAGATGAATACTTGATGTGGGGAACGGCGTTCATTCCCTCTCTGTGAATCTTCATCTGGGCCTTGTGGTATGCTATCTTAGCGTGTACAGTCTGCTTCATGAATCCTACGACTTGATAGGTTGTACTTATACTTTGAGGCTCCTAACGCTGATTCTGGCCCGTTTTGAAAAGTTTCTCTAAGATAGTCATCTTATGGGAATGTCGCCGTAACACAAGAACCCGTTCCGAGATGGCATGTAGGTTATTAAACATTTTTGTCACGCTTGCGATTCATGATTTTTGGTGAGTTTGAAAACACTTACTGTGTCTTTGGTTATTTACTTTCTTTTTGGACAGTTACTTTACTTTACTTTACTTACTTTACTTTTTACAGCTTACTTTACTTTTTAACACTTATTTTACTTTTTCACATTAGGTGTTGTAAAACTCATTCGGTGTTGTAAAACTTACTCGGTGTTGTAAAACTCACTTAGGTGCAAAAAATACACCGACTGTTACTAGGACTACCTAAGTGTAAAAAGCGCACCGACACACCAAACCCCATACCAGATGGGATGCAGGTTATTAAACATTGTTAATTAACATATGATTGATTGTGATTGTCGCCGTGTACCCGTTGCCCATGTTCAGATGGGATGCGGGCTTATAGTCTTATTCTAAAAAATAGGCTATCAGTGCAGAAAACACACCTGCGAAATTAGCTCAAAATCGCACTGTTAATAATATCCGGTAAAAAATTAATAGAAAGAAACTACCCAATGACCCCTAAATCAAAAGGGCCTTCGCCGTGATAGCTAAAACGCCCCTAGAGAGTCATACTGCCACTTGTCGCATAACTCCGGGGGATGGGGTCAGATGGGATGCGGGTATATGATGTTTCCCTATTGGTGAGCGTCCACGCATCAAAAGTTAAAATTGGCCTAAAATTAAGAGCTAGAACCCGCTAAATTAGCTCAGAAAGGGCGATTATGATGACGCATCAGGCTTACGGCCCTTATATGGGGGAACGGATAGGGGGGGTCATGGAGGCAGAAGCAGTCATGAAGAAGCAAGCAAGTAACTGGACGTGGGAGAACCGGGGGGTGTACTGGGTCAATTGGATGGACCTCACTACCCCAACGGTATGGAGGGCCAACTTCCTCGATTATGAATCGTATCTCCGATTCATAATGAAGCCCGGCGTCAAGGTAGTAGAGCAGGGATATAGGGAGGTGATATGATGGCCGGAAAGTGGGACTACTTCATCAATCTCCGTTCATCATCTAACGGTCGGTTAGTCGGCATCACATTGATGCCCGACGGACCAACCGGGGAGTTGGTTGACTTCCCCCATTCGGAGGGTGTAAGACCCCTTCTGTCATTCCTGAGGGCTAGGTGGCCCGGAGATGAATTCAAGTCGGTAAAGGATGGGTTCGGGGGGTGGGATATCATGTCCCGCCCCAAGCCACGATACTTTCATCCGGCCTCCGGGGTGATGTTCTGATGTCCGGGTTCATGCCCCGACTCGGTGATATCATCGAGGGAGGCGCGACCTATCGCATCGAGGAGGACGTTGATACTAAGTCGTTCACCCTCTCAAGGGCCACCCTAGAAGCAGGGTATCAAGTCGGCTTCATCCTAGTCGATGACCGAAAGGCCGGGGTTAGCTCATGGGCCACCACGAAAAGCACCGATGCCCTAGGTCATCTAATCTCGGCATGTGCTGAGAGGTTCAAGGCGATATGTGGCTATGTCGGCTTCTGGAAGGACTCAGATGGAGTCTTCCACATAGACCCCTCAGAGCATTACCTCGGCCGTGATTATGCGGTCCACTATGGCATAATCTACGGTCAGCTCTCAATCTGGGATTGGGCCAAGATGGATGATATCACTATCACTCTCGCCGACCTTGTCGAAGGGGTGGAATAGTGGCCCATACAGGACATGAAATCGGCGGGGGGTACTCTACCCCCTGCCAGAGCCTAAGCTCGGCTCTGTCGGCTTGTATTGGTATCGTATGGGCATATTGGATTCAATCACGCATCCCCGCCGGGCGGGTCGTCCTA
>VMHT01180510.1_pt1 | contig 10521 bp, 8 predicted proteins | sample 4693611 | NCBI WGS metagenome assembly VMHT01 (sample SAMN12280063, study PRJNA550983) | marine metagenome | isolation source: seawater sampled from same location over 5 years 0.02-0.2 micron viral filtrate | place: USA: collected off the coast of southern California halfway between the port... ...
CACACCGCACCGGCGATTCATCTGCACCCGGGCTGCTGCGCCAAGCTGCTACGCCATCTCGAATACTTTCACGATCACGCACGCATCGAAGCCTTGCTGTTCGAGGGCAATGTCGGCCCGGTCGAGGGCCATCTTCAGCCCAACCTGGCGCGCCCCGGGCTGGGCCTGAGCCTCGATCGCGAAGCGGCCGCGCGCTACCGGGCCTGAGGTGGCGGCCAGCCAAAGAAACCATCATCACTAGCAAGGAGGCCACGGTGAACCATCCAGTATCCGAACCCTCGAGTCGCGACTCGGTCGGCGAATTCCATGACCTGGCCGAGGAGCTCAGCGCCGTGATCGACGGGGAAGTCCGCTTCGACAACGGCAGTCGGGCACTGTATGCCAACGACGCCTCCAACTATCGCCAGCCGCCGATCGGGGTCGTCATTCCCAGAACGATCGAGGATATCGTCGCCACGCACCGCTTGTGCCAGGCCTTCGACGTTCCGCTGCTGTCCCGCGGCGCGGGCACCAGCCTGTCAGGCGAGACGGTCAACCATGCGGTGGTGCTCGATCACTCCAAGTACTTCGACGGGATTATCGACATCGACGCCGACAACCGGCGGGTCACCGTGCAACCCGGCGCCATCAACGACAAGGTCAACCAGGCGCTGGCCCCCTGGAACCTGGTCTTTCCGCCCGATCCATCGACCCACCAGTGGTGCACCATCGGCGGCAACGTCGGCAACAACTCCTGCGGGGTCCATTCCGTCCAGGCGCAGTTCTACGGTCACGGACCGCGCACCTGCGACAACGTCGCGGCACTCGACGTGCTGACCTATGACGGCGTGCGAATGACGCTGAAGGATCATTACAGCGACGAGGAAATCAACGCCATCATCGATGAGGGCGGCCGTCAGGGCGAGATCTTCGCCGAACTGGTGGCGCTGCGCGATCGCTACGCCGAGCGTATCCGTCATCGCTTTCCGAAGATCGAACACGTTCCGCGGCGGGTATCGGGCTACAACCTCGACAATCTGCTGCCGGAAAACGGCTTCAACATGGCTGCCGCCCTGTGCGGCACCGAAGGCAGCTGCGTAACGGTGCTCAACGTCACCCTCAAGCTCACCGTCAATACGCAACATCGCACCCTGCTGGTGATCGGCTTCGATGACATCGGCACCGCCGGCGATCATGTCCCGACACTGATGGAGGCCAAGCCGATCGCACTGGAAGCGATCGACAAGATGCTGTTCGACGATGAGCTGCAGCAGCACATGCACGCGCAGGAACTCGAGGAGCTGCCGGAGGGCGATGCCTACCTGATGGTCGAGCTGGGCGGCGAGGATGCCGACGACACCCAGCGCCAGGCCGAAGAGTTGATCGAGAAGCTCGAGAACAGCAGCAGCGCACCGCGAGGACACCGCATCATCGATGATCCCGGCCTGGCGTCACGCATCTGGGCGGTGCGCAAGGCCGGGCTGGGGGCGACCGCCTTTCCGCCGCCGCAGCAGGATCCACACTGGCCTGGCTGGGAGGATTCGGCGGTGCCGCCGGAAAAGGTCGGCGATTATGTGCGCGATCTGCGCAAGCTTTACGACAAGTACGGCTACAAGGGGGCGTTCTACGGTCACTTCGGCCAGGGCTGCATCCACTCGCGTATCAGCTTCGATCTGCACAGCGAGGAAGGTGTGCGCAACTATCACGCCTTCGCCCGCGAAGCCGCCAAGCTGGTTACCGATTATGGCGGCTCGCTGTCGGGGGAGCACGGAGACGGTCAGGCCCGTGGCGAACTGCTCAAGATCATGTATGGCGAGGAACTGATCGAGGCGTTCCGCCGCTTCAAGGCGATCTGGGACCCGCAATGGAAGATGAACCCCGGCAAGATCGTCGACGCCTGGGGCCTCGATGAAAACCTGCGGCTGATGCAGTACGCGCCCGACGAGCCGGCCACCGAGTTCGCCTTTCCCGAGGACAAGCGGCGTTTTTCGCGGGTCGCGATCCGCTGCGTCGGGGTCGGCAAGTGCCGCAGCGACGACGGCACCATGTGCCCCAGCTACATGGTGACCCGCGAGGAGAAGCACTCCACCCGCGGCCGCGCCCGGCTGCTGTTCGAAATGATGCAGCATGGCGTCATCGAGGATGGCTGGCAGTCGGAGGCAGTACGCGAGTCGCTTGACCTGTGCCTGGCCTGCAAGGGCTGCAAGAACGACTGTCCGGTCAATGTCGACATGGCGACCTACAAGGCCGAATTCCTGTCGCACTACTATGACGGTCACCGCCGCCCGCTCAACAATTACGCCTTCGGTTTCATCGACCGCTGGTCGCGGCTGGCCTCGAGAATGCCCGCGCTGACCAACTTCATGACCCGCACGCCGGGGCTGCGCCGTATGACCAAGAAGGTCGTCAGCGTCCCCGAGCAGCGCAGCCTGCCGCAGTATGCGCCACAAACCCTCAAGCACTGGTTCGCCAAGCGAGTGCCGGTCAATCCCACCGCGCCACCGGTGATGCTGTGGGCGGATACTTTCACCAACCATTTCTACCCCGATACCGGCCGGGCGGCCGTCGAGGTACTGGAGGCGGCCGGTTATCGCGTCATGCTGCCGGCGGAGGGATTGTGCTGCGGTCGTCCGCTGTATGACTTCGGCATGCTCGACAACGCCAAGTCCTACCTCAAGCAGGTGATGGATCGACTGGGCCCTGTCATCGATGACGAGGTGCCGATCGTCGGGCTGGAACCGTCGTGCATTGCGGTATTCCGCGACGAGCTGACCAACCTGTTTCCCGACGACAGCCGCGCGCGAAAGCTGAGCAGCAACAGCCTGATGTTCAGCGAATTCCTGGTCGAGCGCGCCGACTATCGACCACCGAAGCTGACCCGCAAGGCGTTGGTGCACGGCCATTGTCATCACAAGTCGATCATGGGCATGCAGGCCGAGAGTGAACTCCTCGACCGGCTTGGGCTCGACTATCAGATCCCCGACTCCGGCTGCTGCGGGATGTCCGGCTCCTTCGGCTTCGAGGAGGGCAAATACGATGTGTCGATGGGAGCCGGCGAACGGGTACTGCTGCCGAAGGTCCGCGAGGCCGGCCGGGACACCCTGATCATCACCAACGGCTTCAGCTGCCGCGAACAGATCGCTCAGGCCACGCCGCGCCAGGCACTGCACATTGCCGAGGTGCTGCGTATGGCGCTCGATCAGGCGCCGGCGGCCAACACCGGCCCGCCGGAAGGCGAGACCGTACGCCGCCGTCGACAGGCCCAGCGGCGCGCCAACCAGCGCGCCGCGTTGATCGCCGGCACGCTGGCGGCGGCCGGGCTGGCGCTGTGGAAACTGAGCCGCCGCCGCTGAAGGGCCAGCAACGAGGGGCCAGGACAAGGACGCACCATGCCGTAAACAGGGAGGCAAAATGAACGCACACCACACGCATCAGGAAATCGTCGTGATCACCGGGGCGAGCGCCGGCCTGGGCCGCGCCACGGCGCGGGAATTTGCCCGCCACGGCGCCCATCTCGGGTTGATCGGGCGCAATGCGCAGCGACTCGAGGCGGTGCGTAGCGAGGTCGAAGCGTTCGGCGCCCGCTCGGTCGTGATCAGCGCCGACGTCGCCGACGCCCAGCAGGTCGAGGCCGCCGCCGAACGCATCGAGACCGAGCTCGGCCCCATCGACATCTGGATCAACGATGCCATGACCACGGTGTTCTCGCCGCTGCACGCGATGAGCGCCGAGGAGTTCAAGCGGGTCACCGAGGTCACCTATCTGGGCAACGTCAACGGCACCCTGGCGGCGCTCAAGCGCATGCGCCCACGCGACCGCGGTACCATCGTGCAGGTCGGCTCGGCACTCGCCTACCGTCCGATCCCGCTGCAGACCGCCTATTGCGGCGCCAAGCACGCCATCAAGGGCTATACCGAGGGGCTGCGCTGCGAGTTGCTGAACGAAGGCAGTCGCGTGCATGTCACGCTGGTCGAGATGCCGGGGCTGAATACGCCGCAGTTCGACTGGTGTCGCAGCCATCTGCCCAAGCGCGCGCGGCCGGTCGCTCCGGTCTATCAGCCCGAGGTGGGCGCACGCGCCATTTACTGGGCGGCCCATCATCGCCGCCGCCAGCTCTACGTCGGCATCTCCTCGCTGCTGACCATCTGGGGCAACAAGCTCGCCCCGGGGCTGATGGACCGCTATCTGGCGCGCAACGCCGTCGGCGGCCAGCAGACCGCCGAGCCGGAGGACGCGAATCGCGCCGACAATCTGTGGCAGCCGGTCGCCGGCGAGCGAGGCGCCCGCGGTCGTTTCAATAGTGAGGCTCACCGGCAAAGCGTTCAGCTGTGGGCAACCACCCATCGTCGCGAAATCGGCCTCGCCGCGGGCGCCACGGTGCTGCTCGGCGCCCTGCTGGGTGGCCGCAGGAGCCGGCAGCGCCGTCATCGTCCGCTACTGAGCCGTCGCTGATGGCAACGCTGCAGGCCGTTCAGAACCGATAGACGCTGCGGGTCATCACCTTCGACATCAGCGACATACCCCACTTGACCGGCGCCGGAAAGCGCGAGCCGCCGGCTTCGAGCGCCCAACGCGCATGGTGGGCCTCATCCTCGCGCATCTGCTCGAGGACTTCGCGGGAGCGCCGGTCGCCGCGCGGCAGTTGCTCGAGGTGCGCATCGAGATGCTTGCCGACCTGCTCCTCGGTGGCGTTGACGAAGCCCAGGCTGAGCCGGTCTCCGACCGCGCCAGCCAGCGCGCCCATGCCGAACGAGGCGGCGTAGAACAGCGGGTTGAGATAGCTGGTGCGCCCGTTGAGCTCGACCAGCCGTGCATCGCACCAGGCCAGGTGATCGATCTCCTCCTGCGCGGCCTGCTCCATCTGCACGCGGGTGTCGGCGAGCTTGGCGGTCAGCCCCTGGCCCTGATAGAGCGCCTGGGCGCATACCTCGCCGGTGTGGTTGATGCGCATCAGCCCGGCGGCGTGGCGGCGTTCGGGCTCATCGAGCGACTCGTCACGGGTGTCGCCGGCGGGCGATGGCCGCGAGGGCTGCGCGGCGTGCGGCACCAGGGTGCGCAGGACGGTATCGAACTGATGGATCAACTGATCGCTGCGTGTCAGCTTGCGGAACATGATATTTCCTCGGTCGATAGGCCAACGTGAGAACGGCGTGACGGCGAAGCAGCGCCCCAACGAGACGGGCCGCGCGCGACGTACAGTCGTGAACGGCCCGGTATGCCCCGGTGGAGACGCGCGCTCTGCGGGATCGCGACTGGTGCGTCGATCGCCGGCTACCCAGCCGGCCAGGTAAAGCGGCGGCCACCCATCAGGTGCATGTGTATATGATAGACCGACTGGCCGCCATCTTCATTGCAGTTCATCACCACGCGATAGCCGTCGTCGGCGAAGCCGAACTCGCGGGCCAGCTTGGCGGCGGTGTACTGCAGCCGGCCGACCAGGGCCAGGTCGCCCTCCTCGATGTCGTTCAAGGTGGCGATATGCTTCTTGGTCACGATCAGCACATGGCGCGGTGCCTTGGGATCGATGTCGTTGAAGGCCAGCACGTCGTCATCTTCGTAGACCACGTCGGGCTCGATCTCGCGATTGACCATCTTGCAGAACAGGCAGTCCATGGTTTAGCTCCTTGCCAGTGTTAACAGCGCATCAACGAAAGCGTCGCTGGGCCAGCAGGTGGCGCACCAGCGGCCCGAGGATCAGTTCCATCGCCAGCGACAGCCGCGCGCCGGGCACCACCAGGGTGTGCGGGCGGCTCATGAAGGAATCCTGGATCATCGCCAGCAGGTAGGGGAAGTCCACCGTCGAGGGGTCGCGAAAACGGATCACCACGAACGACTCGGCGTCGGTGGGGATGTCCTGGATCTCGAACGGGTTGGAGGTGTCCACCGTGGGCACGCGCTGGAAGTTGATGTGGGTGCGCGAGAACTGCGGCTGGATATAGCGCACGTAATCGTGCATGCGCCCCAGGATGGTGTCGATCACCGCTTCCTGGGTGTAGCCGCGCAGCTTGGTGTCGCGGTCGATCTTCTGGATCCATTCGAGGTTCATGGTCGGCGCCACACCGACCAGCAAGTCGGCGTGGCGGGCGATGTCGCAGTCGCCGGTGACCAGCCCACCGTGCAGCCCCTCGTAGAACAGCAGATCGGTACCGCGCGGCAGGTCCTGCCACTCGGTGAAGGTGCCGACCTTGTAGCCGGCCTCGATCATGCGCTTGTCTTCGGCATGAATGTAGTGACGGTAGGTGCCGCTGCCCTGCTCGCCGTACTCCTGGAACAGCGCATCGAGGCGCTCGAGCAGGTTGGCGCCCACCGCGAAGTGCGAGAGCTCGTCGGTGCGCTCGGGCTCCTCGCGGAAGATCCGCGTCAGCTCTTCCTTGGTGTAGCGATGGAAGGCATCGCCGTCGACGAAAGCGGCATGGACGTCCTCGCGGGTGAACATGCGCTCGAAGGTGCGTCGCACGGTGGTGGTGCCGGCGGCGGATGAGCCGGTCACCGCGACGATCGGGTACTCGCGGGACATCTCAGTCCGCTCCCATACGCTTGGCGGCGGCCAGGGCGTGCCGATGCAGGCACTGGGCTTGCGGGAACTCGAGCTCGAGTCGTTGCATGGTCACTCCCTGGTCAATATGAGGCGCCGTGGCTCGCCACGTGCTGGGCGTCAGGACTCCCGGGCCACCGCCCGATAGGCGATATCGCGACGATAGAGGACTTCGTCCCAGTGGATCGCGGCGACTCCGTCGTAGGCGCGATCGCGGGCCCGCGAGACCCGCTCGCCCAGCGCGGTTACGCATAGCACGCGCCCACCGCTGGTGAAGATCCGACCTTGGTCGCTTTCCGCCGTGCCGGCATGGAAGACCTTGCAGCCGACGGCTTCGGCGGCTTCCAGCCCATCGATCGCGTCGCCCTTGCGATAGCTGCCCGGGTAGCCGCCGGCGGCCATCACCACGCCCACCGCGGCGCGGGTGTCCCAGTCGCAGGTCTCGCCGTCCAGCCGCCCTTCGGCACCGGCCAGGCACAGCCTGACCAGGTCGCTCTTGAGGCGCAGCAGGATCGGCTGGGTCTCAGGATCGCCGAAGCGGCAGTTGTATTCGATCACCCTGGGCGCGCCCTGGGCATCGATCATCAGCCCGGCGTACAGAAAACCGCTGTAGGGATGGCCCTCGGCGGCCATGCCGCGCACCGTCGGCAGGATCACTTCGTCGATGACGCGTCGGTAGATCGCCTCGGTGACCACCGGCGCCGGCGAGTAGGCGCCCATGCCGCCGGTATTGGGACCGGTATCGCCATCGCCGACCCGCTTGTGGTCCTGGCTGGTGGCCATCGGCAGCACATGCTCGCCGTCGACCATGACGATGAAGCTGGCCTCCTCGCCGTCGAGAAACTCCTCGATCACCACCCGCGCGCCGGCGTCGCCGAAGGCGTTGGCCTCGAGCATGTCGCGGATCGCCGCCTCGGCCTCGGCGTCGCTCATGGCCACGATCACGCCCTTGCCGGCGGCCAGGCCGTCGGCCTTGATGACGATCGGCGCACCGCGCTCGGCCAAGTAGGCCAGCGCCGGCTCGATGGCGGTAAAGGTCGCGTACTCGGCGCTGGGGATCGCATGGCGGGCCAGGAAGTCCTTGGTAAACGCCTTGGAGCCCTCGAGCTGGGCCGCCGCCTGGGTCGGCCCGAAGATCGTCAGGCCGGCGGCGCGGAAGCGATCGACCACCCCGGCGACCAGCGGCGCCTCGGGGCCGACGATGGTCAGCCCGATCGCCTGCTCGCAGGCGAAGGTTTCGAGCCCGGCCAGATCGTCGGCGGCGATCGCCACGTTGGTCAGCTTGGATTCGCGCGCCGTGCCGGCGTTGCCGGGGGCGACATAGACGCTATCCACGTAGGGAGACTGAGCCGCTTTCCAGGCCAGGGCGTGCTCGCGGCCACCGCCGCCGATGATCAGAACCTTCATTGACTAACCTTGCTCGCGAGTGGGAGATCGATCCGCGGCATTATGTCAGAAAGCGTGGCGCGCTGCCCGGCCGCGACGGCTCAGGCGTCCTCGTCGTCCTCGCGCTGGTGCTGGTGCTGGGTGCGGTTCATCGTCTGCTGCCAAAAGCGCATGTTCTCCTCGGCCATCTCGCGCATCAGCTCCATTGGCGTATGCCGCATGGCCTGCTGCCACTGGTCCTTGAAGTGCTTCTGCTGCTCGAGCATCAGCTGGGTGCCCTGCTCCAGGTAACGCGCCAGCGGCAGCGGCTGCGACATGGCGTAGATGCGGATCATCTGGGTCAGCAGGTCATTGGAGAACACCTCGGCGCTGCTGTCGGCCTGCTCCTGCTCGATGATGATCGACAGCAGAATGGTCCGGGTCAGGTCCTCGCCGCTCTTGGCGTCCTCGACACGGAACGGCTCGTCGTCGAGAATCAGCCGCCGCAGATCCTCGAGCGTCACGTAACGACTCTGCTGGGTGTCGTAGAGTCGGCGATTGGCATATTTACGTATCACTCGCACGGCGCTGTTCCTCATCGTTAATCGGTATCGATGCATTGTGCACCGCACCCCTTTTCTTGCAAACCATAGCTTGCAAACCGCTGTCAGTCGCCGCGGCCTCGGCTATTATGGCCCTCCTCGTGCCCGGAGCGCCCATGAATCTGATCCTGCTCGACCCCGCCGACCTGGACGCCAGCGGCCAGGCTCGCGTCAGCGACCCGCGCCGCCTGCGTCATCTGCGCGAAGTGCACCGTGCCACGCCCGGCGACAGCCTGACGGTGGGGGTGCGCAATGGCCGCTGGGGCACGGCGCGGCTGGCGACGTTGGACGATCAAGCCGCGCTGTTCACCGAGCTCGCCCTCGACCAGCCGCCGCCAGCACCGCTGCCGGTGCACCTGGTGCTCGCCCTGCCGCGCCCACGCATGCTGGCCCGGACGCTGGAACACGTCACTGCGCTGGGGGTCAAGCAGATCACCCTGCTGCACACGCGACGCGTCGAGAAGAGCTACTGGCAGTCCCCCGAGCTGGCAGCGACGAAGATTCACGCTCACCTGGTGCTGGGGCTCGAGCAGGCGCGCGATACAGTCTTGCCAACACTCACCTGCGAGACCCGCTTCAAGCCGTTCGTCGAGGACCGGCTGCCCGGGCTGCTGGCCGGCAAGCAGGGGCTGCTCGCCCATCCGGGCATGGCCGAGCCCTGCCCGCGCGGCAGCGAGCGGGCCAGCGTGCTGCTGATCGGCCCCGAAGGGGGTTTTATCCCCTACGAGGTGGAGTGCCTGCTCGCCGCGGGCTGTCGCGGCATCCATCTCGGCGAGCGCATCCTGCGCGTCGAGACGGCGGTCACCGCCCTGCTGGCGAGGTTGGGCTAGCCCAGCTTCGCTCAGTCGGCTTCGAGCCGCTCGAGCAGCCCCACGGTGGCGAAACCGTCCGGCGTGACTCCCAGGCTGCGCTGATAGTCGCGCAAGCCACGACGGGTATTCGGCCCGATCACCCCATCCGGCGCACCGACGTCGAAGCCTCGGGCGTTGAGCCGCTGCTGCAGGCGCTTGACCTGGCTGCGCGACAGCGCCGGTTCCTGGCGCGGCCAATCGCCGACCAGCTCCGGCTCGCCGGCCAGCCGCTCGGAGAGCCGGGCGACCGCCAGCGCATAGCTGGTCGAGGCGTTGTAACGCATGATCATCCGGAAGTTGTGCCCCACCAGAAAGGCCGGCCCGCGGGCGCCGGCCGGCGCGATGATCGAGGCCTGGTCGAGCGCCGGCAGGTTCGCATCGCGGACTCCCTGCACACCCTGCGCCAGCCACGCCTGGCTCGAGCGGCGCACGTCCAGTTCGGTCTGGGCGTAGTCGAAACTCTCGGGCAGTTGCACCTCGCTGCCCCACGGCTCGCCCTGCCGCCAGCCGGCTTCGGCCAGGTAGTTGGCGGTCGAGGCCATCACGTCGGCGATGCTGCCCCAGATATCGCGCCGGCCGTCGCCGTCGGCGTCGCGGGCGTACGCCTCGAAGCTCGACGGCAGGAACTGGGTGTGGCCCATGGCCCCGGCCCAGGAGCCGCGCATGTGCTCGCGGTCGATGTCGCCGCGCTGCAGGATGCGCAGCGCGGCGAGCAGCTCGCTGCGGGCGAAGTCGGGGCGGCGGCCGTCGTAGCCCAGCGTGGCCAGCGCATCGATGGTCGAGAAGCTGCCGAAGTTGCTGCCGTAGTTGCTCTCGATGCCCCAGATCGCCACCAGAATCTCGGCCGGCACCCCATAGCGCCGGCTGGCGGCCTCGATCGCCGATTGATACTCGGCGAGCTGCGCGCGGCCCTGCCTGACCCGCGCCGCCGACACCGCCGTATCGAGATAATCCCAGACCTGGCGGGTGAATTCCGGCTGGGCGCGGTCGAGCTCGATGATCCGTGGCAAGTAGCGGACCTCATCGAACGCCGCCGCCAGCGTCACCGCGCCGATGCCCTCGGCCAGCGCCTGGCGACGGAACTCGGCGACCCAGGCGGCGAAGGCCTGGCGCACTGCGGGCGCAGTGCGCTCGGCCTCGCTATCCGCCGCCGCCGTCGTTGCCTGGCCGACCTCGGGTGCCAACACGG
>VMHT01008475.1_pt1 | contig 10520 bp, 10 predicted proteins | sample 4693611 | NCBI WGS metagenome assembly VMHT01 (sample SAMN12280063, study PRJNA550983) | marine metagenome | isolation source: seawater sampled from same location over 5 years 0.02-0.2 micron viral filtrate | place: USA: collected off the coast of southern California halfway between the port... ...
CCCGATGCCCACGGAAAAGGTGCCCAGCAGCAAGGCATAGAGGCCGTCGGTGCCGAGCAGATAGTCGTCCACGTAGACCTTGAGCTGGGTGGTGTAGGCGGCGCCGAGAAACCAGAACCAGCAGATACCCAGCACGCACATCCAGACCGATTTCACCTCCCGCGCATAGCCCACGATATGCCAGGTTTCCCGCCACAGGTTCCAATTGATTTTCATCCCCGGGTCGGCGGCCGGCGCCTTGGGGATGCCACGGGCGGCCAGATACCCCAGCGCCGCCAGACTCACCACCACCGCGGACACGATCAGCGGGTCGGCGGCGTCCATTTTCAACAGCACACCGGAAATCGAGCCGAGCAGAATCGCCAGAAAGGTGCCCATTTCCACCAGAGCGTTGCCGGACACCAGCTCCCGGGACGGTAAGTGCTGCGGAATGATCGAATACTTGATGGGGCCGAAGAAGGTGGACTGAAGGCCCATGCAGAACAGCACCGCCAGCAGGAAGTAGACGGCGTTGAAGAAAAAGCCCACCGCCGCGAACGTCATGATGAAGATTTCCACCAGTTTGATGCGCCGTACCAGCATGGCCCGGTCGTACTTGTCGGCGAGCTGTCCGGCCAGCGCCGAGAACAGGCAGAACGGCAGAATGAACAATGCCAGGGCCACGTTGTTGAGGGTGTTCACCTCGGTGCCGGCGACCACCCCGGAGGCGATCAGCAGAATCAGCGCCTGGCGGAAGACGTTGTCGTTGAAGGCGCCCAGGAACTGGGTGAAGAAAAAAGGCCCGAAGCGGCGTTTCACCAGCAGTGAAAAAACACTGGTACTCATGGCGTCTCTCCGTGTCGCGGGGCACCGCCCCGGTGAATGGGTGCCCCCGGCCGGTGGCCGATAACACGGGCGGGATTGCCGGCAACGATGGTCCAGGCGGGCACGTCGCGGGTGACCACCGACCCCATGCCCACCACCGCGTGATCACCGATGGTGACGCCGTCGACCACGCCCACCCGGGCGCCCAGCCAGACATCCCGGCCGATGCGGATCCCCCGCGAACGCACCGGCTGTTCACGCACCAGCGCGGCGGCGTCCATACCGTGGTCGAAGGCGTATAAGGTACAGTAGGCGGCGACGCGGGTATGGTCGCCGATCTCAATCCCGGCGGCGCCCCCTTCCAGGGTCACATGGTGATTGAGGCTGACCGACACGCCCAGGCGCAGCGGGCCATGCAAGACACAGTCGGCGGCGATGTGGCTGCCGTCGCCCACCCGGATATCCCGGCCGGGTTCCGCGAACAGCCGGGCCTGGGGCGCCACAAAACAGTGCACGCCGAAGTGCACGGTCTCCAAACTGGACCATTGCTGCTGCAACCGCGTCTGCCACGGCTCGGCCCAGGCACGGTGGCGTGGCTTGAGACGCGGGTACAGCCAGGGCATGTAAGCGAGCCGCAGTTTGTGCTGCTCACGGTAAAAATCGCTCATCAGGGGCTCATCAAACCGGGTTCCGGCGCCGACCCGCTACCCACTTCTAGCGGCGCGGTCCAGCGGGCATGCTACACCAATTCATCAAAAGGGAAGGAAAGCTATGAAACGGGTTCTACTCGCCGGCGCGGCGCTGCTCACTCTCACCGCCTGCCAGAACATGGACGCCCTGGCGCCGTGGATCGAGCAGGGCAACCAGGCCGCCAAATCCGCCGGCTACGACACCGACAGCCGCCTGGCCGGGGCCATCAAAGAGACGCTGTCGATCAGCTCGGACCGCGCCACCCGCACGCTCTCCCGCAGCGGCGCCTTCGACCTGCCGCTGCCCGCCACGGTGGAATCGGTGGCCGGCAATCTCGAGCGTATCGGCCTGGGGCGCTACGTGGATCAGGTCCGCGATGCCATGAACCGGGGCGCCGAGAACGCCGCCGCGGAAGCCGCGCCGGTGTTCAAGGACGCGATCCAGGAGATGACGGTGACCGACGCCCTGGGCATCGTGCGCGGCGGCGACACCGCCGCCACCGATTACTTTCGCGGCCGCACCGAAGCCAGCCTCACCGAGCGGTACCGGCCGATCATCGAAAGCAGCCTTCGGGAAACCGGCTTCTACGACCAGTATCAGACGTTGCTGAACGCCTACAACCGCCTGCCGATGGCCGACAAACCGGACCTGAATCTGGAAAACTACGTGATCGACACCAGCCTGGAGCGGCTGTACACGGAGATCGGCACCCAGGAAGCCCTGATCCGGCAGGATCCGGTGAGCCGGGGCAGCGCGCTGATCGGCGCGGTGTTCGGCGGCCAGGACTAAGGCGCCTCTGAACCGCTACGCCGCCGCCGGCACCGCCTGGTTGGCGAAATGCGCCAGCACCGCACCGGCCTGGGGGCACTCGCGGACGCTGGGCAGCAGGTCGTCCACCTGTTGGTCGCTGAGCTGCTGCCCGCGCATCGCCTGCAGATAGGCCCGCGTCACATCGGCGCTGAATTCCGGATGGAACTGGCAGCCCCAGGCGCCGTGACCGTAGCGGAACGCCTGGCAGCTTCCGTGCCCGTTGCTGGCCAGCACCTCGACGCCGGCGGGCGCGGTGAGCACCGATTGGCGGTGCATCATCTGCGCCCAGGGCTGATCGCAGAACGCCGCCAGCAAGGGGTCGCCGCGGGCCGCGCTGGTGGTGCGCAACGCCACGGTCCCCACTTCCATGCCCTGGGGGTGATCACCCACCTCGCCGCCCAGGGTGTGGGCGAGAATCTGGTGTCCGAAGCAGATGCCCAGCAGCGGCGGTGCCTCGGCCAGTTGCAGGGTGGCTTCCAGCCAGTGCATCAGGTGTCGCATCCAGCCGGCTTCGTCCGTGACCATGTGATGGGAACCGGTGATCACCACGCCGCTGAAGCCCGCCGCGCCCGGCAGGGGCTGGCCGTCACGGGCGTCCACCACGGTCACCGGGGCCTGGTCACCGAGACCCTGCCGGATCCAGTCGGGGAAATCGCCGTAATGCCGTTGCAGGGCGGGGTAGGTGCTACCGGTTTGCAGAATCAATAGTGGTTTCATGGGGCCTCCGTTCCTCCGCTGCCCTCTATGACAAAGCAAGTGCCGTACCAGCTTCGGGCGCCGTTTGTAAAAGTGGGTTGAGGCTGTGCCCGGGGTCAAGCCAGCTGGCGGTGCCGGGGGCAGCTGACCAGATGATCGTTGACCAGGCCGGCGGCCTGCATGAAGGCGTACATGATGGTCGGGCCGACGAAACGGAAGCCCTGTTTCTTGAGCGCCTTGCTGAGCGCCTCGGCTTCGGGGGTCACCGCCGGCACCTCGGAGAGGGACCGGAAGCGGTTGATGCGCGGCTCGCCGTCGACGAAATCCCAGACGAAACTGTCCAGGCTGGTGCCGGCGTCGCGCAGGTCGAGATAGGCGCGGGCGTTGCCCACTGCGGCGCCCATTTTCAGGCGGTTGCGGATCAGGCCGGTGTCCTGGAGCAGGGCGGCGATTTTGGCGTCGTCGTAGCGGGCGATTTTCTCCGGGTCGAAGCCGTCCATCGCCTTGCGGTAGTTTTCCCGCTTCCGCAACACGGTGATCCAGCTCAGACCCGCCTGGGCGCCCTCGAGAATCAGGAACTCAAACAGACGGCGGTCGTCGTGCTCGGGCACGCCCCACTCTTGGTCGTGGTAGGCCACGTACAGCGGATCCGTGCCGCACCAGGGACAACGCTCCATGGTCAAACCCCCGTGTTTCCAGGCGTATCGGTGGGTAGCACGGTATCACCGGCCCCTGGGGGACGCTATACTTGCCCCTTTATTTTCACAGAGCTTGGAAGAACGGGAACCACCATGGCGGATCAACCGCAAGCGGATACAAGCACCTTCCAGGGCCTGATTCTGGCCCTGCAACAGTACTGGGCGGAGCAGGGCTGCGTGATCGTCCAGCCCCTGGATATGGAAGTGGGGGCCGGCACCTTCCACCCCAGCACCTTCCTGCGCGCGATCGGCCCGGAAAACTGGAACAGCGCCTACGTGCAGCCGTCCCGGCGGCCCACCGACGGCCGCTACGGCGAGAACCCCAACCGGCTGCAGCATTACTACCAGTTCCAGGTGGTGCTCAAGCCGTCGCCGGACAACATCCAGGAGCTGTATCTGGATTCCCTGCGCCGCCTCGGTTTCGATCCGCTCACCCATGACATCCGCTTCGTGGAAGACAACTGGGAATCGCCCACCCTGGGCGCCTGGGGCCTGGGCTGGGAAATCTGGCTGGACGGCATGGAGGTGACCCAGTTCACCTACTTCCAGCAGGTCGGCGGCATCGACTGCTACCCGGTCACCGGCGAGATCACCTACGGCCTGGAACGGCTCGCCATGTACCTGCAGAACGTGGACTCGGTGTACGACCTGGTGTGGTCCGACGGCCCCTTCGGCAAGGTCACCTACGGCGACGTCTTCCTGCAGAACGAGGTGGAGATGTCCACCTTCAACTTCGAACACGCCAACGTGGAAGCCCTGTTCAACCAGTTCGACCTGTTCGAGGCGGAATCCGGCAAGCTGATCGAGGCCGGGCTGCCGCTGCCCGCCTACGAGTACGTGCTCAAGGCCTCCCACACTTTCAATCTGCTGGACGCCCGCAAGGCGATTTCGGTCACCGAGCGGCAGCGCTTCATTCTGCGCGTGCGCACCCTGGCCCGGGCCGTGGCCCAGGCCTATTTCGACGCCCGCCGCGCGCTGGGCTTTCCGATGGCCGCCGACGACATCCGCCAGGAAGTGGAGGCGCAGCTGCAGCAACAGGACGATAAAGCCGCCAAGAAACAGAAAGGGGGCAAGTAATCATGGCGAACGATATGGCCAAGCGGGATTTGTTGATTGAACTGGGTACCGAAGAGCTGCCCCCCAAGGCTCTGCCGGATCTGAGCGCCGCCCTCACCGAGGAACTGGTGCGCCAGCTGGACGACGCCGGCCTGGCGCACGGGGCGGTGGAAAGCTTCGCCGCGCCGCGCCGTCTGGCGGTGCTGGTGCGCGATCTGGCCGACAAGCAGGCGGATCGCCAGGTGGAACGCCTGGGCCCGGCCCTGCAGGCCGCCTACGACGCCGACGGCAAACCCACCAAGGCCGCCGAAGGCTTCGCCGCCTCCGTGGGCCTGAGCGTGGACCAGCTGGACCGCCGCGACACCGACAAGGGCGAGCGGCTGTTCGCCCAGCTCACCGAAGCCGGCCGGCCCACCGTGGAGCTGGTGCCGGACTTTCTCGCCCAGGCGGTCAACAAGCTGCCGATTCCCAAGCGCATGCGCTGGGGGCGCCGCAAGGTGCAGTTCGTGCGCCCGGTGCACTGGCTGGTGGCGCTGTACGGCAGCGACGTGATTGATTTCGAGCTGCTCGATCAGCGCGCCGGACGCACCTCCCGGGGCCACCGCTTCCACGCGCCGGACGCCATCGAGTTGAGCGAAGCGGGCGACTACGCCACCCGCCTGGAGCAGGACGGCAAGGTAATCGCCGACTTCCCGCGCCGCCGGGAAATGATTCGCCAGCAGGCCGAGCAGGCCGGCCGCGACGCCGGTGGCCAGGCCCATCTGGACGAGGATCTGCTCGACGAAGTCACCGCCCTGGTGGAGTGGCCGGTGGCACTTGCCGGCCGGTTCGACGACGACTTCCTGCGCGTGCCCCAGGAAGCCTTGATCACCGCCATGGAAGAGCACCAGAAGTATTTCCCGGTGCTCGACGCCAACGGCAAGCTGACCCCGCATTTCATCACCATCAGTAATATCGAATCCCGCGATCCGCAGAAGGTGATCGCCGGCAACGAGAAGGTGATCCGCCCGCGCCTGGCCGACGCCGCCTTCTTCTACGACAACGACTGCCGCAAGCCCCTGGAACAGCACGCCCAGGGCCTCGCCCAGGTGGTGTTCCAGCAGAAGCTGGGCACTCTGGCGGACAAGTGCGACCGCATCGGCTGGCTGGCCGGCGAGATCGCCGACCGCATCGGCGGCGACGCCAACCTGGCGCGCCGCGCCGGCGCGCTCAGCAAGGCGGACCTGAACAGCGAGATGGTGTACGAGTTCGACACCATGCAGGGCGTGATGGGCTATTACCTGGCCCGCAATGAAGGTCTGCCCGAAGAGCTGGCCCAGGCGCTGCACGAGCAGTATTTGCCGCGCTTCGCCGGCGACGGGCTGCCGCGCACCAAAACCGGCCAGGCGGTGTCCCTGGCGGACAAGATCGACACCCTGGTGGGTATCTTCGGCATCGGCCAGAAGCCCTCCGGCACCAAGGACCCCTACGCGCTGCGCCGCGCCACCCTGGGCATCCTGCGCATCATCATCGACAACCAGCTGGCCCTGGATCTGCGCGACCTGCTCGACCAGGCAGCGGTGGCCCTCGGCCAGCGCATCGACGCCGACCGGGTGGACGAGGCCTTCGACTTCGTCAAGGGCCGCTACCGGGCCATGTACCAGGAGCAGGGCTTCGCCACGCCGGTAATCCTGTCGGTGCTGGCCCTCGACGAAGCCTGCCGCCGGCCGCTGGATTTCGACCGCCGGGTGCGGGCGGTGGCGGCGTTCCAGAACCGCGACGAAGCCCAGGCCCTGGCGGCCGCCAACAAGCGCGTCTCCAACATCCTCGCCAAACTGGACAAAGCGCCGCCGGAAGAGATCGACGGTGCCCTGCTCGAGGAAGAGGCGGAGCAGACCCTCACCGACATGGTGGTGGACGCCTACGCCCGCTCCGAGCCGTTGCTGGAAGAGGGCAACTACGAAGCGGTGCTGGCACTGCTCGCCGAACTGCGCGAGCCGGTGGACGCCTTCTTCGACCAGGTGATGGTGATGGCCGAGGACCCGGCGGTGCGCGACAACCGCCTGGCGCTGCTCACCTTCCTGCGTGACCTGTTCCTCAACGTGGCTGACATCAGTCTGCTGCAGGAATAGGAGCGTTCTACCCATTTAGCGGCTTCGTAGCGCGGTTCGATCTCGGTGCCGGTGTCCAGGACCCGCCGTGAATCCATCCCTGGAGGCTTGTGTTCGGCTCCCTGCCTCACACAGTCCTGGACACCGGCACCGAGATCGAACCTCCATTGGGAGCACACCGCAATGGGCGTCTACGAAGCAAGATTTCGTGGGGCTTGGCCCTTGAGAAGTTCTCACCTCGGCGCCACTGCATAGGGTAATTCCGCTTAACTCGAAGGAGTCCCCATGCGCATTGACCTCTCAGGTAAGAAGGCGATCCTTTCCGGCTCCTCCGCCGGTATTGGTTTCGGTATCGCCCGCGGCCTGGCCCTGGCCGGCGCGGACGTGGTGATCACCGGCCGCACCCAGGAACGGGTGGACCAGGCGATCGACGCTCTCAAGCAGGAGACCAAGAGCGACGGCATCGAGGGCATCGCCGCCGATCTGGGGCGGGCCGACGGCTGCCAGGCACTGATCGATGCCCATCCGGACGCGGATATCCTGGTCAATAACGTGGGCATCTTCGAGCCCAAGGGCTTCTTCGATATCGACGACGACGACTGGGAGCGGTTCTTCCAGATCAATGTGATGAGCGCGGTGCGGCTGTCCCGCCACTATGCCCGGGGCATGCGCGACCGGGGTTGGGGCCGCATTCAGTTCCTGTCCAGCGAATCGGCGCTGAATATTCCCACCGAAATGGTCCACTACGGCATGACCAAGACCGCCGTGCAGTCCATTTCCCGGGGCCTGGCCAAGGTGCTGGCCGGTACCGGTGTCACGGTGAACGCCATCCTGCCCGGGCCGACCCGCTCCGAGGGCGTGCGCAAGATGCTGAAGAGCATGGCGGAGCAGTGCGGCCTGTCCGAGCAGGAGATGGAGAAACAGTTTATCCAGGAAGCGCGCCCCAGCTCGATCATCCAGCGCGTGGCCGAAGTGGAAGAGGTGGCCAATATGTCGGTGTACGCGGCCTCGCCCCAGGCGTCCGCCACCACCGGGGCGGCCCTGCGGGTGGAAGGCGGAATCGTCGACACCATGGCCTGATACGGTGCCCGGGCCTGATATACTGCCGCCCATGAACGCATCCAAACTGGTTATTCTCGACCGCGACGGGGTGATTAACGAAGACTCCGACGCCTACATCAAAACCCCCGAGGAGTGGCGCCCGCTGCCCGGCAGCGCGGCCGCCATCGCCCGGCTTAACCACGCCGGGTACCGCGTGGTGGTGGCCACCAACCAATCCGGGCTGGCACGGGGCTATTTCGATCAGGCCGGCCTGGACGCCATTCACCGCACCATGGCGGCCCACCTGGAGGGCGCCGGGGCCCGGCTTTCCGGCGTGTTTTTCTGTCCCCACGGCCCGGACGACGGCTGCGCCTGCCGCAAACCGTTGCCGGGACTGATCGACCAAATTGTTGCCGAGTATGGCGATGTCACCGGTGTCCCCATGGTTGGTGATAGTCTGAGGGACCTGGAAGCCGGCGTCGCGCGCGGCTGCCGCCCGGTGCTGGTGCTGACCGGCAAGGGCCGGCGCACCCTCGACAAAGGCTTGCCGGAAACCCTGGGCCCGGTGGATGTTTACGATTCCCTGGCCGGGTTCGTCGATCAGTTTCTCAAGGACCCTTCATGAAAGAACCCGCCGGTGGCCCGCCCAGTTGGGGCATCCGCATTCGCAGTGTGCTGTTTTTCGTTATCTACAACGCGGTGGGCATTGTCCATGGTCTCAACTGCCTGCTGATTGGCTGGTTTCTCCCCCGCGATCAACGTTACCGTTTTGTGAATATCTGGACCCGCTTCGCCATGTGGCTGCTCGGCCGTCTCAACGGCGTGCGTATCCGGGTGGAGGGCCGCGAGCATTTGCAGGACGGGCCGATGGTGATAATCGCCAACCACCAGAGCAGTTGGGAAACCTTTTATCTGCAATTATTGATCTCGCCCCAGGCCACGGTGCTGAAACGGGAACTGCTGTGGCTGCCGTTTTTCGGCTGGGGCCTGGCGCTGCTTAATCCGATTCGCATTGATCGCGGCAAGGGCAGGGCGGCACTGAAAGCGGTTTTGGAGCAGGGCGCCGAGCGTCTTAAGGACGGCATTCCGGTGGTGATTTATCCGGAAGGCTCCCGACAGAAACCCGGTACTTTGGGCCATTTTAATCACGGCGGTTCGTTACTCGCCTGCCGTAACAAGGTGCCGGTGGTGGCGATCAGTCATAACAGCGGCGATTGCTGGCCGGCCCGTTCCTGGCTGCGCTTGCCCGGTGAAATTATTTTGCGTATCAGCCCGCCCATTAATACCGAGGATAAAGACGCAAAAACCGTTACCCGGCTGGCGGAACAATGGATTTTTGAACATTATCCCGGTGAACCGGCCAAAACCCCGAAAGCGTAATTGCGTTTTTTTCTAATAATAACTACAGTTTCCCGCACAAGGCCGACCCTATCTATTAAGGACCACCGAAAATGACTATCAATCTTGACGATCTTTCTGTCGCGGAACTGGAAAAACTGATCAAGCAGGCTGAGAAAAAGCTCGAGAAGAAACGTCTCGACGCGGTGAAAAGCGCCCAGGCGGAAATTTCCAAGATCGCCAAGGATCTCGGCGTTTCCGTGGATGACCTGCTGCAGGAAAAAGCCAGCCGGCAGAAGAAGGCGGCTCGCAAAACCACCGCCCGCAAGAAGAAAGCAGGCGTTCGCAAGCCCGCCAAGGTGAAATACCGCAACCCGAACGACAGCTCGCAAACCTGGACCGGCCGTGGCAAGCGCCCGGTGTGGCTGCGCGAAGCCCTGGAAAACGGCGCCAAGCTGGAAGATTTCGCGGTTTAACCCCGCCGGTTTGAGAGCCAGGCAACCGGGCGCCCGCCCGGTTGCTCCCTTCTGTTTTTTCTAGATATCCAGATTGGACACCTGCAGCGCATTGGACTCAATGAACTTGCGGCGCGGGTCCACGTCGTCGCCCATCAGGGTGGTGAAGATCTGATCCGCGGCAATCGCGTCCTCCACCGTTACCTGCAGCATCCGACGGGACTCCGGATCCATGGTGGTTTCCCACAGCTGGTCCGCGTTCATCTCCCCCAGACCCTTATAGCGCTGCACACTGGTGCCGCGGCGGGCCTGTTGCATCAACCAGGCCAGGGCCTCGGCGAAGTGGCGGATCGGTTTGCGGGTTTCACCGCGCTCCACGGCCGCGTCACTGGCCAGCAGCCCCTCGAGCGTCTCGCCCAGGTGCTTGATGCGCCCGTAATCCGGCGATTGCAGGAAGTCCAGTGACACCCGGTACTCCCGGGGCACCCCGTGGGCAATCACCTTCACATGGGGCAGATAGAGGCCTCTCTCGGTGTCCAGCTCCGGGCTCACGGTGAACGTCTGGCTGCCGTCGGTGAGGGCGTCCACGCGGGCGCCCAGATCGGCGCACCACTGCTTCATGAAGGCTTCGTCGGTGAGCTTGCTCTCGTCCACGGACGGCATGTAGATCATCTGCTCGAGCACCAGCGCCGGGAACACCCGGGACTGGCGGTCGACGATGCGCATCACCTGGCGGTATTCGCCGATCAGGTTGCCCAGGGGCTCACCGCTCACCGGCGGGGCGTCGTTGCCCGGGTAGAGGGCGGCCTTCTCCAGCGCCAGGTTGGTGAGGTAGTCCTCCA
>VMHT01085924.1_pt1 | contig 10519 bp, 1 predicted proteins | sample 4693611 | NCBI WGS metagenome assembly VMHT01 (sample SAMN12280063, study PRJNA550983) | marine metagenome | isolation source: seawater sampled from same location over 5 years 0.02-0.2 micron viral filtrate | place: USA: collected off the coast of southern California halfway between the port... ...
CCTAATAAGTATGTAGTGTACAACTACTTAGAAGACGTTTGGTATTATGGCACTATGGATCGTAGTGCTTGGTTAGACTCTACAATAAACGATTTTCCTTTGGCAGCAACCGAAAGTTATAACTTGGTAGAGCATGAGAATGGGTTAGATAATAACCAAGATGTACAGACTGCACCCATAACTGCTTTTATAACCTCTGGCCAGTTTGGCATAGAGTCGGGCAATAGTTTTACTTTTGTAGATAGGGTCATACCAGACGTTCAATTTTTGGGTTCCGCTTCTGATGGCGACATATCTACTACGCTATCTATATTGGGAGCTAGTGAGTCTGGCGCTGCTAATAATGATCCTTTGTCTGAAGGGGGTAACAGTGATGGCGTAGTGGTAACAACAAATTCCGTAGATCAGTATACAAAACAACTAGACGTACGTGTTCGTGGTAGGCAAATAGCTATAAAGGTAGAATCAGATACTCTAGGGGTAAAATGGCAGTTAGGTACGTTACGACTAAACATGCGTCCAGACGGTAGACGAGGCTAGTAATGGCTACAAAAATAAGGAATACCAATAAGTTATTTCATGCGCCAGCTTTACCACAACCACCAATAACCTACAGCGCTGTTTACGAAGCACAAAAAGATAATGTGCTTAAATTTTACTTTGCTAATATAGACGAAGCGCTTTCAAAGGCGTTGCAGTTTGATACCAGTGACATAATTGATGGCTCTATACCTAACAGTAAACTAGAAAATTCTACAGTATCTTTTGGGGGTGTTACGTTAGCATTGGGTGGTGTTGATGCTAGACCTGCGTTTAACCTAGTAGATGCCACTGGATACCCTACGTCTAGCCTTGTGGGCACTATTGCCACTGCGCAGATAGCTGATGATGCAGTAACAGATGCAAAACTTGCAGATTCAATAAACTCAGCTATTACAGCCAACACAGCCAAAGTGACTAATGCTACACATACAGGTGAAGTTACAGGAGCTACAGCCTTAACTATTGCAGATGGCGCTGTAGTTACAGCAAGAATAGCTGATGCAAATGTAACCACCGCAAAGATAGCTGATGATGCAGTAACAGATGCAAAACTTGCAGATTCAATAAACTCAGCTATTACAGCCAACACAGCCAAAGTAACTAATGCTACACATACAGGTGAAGTTACAGGAGCTACAGCCTTAACTATTGCAGATGGCGCTGTAGTTACAGCAAGAATAGCTGATGCTAATATAACCACAGCAAAAATAGCTGATGATGCAGTGACAGATGCAAAACTTGCAGATTCAATAAACTCAGCTATTACAGCCAACACAGCCAAAGTAACTAATGCTACACATACAGGCGAAGTTACAGGAGCTACAGCCCTAACGATTGCGGACAATATAGTAGACGAAGCTAATCTTAAAGTATCCAATGCTCCGGTTAATGGTTATTTCTTGTCTGCGCAATCAGGTAACACAGGGGGTCTGACTTGGGCACAAGTATCAAGCGGTATATCTGCAGTAGTTGATGACACAACGCCTCAATTAGGAGGTAATTTAGATGCAAATAACAAAGATATACATAGTGTAGATCAGTTAAGTATTGGTACATCTACGTTAAGCCACGACTTTTTGATAAGTGGGTATAAAACGTCTGAAGAAGGCGAGTTGTTTAGAATGACTAACAACAACAGTAGTAGTAGTGCTGATGGGCGCATGATAACATTTTACGTAAGTTCTAACCTTAGAGGTAGTCTTGGGTACACTAATGTTGCTTATGGTAGTGGTACATTCTTTGCTGGCCCCGGATGTGGGCTTCTAGCAACTACACAGTTTTCTAGTCATATTGTTCAGCCCTGTGACGAAATTGGAGATTATAAAGATAATGCTGTAGATCTAGGTAGCACGAATGTTAGGTTCGACGACGTGTATGCCACTAATGGTACAATACAAACTTCAGACGGAAACTTAAAACAAGACATAGAAGAACTATCTGACGCAGAAAAAAGAGTAGCTTTAGCTGCAAAAGGCTTACTACGTAAGTTTAGATGGATAGATTCAGTTGCAGAAAACGGTGATAGTGCTAGAATACACTTTGGTATTATTGCTCAAGACCTTGATGCGGCTTTTACTGCTGAGGGTTTAGACGCTGGCAGGTACGCTATGTTTATAAGCACTACTTGGTGGGAAGCTGATGTGACTCAGACTGATGAAGATGGGGTCACAAAAACAAAAAAAGAAGTCTACAATGAGCAGGCACACATACCAGAAGGTGTTACAGCTACAGAGGTAACAAGACGCGGTGTTCGGTATCCCGAATTACTAGCATTCATAATCGCTTCACTATAAGGCTGATTCATGGCTGAAGATAATAACAAAACTGCTTATAGCCCTTTTGATATAAACCGTGATGGTGTTATAGACGAAAAAGATGCCCAGTTGTTCTACGGATACCTATCAGAGCAAAGGGGAGATGCTTTAGTCGAGGGTCTAGTACCAGATAAGGAGGGCGTTCGTAGTACAGAAGAAATAGAACAATACCTCGATGAAGTAACTAACAAAGAAAAAAACCCTATACTTTTCGATTTATTCGACTTAGTAGGCAATGGCGAACTTGATGCCCTATCTGATGGGCTACTCTTTCGGAGATATACCCTAGGAATGCGGGGTACTGATCTAACGGAAAAGGTCAAAGCCGATGGGTCAGATTTTAGTTACGACGAACGTATACAGCTTGATAATAGGTTAGCAAAAATATATACGGGGCTGACAGTCAATGACAATTTCGAGGTTGAAGGTGGCGCTGTATTAGGGTATCAGCTTTCGGGGTTTTCCAATGATGGCGCCCCCCAGTTAGCGTTTACTAATGCAAACCCTTACACCGTGCACTACCAAGGATATTCTAGACCCTTAACGACTGAAGAACTTATTGCCGGCTACCAATCCATAATGTCTGGTGGGTATGAAAGTGAGTTAGAAAAAACAGTATGGTATGACCCTCGATGGGAAGAGGGCTTAGTTGTTGACGGATATGAGGACGAGGCTAAGACTTACGCAAACGGAACAGGAAGACGGGCCGCGGAGAGCTGGTTGGCTTCAAATACTACGGCTACCGCTAGAAGAGGAATGTATGGGGGCTTAGAGCTAGAAGATACAGACATAACACTAGGTATTGACCCGGAGACTCTAGAATACATAACGCTACGCGATATGTTTGAACTTCGTATGCCTAATGATCCTGACTTAGCAATAACGGTGGCGGGGGTTAAAAATCCTGCATGGCGTCCAGAAGAACCGCTACCTGCGGAGTGGGTTGTTGGCGTTGATTCTATACCTACTGCTGAGGAAATGGCGGCGGGATACTACAGCTTAGCACTTTTATTTGGTGAGGAGCATGCACAAAGACAGTTTAGAAGTATACCAGAAGAATGGGAATCCACATGGGAGAAAGTACCAAAACATGCACTTAACCCATCCGGTGTTACTGACCAGCTAAAAAAGTCGTTTACCACGGCTGACATACAGGAATACGGTTCGTTAAAAGACATCCCCGCTGATCAGCTGACGGCTTGGGCGGATGAAGTAGAGCCGGCGTACGGTGCTATGCACATGTTGGCAACTGCAGCTAGGAAATATCAGGAAGACCCTGATAGTTTAACTGTTGATGATATAGCAAGATTGTACACCCTAGATTCTGTAGAAGAATATTTCTATGAGCTACCCGATAAACAAGATAACTTTGGGGAAGGCACTACCCTAGGGAATATAGCAGAGGAGAACAAGTTTACATTAGCGCAAGATGCTTGGCGCAACAGAATCAACTACGAACAGTCAGATGATTTATGGAAGTATACCACCGAAACTTGGCGGTTCGGAATGGAATATTCATCCAGTTCAACTAATAATTCATACTTTGCAAATGGACAACTTTACTGGGCGGGAGGTATACCGCACGACGCTGAGTATATGATGCCTAGGCATGAATGGTCGTTTAATAAACAACTAGCGGATTGGGGTAAAGAACTTCAGCGATTAGAGATGCCCTTATACGTAGAAGCAGACTCTGAAGTCATAGATGAAATGATGGGAGACATGGACTTGTGGTATGACTCTTCTAAGCTATATATGAAGGGTGGCGCACAGTTTGGCGATGAGTTCGTGATGGACGGCCATAATCAAATTCAAGGAGCGGATTGGGTACTAAACCATACTTACTATTTTGATGGTGAAATGCCGGATTACAGTGAGTATGCCAACCCGGGCAAGAGTAATGCGGGTGACGGGTTTCTAATCGACATTACGGGCGGTGAAGCTCCTACTGGGTCATACTCTATGGTTTGGGTGTCGCAGCCTAGACGTGTTGGTACTCTTGAAAAAGGGTTAGATAACCCCATACTAAACATTGCCGCTTCGTTTAGTCCTATAGCTACCTTGATCCTTGTTGGCCTTAAAGGCCTTAATAGTCTTTTGGGAGACGGTAGGACATTAAAAGGAGAAGACTACGCTCAGGCTGTAATAGCAGCACTACAAATTGATGGTAAGTTAAAAATGCCCGCCGGTGCTGAAGAAGCGGAGAAAGCAGGAGACCTTGCCTATGCTGAGGAAATCAGTAGGCTTGAAAAACTTGGCGTAACCGGAACAGTTGCTGTGAATGCAGCTTTAGCTGTGGGTAATCAAGTTGCCGTAGCTACTGCCGCGGGGGTAGGATTATTTGGCCTGACTGCTCGCCAAACTGTAACACTTATAAATGCTCTTGGCTCTGGGGAAAACATAGGAAGCGCCATAATGGGTGGCTTTGGTGCAGACTACCTCGCTAGTGGGTTTGAGTATTTAGGAGTAGACACTAGTTCAGTTCCAGACTATGTAATGGATTCTGTTTCTCAAATAGTAGTAGACGTTGCGGATGGTGACAGTTTTACGGATGCCCTAAATAAAGAAGCGGCAAGTTTCGTTGGAGAAAAGGCTGGGGACGTTGTATCTAACTTTTTTGACGAAAATAATATAAGCGGAGAGTTCAATAACTTTTTTGGCGAAGCTATTAATGATTTAAAAGAAGCCGCATCTCAAGTTGGCAAGGTGATAGACGATGAAGCAATACAACCCCTAATAGATCTAGTAAGAGAACAGCTTCCGGAAGGAAGCACAGATTTCTTGCTTGACACAACAGAAGGGATGAAAGTTGCGTTTGACAAGTTAGAGGGTGAAATAAGAACTATAGGTGAAAATATAGACACTTCCGTTATAGAACCTATATCTGACTCTGTAAAGGGTGCAATGTCTAAATTTGTGGGTATGGGTACAGTTTTTGCAGATGAACTTCCTGAAGGCACCTTGGAAAGAATTGATGAGATGGTGGAGGGTACAGCTAACCTTATGGGTATTGCGGTAGATGAGCTGCCGAATGACCTTAAAAACATTCTAGAAGAGTCTTTTGGCACTTTGGTTGTGACGGGGGAGCTTACTGATGCGAATAAAGCCCGCATAATTAGTAGGGAATTAGTAGTTGCTGAGAGAGTAAACGAAGCATTTAAAGACTCCAACCTAGTAAACACGATAACTCCCGAATTGTTTACTGTAGCACTACGCAGCAGTCTAAATGCCGCTATGCAGGGAGGCAATATTGAAAGTGCTTTCTTAAATACTATAGGTGATGCTGTAGTAACTCACCTTAAAAACTCGGTATCTATGGGTTGGGACGAGGTTAAACAGACTGTATCTGAGACTACGGAAAGAGCTACAACAAAATACAAGGATGCGAAAAATGCGGCAGCTGAAAGGGATAAACTAGATAAAGAAATTGACGCTGAAATAGCTAAGATAACTGAAATACAGGGACTACAGGAAGCTAGGAAGCAAGACATAGAAACAAAAAGAATAGCCGCTAATGCTCCCGGCGCTTCTGAAGGAGATAAGCAAGCATATTACGATGCTATAGAAGCAGATAGCGTGCAAACGACTTTAGATACATTAGCTTTAGATGATATAAACAGTAATGTTCTTCGCTTAGCAGGGCAGCATGAAGTCCAAAATTCAATATACAACACCGCAACAGGCGAGTTAAGCGCCGAAATACAGCTTAGAGATGATGCGTTAAATCCTTTCTTTGGTAACGTATTAGATGCTTCGATAGTAGATATAAACGGCTACTGGCGGGGGGCTGAAGAATACGCAGCAGCCAATGGTATACCTGTAGAAGATGCTCACGAACATTATTTAAGTGTTGGTATATTTGAAGGAGTTCCTGTAAGCGAAACTCAATATAAATCGTTGCTGTATGCCGCAGTGTCGGACCAAACAGACTTTGCGTTACAGCAGTCGGGTATAGACGTTAGTAAGTTAACAGACGGACAAAGAGCCGCAGTATTTAATAGTATACTTGCGCAAGCAGAAGCTCAGGGAGAGTCAGCGGGTTCAGCCACCACACTAAAGTTTTTACAAACCGCTCAAGATCCAGATTCTAGCATAAATTTCAATTACGACCCTGCCACGCTTGTATCCACTGCATTTACTCCGGAAGATTCGCCGTTACTTAGCATACCAGAGGTAAACTATATATTAGCAACACAGGGCTACACTAATATAGTATCTGATGTGTTAGGTCTTTTTGAGGACGATCCCGAGCAGCGTGCCACTGTACTTAATGCCCTAGCTACTAACCAGTTAAGACTTGTAACACTACCTGACGGGTCTAAAAAGTGGATACAACCTACTACCCTAGTGCAATATCAAGGTGTTGAGGGGGGCTCTCAACTAACCGTTTCAGAGCGTCCTGCGGGGCTAACTTTACAAGAGACAGCTAAGTATGATCCAACTGCATACCTACAGGTGTTGGGAGTATTACCGCCAGAAGAAGCTAGGATTGCAGAAAACAACGTACGCGAAGCAAACGGGCAAGAGCCTCTAAAGGAAGGTGAAACTTCGTGGGTTTATAGGACCATAAAAGGAATACTTGACCACGAAGCAGAGGCTGGCGTTAAGAAGCAGGCGCAACGTGCTTATGACAACGTGAAACTTAGCGGTGGTAATGATGAGGATGCTCAGGCAGCCTACGACGAAGAATATGCTAATGCCTCGGGTAAAGAAGCGGCTGCCCTCTCTGTAGCAGTTCGTGGGGTTACTGAAGTAGCCGGAGCGTTTAACAGTTTTGCTATGAGTATATCCACTAACGCACAAATAGGTAATGCCAGAAGAGATGCTGTTCAGGCTAAGAATGCGTTATTGTTAGCGGGGGCTGGTGAGGAGGAAGCTCAAGCAACTTATGATTTAGTGTATGATGCGGCCATTAAAAACATAGACTTCTCTATGGAAAATCAAATGTCCAAAAACCTAGATGCTATACAAGGTATGGCTATGGGGTACATGTCTCAAGATCACCAAGATACCTTCAAAGTAATGATGAAAAACATAGATGAAGCTGAAGGGTTTATGGGCACTACAAAAGCCATATTCGGCGAGTTTGTAGCTCACCCGACTACTTTCTTAGTAGAGTTTGTGGGTGTAGAGGTCGTAAGTGAATTAATCCCACTAGCTCTTGGCGGAGTTACTTTTGCTGCAGTTAAAGCGGGGGGTCTTGCAGCGGTAAAAGATCTTACAGAGGAAGCGGCCAACATGATGGCTTCTAAGGCGGCACTAAAGACAGGCTTGGCTACAGATATGGTGGAAGCTGCTGGTGGTGGGGTCATGGAGACTTATGAAGACGCTTACTCAACTGCAGAGACTTATGGTAGAGACGCACTTGGATTAAGTGGCGCAGAGTTAGAGGCTTATGCTGGGGAGTATGCAGCGGGGCTGTCTATAAAAGTAGGTGCTACAGCTGCAATGATGGTAGGCATACTGTCAGGGGGTAGTCAGGCGTTAGAGGGGACTATTTTTAAAGGTGCGCTGGGAGAAGCTACAGATGTGTTAGCGGAAAGAGGCGCTAAAAATGTTTCCGATGATCTAGGTGGGTTACTTGTTAAAAACGGGGTTGTAGTTCTTAAAGAAACTGGGGCGGAAGGTGCTGAAGCCGCTGCGTCCACATATATTAAGGAAACTTCTCTAGCAACTATGGACCCGGATAGAGATTTTGGTGGTGAGATGGCTTCAAATGTTGTGTTGTCAATGATAGCATCAGCTGGAACTACCGGACCTATATTAGCTATTAACGGGGTAATTGACCAAGCCGGTGGGCCTAGTGGTAGCGGTCCTGCGGGCGGCTTTACTACGAATGCCGAATCTAATAACCCCCTAGTACACTTAGCTATAAGTCAAAATCCTGAGTTGCAGGAAGCCATAAACAGTGGGGATGTAGAAGCAGTAAATAGCATAGCAAACGATTTAGGTATGGCTGGGTTTAATGCCGGTAACGACTTACTAAATGCTACAGATGACTCTAGCTACATAAGTACTACAGAAGCTATTGAGTCGTATGTTAAGATGGGTATAGAGAACCCAAGTAAAGATGCAATTAATTTCGCTATTAACTTGCCTAGTGACACGGATGACTTTAATGAGGCAGACTTTGACCAGCAACTTGCAGATGCTTACCAGTTAGCTAATCCTGATGATATACAGGATACATATTCAGACAGACCGACACCACAGCATCATTACGACATAATACAACGGATGTACGCTATTGCTGAACAAGGGGGCCAAGCGTCAGTATTTGACTATGATGAAGATGGTTCTCTAACTAATGAAGACGTTGAGACTTACAAAAGAGGTCTTAACATATTTGAACGAAATGCTTTAGAAGAGTATGAATATAAGGTAAATACCCAAGAGGTAGAACATACTCCCAACCAAACAGGCATATTAGACACTTTTGTAGGAGATTCTCTCGTGGACGCCAGCGAAGCAGAAACAATAAAAGCAGACATCACAACGCTAAAAGAACAAGGAGTTACTGCAACCGAAGCAATAGCTGCCCTTAGTGTGAAGTACGACGGCCTTGCAGGTGCAGAAGGATTAATTGCGACTGAAGTTGCTAATGCGTTTGCCGCGGATGAAAATATATCTACTCTTACCGAAAGTATAGTTACCAAGCTAAAAGAAGATGGTACGTTCGTAGATGTAGACAATGCAGATGACGTATCGGCGTTACTTACAGCCTTTATAGAGTCGGAAGATTTTAAAAACGCTTTGCCTAGCACTTCTGATTTTATAACTGCAGATGACACTTCTGATTTTATAACTGCAGATGACACTTCTGATTTCCAAACAGTAAGTGATGTTTCTACTCTAATTACCACATCATTAGCAAATTTCACAACGTCCGAAGCACTTACAGCAATAATTCCTGATGTAACCGGTTTGCAAGATGAAGATGCAGTTAAGACTCTTATAACTGATTCTTTAACAGACTACGTTAAGTCGAGTGACCTAGAACTGCCTGATGCTGTAACATCAGAGGATGTGAATACTGCGATAGCAACCCAACTGATAGACTATGTAAAAACTATAGACTTACCAGAAGCTGGGTTAGATCAAGATGCTGTACAACAGGTTTTTTCCGACTTCTTGGCAACGGAAGAATTTATAAACGCACTACCGGAAATTCCCGAAGCAGGTTTAGATGAAGATGGAGTGCAAGATGTTGTAGATACTTCACTAGAGACCTTCCTAGAGAGTGATGCGTTTAAAGATGCTTTACCTGATGCGGGGCTGTCTTTGGGTGAAATAAATGAAGCGTTTGGTAATTTTGTAAGGGGAGACCTTTTCCAAAGTATGGTGGGGGTTGATTCGAGTGAAGTAGCAACCATAATATCTGGGGCACTTGGGGATTTCTTAGTAAGCGACGATTTCTTAAATGCTGTAGGCCCAACCGAAGAAGAGATTACAGGGGCTATAGGTGTTTCACTAACAAACTTCCTAGAGGACACTCGCTTAGTAGATACAATCAAAGAAAATAGTTTAGACCAAACCGAAGCAAACACTCTTATAGCTAGTAGTTTAGCAGATTTCTTAGACAGCGACGATTTTAATACCGCTATTGGTGATTTCCAAACAGCAGACGATGTAGCTGGTACTATAAGTGCTTCACTCAAAGATTATGTGACCGCCGAAGATTTCCAAACTGAACTGGATGCGTTACCTGACTTCACAGAATTTCAAACAGCGGAAGATGTAGATTTTGCTATAAGTGAAGCAGTGAATAGTTTCTTAGATAGCACTGGGCTTGTAAATGCCATAACTAGCGCTAGTATGGATGAAGAAGAAACAAAAACACTTGTAAGGGACTCACTCCAAGACTTTTTAATATCTGATGATTTCGCCGCTGCTATTGGTGGTTCGGGTGCTATAGGAAACATAAACGAGTCTTTAGACGGCTTAAAACAAGATTTAGAGCAGTTGGGCGTTAGTATAGAAGGTCAGATAGATATTATAGAAAACGTTTTTGGTAATGAGGAGACCTACTACCAGACAAGCAGAAACGATTTAAAAGCCCATATTCGTGATAATGGACCCATGAAAATCCCCGATAACTTAGTGGGGACATTCCCTTGGAGAACGATTGACAAAGATGGTGATGGGTATATAAACCTTATAAC
>VMHT01096284.1_pt1 | contig 10519 bp, 20 predicted proteins | sample 4693611 | NCBI WGS metagenome assembly VMHT01 (sample SAMN12280063, study PRJNA550983) | marine metagenome | isolation source: seawater sampled from same location over 5 years 0.02-0.2 micron viral filtrate | place: USA: collected off the coast of southern California halfway between the port... ...
ACCTATTATCTGGTATAACCTATCACAACCCATGCTAGACGCATTTTTAGCTTCCACCCTACGTTACAGACGATATATAAAAACAGCCCCATATATAGAGCCAAAAACAGCCCCAAAACTGGTCAAAAAATTTACCAGTAAATATTTCGCCCCTATTCATTTTAGGGGTTTATTCATGCGAAAATATCATTATACTAAAAGAACGGTCAAAAGACCTGAGGCCCACGGGCGGCCATTGCCCGAATTGAAAAGGAAAATATCATGTCTAATATCACCCTTGAAAATGCCATCGCTTTTGTTGAAGCCAATTTTGTGGCACCAGAAATAGAAAATCGCGCCGCGCAAAATGCGGGCCTTTTGAAAAACCCATATGCCGAATTCAATGCAATCGCCAACGCTGAAGAGCTATGCCACACCGCCAGCTTGCGTCCTGTAGACGTGGGCAAGGGCGGCTACAAATGCCCTATTTCCGGCCATAGCTATACGAAAGGAAAAGCTGGCACCAAAGACAACGCGCTGTATAAGCGTTTGATGGACACTGAAGGAATGACCGCCCTTTATGACTTGCGGGTTGCTGTTATTTTGAATGCCATTAAACAGTTTAAAGATGGCGCAGAAGTGTCGGAGGAAGGTTGCGCGGCATATTATGCGGATGAAAAAAACGCCAAGAAAATTGCCAAACTTTTCAACGTCCGGTCCCTTGCAAATGCTATCAAAAAGAATGCGCCCAAAAATGATAGCGACAATGGCGACAGCGACAGCGACAGCGACAATGGCGACACTGGCGGCAATGATGAAACGCCAGAAAACGAAACCCCGCCAGCGTCTGAATTCGTCGGTCAATATGCGGCTGCAATCGCAAAAGCACAGTCTGGCGAAATTGACGCATTGACCGCAAAAACCATTCTTGCCGCATTGCAAAATGCCATGGAAAAAGAATTCCTGAAAACCGCAGGAATTACCGCCAAGGCATGGCAAGCCGCGCAAGAAAGCAAAATCAAAAAAACAGGCTAACAACACAACAACCCACAAGCCCCTGCCAGAAATGGCGGGGGTTTTTTTGTGTCCACATTTTGGCGGTTACTATCCTATGGTGGTGGGGTGGTGGTGCGGTGCTATGGGCGTGGGCTAAAAATTTACTGGTAAATATTTTGACCGCCTGTCATTACTATCACAGGTGGTGTGGTGGTTTTTTTGGGGTGGGGTTGACATATATGTGGGGAATTGCTAGTATAAATAAAGGTTGAAATTCTTTTGAATTTTGATTGTGGGTACAAAAATTTACTGGTAAATATTTTGACAGGAGACAAAACAATGCAGAAAATTGAAGAATTACAATCCCAATTACATATATTATCGGTTACACATTCCACCGATTTAGCCAAGGTCAGAAAACATATACAATCTGTTTTGGAATATGATTTGACAATAGCTATGGATATGTTGCAGGATGGTGCTTCATCTGATAGGGTGCATAAGCATTTACAGAATATTCAAGAAACACTTTTACAGGTAAAACAGATTGGAGTTACAAAATGAAATTAGTTTGGGATAACGGCAGTGCCACCGTACAAGCACCTAAAAGGTTACGCAGTGCGTGGCCTGATGCGCCTGATGAAAACAGGAAGCGCGAGTTGCGCCACACACATATCTACAACGTGGGTGTATTCAAGGCACCTGATGATATTCGTGCGTGGTGTGAGCAGGAACGTGTGAAGCGTTCTGTTGCAGACTTTGAGGCGTGGCTGGAAACTCTTTGAGTGGCTATTGACACAAACAATTGTTTTTGCTAGTATAAATAAAGGTTGAGAATTTTGAAATTTTCAGCAAAACACGGGCGAAAAATTTACTGGTAAATATTTATCCCCTAACACGGAGACAAGACAATGTATATCATCTATGAAGGACCATCACTCTTGGATAACAAGCCTATTGTGGTTATTGGTATCCCCAAGTCTAGCAACAGCAAAACTGGTGGTATGTTTCAAACCATCATCATGCGGTCTGACATTGACCCTATCACTGCCAGCCGACAAGGTGAAGATTTCAGTGTGTGTGGTAACTGTGTTCATCGTGGTGTACCGCATGACGGTGACAGTGGTGGTGCTAAGAAGCGGTCTTGCTATGTCATGTTGCTTATGGTGCTGTCTGTATTCAAGTCATACAAAAAGGGCAATTACAGACGCATAGAAGGGCATGACGCTATTGCTGGCGTAGGTGCTGGGCTAGTCATACGACTAGGCAGCTATGGTGACCCTGCGGCTGTGCATGGCTACATATGGGACAGTCTCATATCTAAGTCTGAAGGTCGTACAGGCTACAGTCACCAAGCTACACTTGAAGGTGCAGACTATCGGCCTGACTTGACAATGCGTAGTGCTGACACGCTAGAGGAAGCGCAAGAGGCGTGGGCTAGGGGTGAACGCACGTTCCGTGTTACCACCAATGTCAATGATATTGTGCAGGGCAAAGAGATTGCCTGTCCTGCATCAGAGGAAGCTGGCAAGCGTACCACGTGTGACAAGTGTAAGCTGTGCAGTGGTAATACCATCAACGCCAAGTCTATCGCCATTGTGGCGCATGGCACTGGCTCTAAGCATTATGCTACGGCATAAAAATTTACTGGTAAATATTTTGACAGGAGTTAATTATGTCTAGAAAATGTGCATGTTGTGATACAAACAACGAATTGACATATGTGAGTAGTGCAGATGACTATTACTGCATGACCTGTTACTATGTAACATATCATTACGCAGACTTTGACATTGGGTATCAGTCTGCTAGGCAGGATATAGATAATGGTGATATTGATGCTGAGTTGGGTGTCATGTCATTTCAAATAGACCCACCCGACAGCGCAAGCCAATATGGGTATCGGCAAGCCTGTTTACATGAAATACAAGGAGAGTAAAATGACTAGATCAAATCTTATGGGCTATCTTATGTGTTTAATTGCATCAACAGTGGGGCTGGCTATCGTAGTGCCTGAGTTGATATACTACGTGCCACTTGAGACAGGGCTGTTCACAATGTTTATCGTGGGCTTCCTGTACGCCTTGACAAAGCTGTTAAAATGCGTAAGATAAACCCTGTAGCCAAGTCGCTATTGCAGACCAATCGTAGGCGGTCTATGGTAGTGCCTGACAAAACTAAGTACAATCGAAAAAAGGATAAAGACAATGCAAGTAAAGATCGAACCAATGAAGAACGTAAGGACTGAGCGTAAGCCTAGTTCACGTGACCACTTTCGTAGTGCGGGTAAGACAAAGACACTTAACCGTAAGAAGGGCCGCAAGGCTAAACAATTTGTGCGGGATGCCGCATAAATATACCAACCAACCAACATAAAGGAGATATTATTATGACAACTTTCTACAACGAGAATGCAATCCCAGCAGGTACACTTCACAAGCGTCAGACAGGTCTTTGGGGGCAGTTCTTTGCCAATCCACAGATTGAGGCCAAGCTGGCCCGTGTTGAGCCTCTGTTCAAGGAACTGCATGGTCGCAATCTCAACCGCACTGCCTTTTTCAAGAAGTGCCATGAGGTTGCCGTTGAAGGTAAGTCAGACGTGGGTGGCTACCTGCAGTACATGGTGTGTGATGTAGGGGGCATCATGCTTGCCCAGATGCACCGCGAACTTGGCAAAGAGGTGCGCCGTAACCGCCTTATCAAGAAAGACAAGAACAAGCGCAATGGTGTCATCATCGAAGTCGGTGGTATTGATATCAAGTCTTGGAACTTGGCTAAAAAAGCGGGTGGACGCAAAGCCGCCTAGCACTATAGGGGTGGTCACACAGGCCGCCCCATTTTAAATGGGAGACTAAAAGTGCCTGATAAAATTAGTGAAATAGTGTCATACACAAAAGAAGTTCATCAGATGTGCATAGTAATGGAAGGCTGGGGCTGGATTTACGCCGATGAAGATGCTATGTTTAGACAGACTATTGAGAAGCACATAGAATTGTTATGTGATGCTTTTGATGTGTCTTTGGCTGGAATTGGATTCATGCATAGGCATGGCAAAGAAGATTTTGTGCTGTATCATTATGAAACAGATGAAAGTTATTATTTTGAAGGTACGAAAAGAAACCTTCAAATGCTTTCAGATTACCTTGAAGGTAAGTACGTGGGTCGAGAGTGGTGGATAGACAAGCAACTTGACAAGTTGTGGCAGGAGTATGCCTCTAACAGCAAGCAATACGATTGGATTGAACAACTAGAGGAAGAAAAGGAGTGGGGAGAGCATGAGTAAACTTTTACATGACGAAGATTTTTGGAAGTCTCTTGATAGGTCTCTGGAATTTCAAAAGGCACAGGGTGTGTCTTACTTGCAGGACAGTGACCCATTGCCGGAGAATGGGTACACAATGGAGGATGAGGCCAGCCAAATATGGCTAGAGGTCAACGGCTACACAGTCATAATCATCAAAGGACCAGCAGTAGAAGGTGCAGATGACGATGTACATGACAAAGGCATTCGCATAAAAGTACACAAGACAGATGACTATGAGAGCCTAATGAAAGATGAGTTCTTGTTAAACAAACACTTTGAGGAGTATGAGCATGAATAGGTTTATCATAGAAGATAATCCCGATGACATAGCACGTTCACTGTGTGACCAGCACATTGTCAAGATGCCATTGGAAGAGGCACAGATGCTATGCACTAGCCTGTGGCATCATGCACCTGAGTATGCAGAGGAGATGGGTTTGTACAAGCCTGTGCATCAGAAGCATCCCTGTACCCTGTGGGCTATGGAGAATCGTGCCAATTACCGCTGGGCTTACAGCCTGTATACATCTATGCTGTGTGAGTATCACCACAGGTATGGCAAGTGGCATGGTGCAGGTAAGCACAGCATTGCATTGTACAAGGGGCGGCATCTGCTACCCGATGGTGACGTAACACCACACCCACAATGCTTCAGCGGACACGATGACTGCAAGACAGATGAGGACTGGCCTATCACTGCGTATCGTGCCTTTTACAAGGTAGACAAGATGCGCTTTGCTAGGTATAACAAGGGTAGAGATATGCCCACATGGATGAAAGGAGAATGATTATGCGTGACACATACAACCTAATCATGGACAGTCGGTACAATCCACTGCGCCACATACCTGACAACAACACACGGCATCTAGTAATGCAGATGCTGGCATGGATGTGGTGTATCATCTTTAGTATGTGGATGGGTAGCATCGTGGTGTTTGGCATCAGTGCCATAGCCCATGCCCTGTTGATTGCTGGCGTGTTTATCACTGCTGGCGTGTTTGAAACAGCCAAGCGTAAGCCTAGTTACTTTGGTGGCTTGGGTAGAGGTAATGGAGGTGAGCATGAGTAAACAGCTTGCTAATACTGACAGAGAAGTTATGTCCATGCTGCAGACAGTGATTGACGATGCGAATATGGCTGGCTACGAGTTGCATTTGATTGACAGTCACAGCGACATGGCACTCTATATTACCAAGACATACCCCAACTGCCCACCCATCATGGCTTATCATGTGGCCAATGAACTGATTGCATGGGCAGAGAACAAGCGAGTGAAGGAGTGAGCATGAACAGACAAGCACAAAAACAACACATCCTTGCCTTGATTGAAGAGGTAAGACAACTGGAAGAACGTATGCAACCTACCGACACAGGACACATTGCGACTGCAATCAATGTCCTCATGGGTAGAATAGATGAACTACTAACTAAACTTGTAGAGGAGAAGTAATATGAAAAGTAAAAAGTGTAATATAAAACTAGAAGGCCATCAGATTCAACGTATGCGTAGCATCATCAATGCTATTAAAGACTTAAACATAGCTACATCTGATAAGGCATGTATTGATTACGATACCATTCGTGAACTAGATGGTGCTGATGATTTTCTTGCTAGGCATTTCGGTTTGGTTCAGCCTTTCCACCCAGATTTGGGCACAAGCTGGTATGCAGATTATCAGTGGAATGAGGATGTAAAGGATGATTGCTGAAGCACTTGTTTGCCTAGCACTCAACGTGTACCATGAGGCCCGTGACCAGCCCTTCATTGGGCAGGTTGCGGTAGCCCAAGTGGTGATTAACCGTGTGGCTGATGACAGGTATCCTGATGACGTGTGTGGTGTGGTCATGCAGGGTCCAACATACTCATGGCGTACTGACTTCCCTGTGCGTCATCGTTGCCAGTTTAGTTGGTACTGTGATGGCAAGTCAGACAGTACACCAGATACAGAAGCCTATGAAAAGGCTTTGATGATTGCTCATGGTGTATACTATGGCAACCTAGATGACTTTGTGGAAGGTGCGACACATTACCACGCCACATACGTTCTGCCTGAGTGGGCAGAAACTAAAACACCAGTTGTACAAATAGGACAACACATATTTTACAGATGGGAGTAATACATGGACATACTACTAGGACTATTTATTTTTGTTATATTATTAGCAGTTGACATTGCGTCTAGCTAGTGATATAACACGACATACCTTAACGATAGGAAAGGAGAATACCTATGCTTGAATATATCCCTGAGAATCTCGACTTTGATGTTCGGTTTGAGCCAACCAAAGTTGACGACAAGAAATACGTCATCAATGCCACCACAGATGAGTACATTGGAATTGTTGGTAACGGCTTTACCTGTGCCTCACATGGTGACTTCTTTCGTGACGTAATGACCACCGCTACAGAAAGCCTGTCAGAGTACGACATGGCTGGTGCTGAGATAAAATGGCGTGATGCTCACAAGAATGGCTGGGCCATGATGGACATGACACTGCCCAACGTGAATGCCAAGATTATCACTGACAAGCACGAGACTACTGTGGCACAGCGTATTATCGCCCTGCATGGGGTAAACGGTACATGTTCCAACGTAACAATCTTTGGTGCAATCGACTTCTTCTGTCTCAATGGGCAGATTCGTGGACGCCATGACAAGGTGCTGCGTAAGAACACCAGCAACTTCAGCCTCGACAGTTTTATCTCTGAACTGGAAAAGTCACAGCAGGATTTCACTGCACAGACAGAGCAGATGCAGCGGTGGGCTAATACCAGCCTTGCTCATGTTGACGTGAAGAGTATGTTGGAAAAGCTGATGAAGTCAGAGCGTAAGGCAGAGAAGATGAATATCTTATACAACCAAGAGGTAGCCACACGGGGTCGTAACCTGTGGTCGCTGTACTCTGCCTTCACTAACTATGCAACCTATGCTGATGAGCGTAACGGCTTCAAGCAACGCAACACAGGTGGTGATACACAAGCCAAGTCACTGTTCTTGCGTGAGGTTGAGGTAGCACAGTGGATTGACAGCCCCGTGTTCAAGTCAGTTGTGGTTGGTCAGTGGTAGTACAATGAGACTGAATAAAGTGGTCGCTGACTACCTAAATTCCTATGAATACAAGAACTTACGGGAAGGTACTCAGAAACGATACAAGTATCTTCTCGACATCCTCTGCTCCACGCGAGTGGGGGATGACGTTCTTGGTAAAGTCAACGTCAAAAATCTGACAACCAAACAATGCAAGCTGGCATATGACCAGTGGTGCAGCAACAGTGTGGGTACAGCCAATGGAGTGTTGGCTATATCCCGTTTACTACTCAACCATGCCCTGAGAATGGAGTTCTGTATGATGAATCCCTTCACAGCAGTGCGTAAGAGGCCCACAGACAGGCGTAAGGTCGTCTGGCGTAGGGAGGATGTACACAAGCTGCTAGAAGCCGCCTACAGCGATTTTAGCACCCGTAACATTGGTTTGATTGCTCACATGGCATACGAATGGTGCCAGCGCGTAGGTGACATGAGGCTTCTCACATGGGATGTCATCGACTTTGACAAGAGGCGTGTCACTATCTTGCAATCCAAGCGTAATGCACAGGTTGAATTGCCCATTGATGATGACCTGTACGACATGCTAGTGCATCAGGAGCAGGATTTCGGCTTCCAACAGTACGTGGCACCCCGCCCCACACCTAGACAGGGCGAGTATGTGCCATATACGCTGTATAAACTGCCTCTACATGCCCGTAAGCTGATGGATGCAGCGGGATTGTCACCTGACTTGCGTCTGTCTGATCTACGGCGCACAGGGGTGACAGAGATGGTGGATGCAGATGTCGGTATTGGACAAATCATGTCGGTTACAGGACATGCTAACCCACAGTCGGTGAAGCCGTATCTAAAAAATACGTACACAAGTGCAAATTTAGCATTGACAGCACGGAAAGGTACGTGATATAAGCATTCAACTGCCGCAGGGAACTAATATAATATATAACTATAATAACATATAACTGTATATGAAAGGACACATATATGATAAATCCAGATGACTACGATGTTGCTAATGGTGAGACTAAGCGTATGGATTGTCCTGCCTGTAAGGGTATTAAAACCTTTAGTATCACCAACAGCATGGGCAGCATCCTTTGGAATTGCTACAAAGTCAGTTGCACTGTCAGTGGCAGTACACGTGTTCGTCTATCTGTTGAGGACATACAGGCTGGCTTCAAGGGTGCTGCAGAATTTGCTTCACCCACCTTTGAAATGCCTCAGTATGTAGTGCAGCGTAGTGGTGGTGTGTATATGGACAGGTGGTGTAGTAGGTGGGGCTTGGATGCCGACAAGCTGGGCCTCATGTATGATGTCAAAGAGGATCGCGTTGTGTTTCCCGTGATTCACGATGGTGTCATGGTCGATGCTACTGGTCGCACACTAGGTAAACGAATACCTAAATGGAAACGATATGGAAATAGTGGCTTGCCATACACGTATGGTTGTGGTAAAGTCGCCGTAGTTGTTGAGGACTGTGTGAGTGCAGCCATTGTTGGTTATGGTTCCTTTGTCGGGGTTGCGCTTCTTGGTACATCTCTCCAAGATTCGCATAGAAGGTATCTTGCACAGTTCTCAACAGCCATCATAGCGTTAGACCCCGATGCGCTAAAGAAGACTTTGCAAATGGCAAAGGAATTACGTGGACACGTTTCGGATGTTCGTGTATTGAAGTTGGTGGATGATATAAAGTACAGAAACCCGACAGACATGGAGAAGCTAGATGCTCTCCACAGACAGATAGGAGAATAGCCATATGGAATTATCACTAATACGAAGCCTGATGAACAAGGAGTTCTATGATGAACACAGAGGCGCACGTTGCCCTGACCGCCTGTTCAGTAAGGATGTAAGGAAGATCAAGCAGTCTATTGATACTGCTATGGATCGTTATGAGCGGAATGTAACACCAGACGAGATTGAGGCGTTGTTCATGGCAAACAACCCAACGCTGACAACCGCACAGAAACAGGGGTTTTCATCCCTGTTCAGTAACATCAAACGTGAGCAGCCTATGGGCAGTGACGTGGCACAGGAGGTGTTATCTAAGCTATTTCAACAGGTTATCGGTGAAGACATTGCTAATCTGGGCTTTGATTATGTCAACGGTGACAAGTCTAGTCTTGAACCACTGCGACAGATGCTTGAACAGTACGGTGACGACTTTACACCTAATCTGAAGGTGGAGTGGGATGATATCGACATTGAAACTCTGCTTGCTCGTAATGACCTTGAAGCACGGTGGACATTCAACATCTCTAGTTTGGTGCGTAAGGTTGAAGGAGTGAATGCTGGTCACCTGATTGAGATTGGCGCACGGCCTAATACTGGCAAGACATCCTTTCACGCCTCACTGATTGCATCTCCCGGTGGCTTTGCCCATCAGGGTGCTAACTGCATCATCCTGTGTAACGAGGAAGGCTATCACCGTGTAGGTGCCAGATACCTGACTGCTGCTACAGGCATGACAATGCGTGAGATAAAGGAAAATCCATCTAAAGCACGTGACTTATATGGACCTGTCAAGGAGCGTATCAAGATCAAGGATGCCACAGGCCGTGACATGGCGTGGGTAGAGAGCATTTGCAAGGCATACAAGCCTGATCTGGTGCTTCTGGACATGGGTGACAAGTTTGCCAAGACAGGTGGCTTTGCAAGGGCTGACGAGGCTCTCAAGGCCAATGCTATTCACGCCCGTATGATCGCCAAGCAGCATGAGTGTGCTGTGTTTTATATGTCACAGCTATCAGCAGAGGCAGAAGGAAAGATTGTGCTGAACCAAAGCATGATGGAAGGCAGTCGCACAGGTAAGGCAGCAGAGGCTGACCTTATGATTCTGATTGCAAAGAACCCGCCTGTGCAGGGGCAAGATGAGGAAGATATTGAGCGTCATCTCAACATCGTCAAAAACAAGTTGACAGGATGGCATGGTAGTGTACACTGCCAGCTAGAGTATCAGACAGCGAGGTATACAGCATGAAACTAACACTAGACGTAGAGAACACAACAACAAAGCGTAACGGTAAGCTACACCTTGACCCATTTGAGCCAGAGAACTCACTGACTATGGTGGGTATGCTGAGTGACCAAGGTGTTGAGCGTATCGTTACTTTTGACCATAGCGAGGTAGAAGCTGACGACTTTGGTCATACTGTTGTACAAGAATGGCTAGACAAAACTACTATCC
>VMHT01188613.1_pt1 | contig 10519 bp, 3 predicted proteins | sample 4693611 | NCBI WGS metagenome assembly VMHT01 (sample SAMN12280063, study PRJNA550983) | marine metagenome | isolation source: seawater sampled from same location over 5 years 0.02-0.2 micron viral filtrate | place: USA: collected off the coast of southern California halfway between the port... ...
GGACTCAGGCGATATGCCTTTGCGTCTGCGTCGTGAGCACATGACTAATAAGGCCGTAGCTGGCGGGTACGGTGAAGTTGTCTCTGACATCTACAGCCGCGCCATGTCTGCTGACCTCAATAACATCGATGTCGATACTTTGGTTGGTAAGGGAATCCTCCCTGATCCTACCAAGGTTCGTACGGGTAGTGACCTTCGGGCCGCTCTCGAGACTGGCATTGAGGCTGGCCACTTGGACAAGGCATACATCGACAAGCTGCATCGCAGCGGGTCCTTGGATACTCTGGTCCGAATCATGAAGTCTGGTAGACCCGAAGTCCTTCGTAAGGGCTTCGCTGGCATGCTGACACCCGAAGGCCGTAAGGTCTACGACGACGGTGTGCAGAATGGTAACTGGACTGCGGAAGGCCGAGCGCACGTGATGCGCCGCTTCCAAAGCGAGATTGATAAGACTGAATCGGCTGCCTCTAAGGTTGTCTATCAGAAGAACTCTTCCGGTGCTGAGCTTCGTGCTCTGCGCCTCGGTCGTAAGGTTGGTTCGACGTCGTACTTCTTCGGAGGTGATGACTTCGTATCTATGCCTAAGCTGATCGATGAAGCAGTAGACTCTGATGGCGTATCCATGTTCGAGACTGATGTACGTGTCGGCGCTTCTGCGCTGGTCCGTGGTATCGGTCTTGAGGCTGCTGACTCAGCTAACCTCGCTAAAGCATTTGGCGAAAACGTACGTGGGTTCTCCACGAAACGTCTAATGCAGCTTCTTAAGAAGTCTTCCCTCCGTACCGACGACGCTACTAAGACGTCAATGGAACATGGGCTCCGGCACCTTGAACGTGCCTACGAGAAGTTGTCCGGTGGTCTGCCTACGATAGACACCACAGGTGGAGTCATCAATGATGGCCTCGCTCGTTCGGCAACTGACTTCGCTATGTTGACCTACGGTGGTAACCTCGGTGTGGCTATGCTCGCCGAAACCACTGCTACTGCAATCAACGACATTGCTCCCCGCTTCTTCTCGACTCCGGTCAAGACGATGGGTATGGTCTGGAAATCCATGACCGAAGGCGTGTCCCCGATTCGTAAGACTCAGATTGCTAGACAGCTCCTCTTCGGTATGCACGTGGCTCGAGACACCGTCTCCGCCCGTAGTATGATCCGAGATACTGTTGATGATCTAAACCCCTCAGACGATCTCGTCTGGTTCCAGCGCTGGCTTAAGGTCGGTGGCTCGATGACTTCTAAGGCTTCCTTGGCCCCAACTGTACAGACCTTTAATAAGGGCTTCGCAGCTGCTGGTGCTATGGACGACGTGCTTACCTATGCTGGCGCTGCCCGCAACCTGCGTAAGCTCATGGACGACCGTGATGGCGTAGCCTCGAAGAAGGAGTTTAGAGAGTTGGCTAAGGAAGCTGGCTTCGGTCGGCAGTGGACACTCGCCCTGCGTATGCAGGACGCTGGAATGTTGGAGCCTAAGGTTCTCGATTCGATCGAGGCTGAGGCTAAGACCCAAGGCGCTGATGTGTCACGCATCCTCGACATGGACGTAATGAGCAGGAACCCTGCCAACGCTGATGCCACTACGGCTATGCGTGTCTTCGTCGAAGAAGCTGTTGCTAAGAATAACGTCGAGCCTCGTGTCCTAGACATGCGGCTTGTTGATAACTCAGGTTGGAATAAGATTATGGATGTCTTCTTGGCTTGGCCTCGGGCATTCTACGCACAGAAGTCATTTGCCCGTGGCGGCAATGCCTTCTCTGGTGGCTTCGGTCACGTCGCAGGCTTCTATCTTGGTCAGGCTATGTGGGACTCCATGTACACGACCCTGCAAGAGCTTGCCCGTGGTGAAGACCCAGATAAGATTCTTCACGAGGTGGAGAATGATCCTGCTGGCTGGTTCGCTAAGAAGGTAACCCGTATGCCCGTCTTCGGTGCATGGGGTTCTGTCTTGGCTGATATGGCTGTAGATGGCGCTCGTAACAGAGCCGCTCAGATGGGCGTGGAGGGCTTCGGCTACCACACTAGGTCCATGGGCGGTCTCGACTTCGGTAGCTCTCCTGTGGGCTCTGCGATGAACGGTATTGCTACTGCTATGCAGTCGACTGTTGGCTACGTCAACGGTCTGACTAACAGCACGGCTACGTTCAGCTTGGACGACCAGCAGGCAGTACAGTCTATGGGCCAATGGTCTAAGCTGATGCCTCTCTTGAACTCCCTGCCCGCGCAGGTAATCAAGTCTATGATGGCTCCTTCCAATCCACGAGATGCACTTAAGACGGAGATGTACTATGAAGTCCTTCAGATGAAGCGACAGATTGCGCATCGCCGTAAACAAATGTTGGCGAACCTTCGCTAACTATTAAGGAATAACTAATGTACGACGACAACTACGAGATCACTGAGTTCCCCTTTCCTGAACTTGTTCTCAAGATGATGGACCCAGACTTTGATCTGGAAGAACTCCCCGATCTCCCACAAGGTATGTCGTTGCCTACTGAAGCTCCTACTGAACCACAGGGTGTGGAGGGGGCGGCTCCGGCTGCCCCTTCCGCCCCAGTGGATCAGGTTCCCCCTATGCCCGAGGCTGCACCAGTTGCAGCTCCGCAGGCACCTAAGCCTTCGGCTGGGGCGGGAGCTCCAGACGGGCCTTCGACTATTACACAATCAAATGACGGCGCACAGGATAGTCGCGCTGATTCTCTATTTAAGGACTAAGTATGTCAAACAAAACTGTTGACCAACTGGACCTGCTAAGCGGTGCCTCTATTGACGGCAATGACTTGGCTCTGGTCTACAACTCAGAAGATAACACTACCCGTAAGGTTGTGCTTCAGGAGGTTCTTGAAGGTGGCAAGCGCAACAGCCAAGGCTACTATGCGCTTCTTACTAACTTTTACTTTGTCGGTGGCGTTGCTACCGAAACCGAGATCGCTGTTGAAGACGTCGACACCTTCGTCGATGTGAACTTCACTACTGATACTCTGGGCGTCTTTGATTACCGGCCTGCCCAAATGCAAGCCGCACTCGCCGATCCCTTTGACGATGCTACAGATATCTTTAGCCTCGATGGCTTGACCCAAGAGTCGAGCGTGCAGTTCCGTGCCTCCATGTCATTCGAGCCCGACGAGGACGAAGGACAGCTGGATGCGCGTCTCCTGTTCAATCGGCACTCCGGAACTACCCCCTCTGAAGACTTCTCCATTGAGTCCGTGGCATTGACCATGAGCCAAGGAGCTGACATTGAGTATCCTGCTGAGCCTTTGCTTTCGTTCTTCGTTGGTGATACCATCGATACGAATGCTGCTGGCGATGCCGGTAAGTGCAAGTTCCAAGTCAAAGCTTCCGTGCCCGGCACCGTTCGTATGCGTGCCCTCACGTGGTACATCAGTCAGTAAGGATCTACTAAATGACTAACCCTATTAAGATTTATTCTGTCGTCTCGAAGGGGTGTATCTTCTTCGACGGCTCAACCGTTCAGCCTAAGTTCTTGGGTACGATCCTCTGTGAGCTTCACCCTACCTTGGCCGATCGCGTTATTATCTATCGAACTGACCGGCAGTCTCGTGAAGAGGCTGCTTCTTTCCGTAAGATCTTCCGTAAGTTGAAGATCGATCGGATTCAGAATGTGCTCGGAGAGTACCTCGTGGGTGACCTCGGCTACGACCGAGACCAAGTACTCGCCTACGTCAACGAAGAATCCAACAAGACCGACGTGGTTACGTCCGGTCAGTCCTTCACCGTTGGTACCTCCCTCGACTTTATTCTCGATGAAACCAACACCTCCGTTCTCTTCTCCAACGGTGATCACCATGGCGTTAACGCTGTGCGTGCCGAACTGAAGAGCAATGGTTTGATTGGTATCTTCCCTGCTCGCGGTGACGTTGAGCTGTATGAAGTTGAACCAACTATTATTACAATTAATAGCACCACCCCAGCTGGTGATGCTCAATCCGTAGTCAACTCCCTGAACGCTTTGTTCACCCGTTCGGCTACCCCAGCCCCGTTCCCCATCCCTACGTTTACGTTGGCTGATGGCGAGGCTGTTGTTCCTTCATCCGTTGATACTGGTATCGACACTGATGGAATGATCCGCAACATGACCGACGGTACTAAGTACCACGGTCCTCGGTTGTATACCACCCAGACCCTCAACCAGCCCGGAGAGTACTTTACCTTCGAAGCGTTGAATACGGTTGCCGGTGGCGGTCCTCTGTTGGGCCTTGGCTTGTACGATGCAGACGCTGGCAGCAACGACCTCTCAGAGATCCAAGCTACCAACCTGTCGAACTCAGGCGCTCATGGTTACTGGTGGTCCGTGTGGTTGTATAACTACAACGGCTATACCTCACCATGGACTACCTACGGATCTAACTCTGGCTTGGGCTATGGTCCCGGTTGGAATGGTCCTGCTGGTCAGCAGTTCCGATACTCGGACGCTGAAAAGGGTTTCCGTAGCCCAGAGAATGCTCCTGCTAAGTTCCGCGTTGGTATTACCGACGAAGGATTTGTGGGCGTCTGGTACTACGACCAAGAGAACGTAAACCTTAGCCACGGCTACGGCGATCGTTCTAACGACTGGATCTTGCTGGCACGTAGCTCTGCTCCGTTGCCCCAAGGGGAGTACGGTCTCTTGGTTAAGTTGCCTACCGATTCTGTTCAGGTCTTGCCTAGTTCTTTCGAGCGCTTTGCTTTGGAAGATCCAGCACCAACTTTGTACTACCGGTACATCGAGAGCCCAGATGGTAACTTCCAGTATCCTCTGTTTGCTTCGGAAGAAGAAGCCAACTATGTGGACCTCCAGAACGGTGGTACTGGTTCTAGCCATACCCACGTCTACGCTGACGACATCACTGCTACTACGTGGTACATGCCAGACACCGGCAGCACCATGAGCGACATTGCTGCGCCAGTGGCCCCCGGCGTGACCTACACCGAAATCCCCTCGTTGACTAACGCTGATCAAACTCCTCCTGCCTTCTCTGGTTTGGACTTGACGGTGGACGAGGGAGATTCTGTTAACTATCAAACCCAGCCACAGGATACTTCCTACACCACTACCTTCTCTGGCTTGCCCTCTGGATTGATTAACGCCAATGGCGGCATGATCCAAGGTTCCGCTCCTGAGGTGACTGGTGACAATGTTGCTAATCCTAGCGACACTTATACTGTGACTGTTACCCGTACGAACTCCTTTGGTTCGTCCGCGGGCACCTTCGACATCATTGTCAACAACCTCACCCTTCCAGTGGTGACGCCTATCTCTGGCTTCACTCATGTTACTGGCTCGACTCCTCTTGTAGATTCGGACACACTGGCAGATGGAAGTGTGGTTGCTCTGGACGATCTAATCCAATCCGGTAATCGTCTTCACATCGACTCTACGTTCTTGACGGACAATGTGCTTCCCGCTCTTGTTACCTCGGACGCTGGAGATCCAACTGATTCTACTGTCGAGAAGTTCTTCATCGGTATTCCTATGGACAACGCTGACTTCAGCGATGGCATTAGCGAAGCTGACTTCCTCCTCGGCGTGATGTACCAACGTAACGGTACCTCCAGCATCCGATCCCGCACCATCTCGAACGGAGTCTTCCGTAACAGCATGGGCATGGGAGCTACGTCTACTTTGACATGGGAAGCTGTGATCCAGAACTACGGTACTGAAATCGAGCTTGGCATTGCCAACGCTTCGACCAACCCAGAGAACACCTTGTCTGCTACCGACAGTGGTACTTGGTCCTCTGCGTACCAATGGTACCCAGTGACTGACCAGTCTCGACAGGTTGTGATGGGCATTGTCAACACGACGATGGACATCTCTACTTCTGGTCTGGACGAGATCGCTAACCCCGTTCCTTCAGACAACGACACGACATGGTCTAAGGCACTGGACTTCTCCGGTTCCTCCGAGCGGGCTCAGCCGGTCAGCAACAGCAACGCTTACAACCCCATGATGATGGGCGGAGCCAGTAACACGATCGCAGCCCCTGCTTCAGGCAAGACTGTCAACGTCGGATGCCCGTGGGCTACGGCTGTTGTCTTCAAGGCTGACGGCAACAACTCAAACCAGCACATCTGGAACTTGGGTGAAGGTTCTGGCAGCAGCGACGACAACATTTACTTGCGGCTTGATGGATCCCGTGGCCTCTACTTCGGTTGGGGTCGAAACGGTGATACCAACGAGTGCAAGATTCATAACTACCTGCCGCTCACTAGCTGGCACGGTGTCTACATCGCTCACAATGGTGCGAGGTTCAACGGCACGAATGCCACCGCAGCAAACCTTGCTGCCGCCTTTGACATCTATATGTGTGCCGACGGTGACTGGACCCAGATCTTCCAGAAGTCCACGTCCACGAACTGGACCAATGGTACTACTGGCGGTCGCATGAACCGTACCCTCAGTGGGAACCTGACCATCGGTGGTCGCGGTGCTAACCGTAACTTCCACGGCAAGGTTGCCTCCTTCGTCACCACGACGTTGAAGGTTGCCGACGACATGCCTGATGCTACTGAGATCAACATGATGATCACTGACCCTGTCAAGTGGACATCGACCTACAAGTTGAACAACACTTACAGGCAGTCTGCGTTCGATCAAGGTACTAGCGTTTGGAACAGCACCAGCTTGAACGAGCGTATGAAGGGCACCTCGATGTGGCTCATGGGCGACGGTACGAACGACTCGTACTCCAACATGATCCGCAATCAGGTCAACTACTTTGACCAGAACTACACAAAGCTCAACCTCTTGAGCATGCAATCAAATGATATTCAGAACGTGACCATCCCCGGTCTCTCTGACTAATACGAAAGAAACCCTATGGCTACTATCCCGGTTTATTTGACGGACGATGATGGTAACGAGATTGAGCAGACATCAGGCTCCGGTGATTTTATCATCGTTGGCTATGTCAATCAAGACTTGTTTGCCAACGCGTCTGGCGAACTCTATACCACATTCTATGATGTGGTGCAGGCAGCTACACCGGAAGAAAAGGCGGAGGTCCTTCGGGGCCTCCGTCTTGCCAAGGGCATTCGAGGCGACCTCCGTCGCTTCGAACTGTCCGGCACTTCTGGTAATGCCTACGTTAAGTATAACCACAGTATCTTTGGCGGCAGGTTCCAGAGCCAGTATACGGCTCTCGGGGCCATTGCTGGCACCTACCTCAGACGAGGTGGCTCTGCCTTTACCAAGGAGCTTGTGGAAGCTGCGCTCATTTCGGGCGCGTTCGCAAACTTCAACAATTCATTCCCAAGCCTCGTCCTCCCCGGCGATGTCCAGCTCAGCGTTAGCGCTGGCGGTGGCACCGTTGAAGGATACGCTTGGACAATTACTGACGGAACGACTACGTTCAGCCCCACCGTTGCTTCACCTACCGTGACGCTAACTCAAGGCACATGGACTGCGTCCGTCGTTGTAACTATTGACGGAGCTGACTACGATGTCAGTCCCCAGTCCTTTGACGTCGCAGTCTTCTCTGCCACGGCTTTGGGCTTTGACGTCAATAACCCCGGTACAGGTGACCGCGTAGTCGTTGACTACCAAGGTACCTCTAACCCCTCCCTGCTCGACTCCACTGATTGGGTCGTTGAGCGCTTTACCGATTGGCGTACTGTCCCTCTGGGCAACGCCATCGTTGGCAGCATTGACCTGCCCGCCCTCGAGGACGTAGACTACGAAGTCGTGTCCGAGACTGCCGAACGATTTACTATCCGGTTCCTTACCGGTGGTGACTTCCGCATCTCGGCTACTGCTCGTCACGCTGACAACTCCGTCGCCGTGGCCCTTGCCGACTTCAGTGTCGACGCTTCAAGCGATCTTGATATGTCAGACAACCACTACCTCTCAGCAGCTACGGCTGATGCGCTGGTTAGCGGTGACTGTCACATGATCGTCTTGGGCGACTCCATGATGAACCCCTCCGTCGCAGGACGGCTGCGTCACGGTCTCTTGACTACGTGGCAGCCAGCGCGCTGGGCGGGAATTACTCACGGTACGTCTAACGACCCTACGTTCTCCGGTAACATTGATACAGGCATTACCTTTAACTACCCCGGCGGTCCCGTGTCTATGGTCTTTGGCGACAACGTCAAGCGTGACGGTACCGGAGGAGCTGGAGGAACAATGTCCGCTGAGTTTGCTCAGGTCAACTACCTGACTGGACGGGGCTGTACTCAGTTTACCTTTACCGGCGGCTCAGGTAACTTCTTCCGTTTGGAAGATAAGACCAAAGGTACTATCGTTCAGGACCAATTAGGACAGCCCGTCCTGACTGGCCGAATGCAGGACCAAGGTTCAGATACCTTCTATAACCTCGGTGGTCTAAAGACCAAGGCTGTGTTCTACGCAGACGATGCTATGACTATTGATGCCTCCATTGCGGACGGTACTGCTAGTAGCGTTTCGTTTGGTGCAAGCAGCTTCGGTACTATTGTTGCTGATCGGACTCCGTCCGGTGCTGGCGACAGGCAGCTGAACTTCTCCTCTCCTGATGCAGGAGCTGGGGACAAGCTCGGCTACATCGACGGCTTTACTTACAACCCTAATGTGTCCGGCTTCTCTATCTCCTACATGGGCGATGGTGGCTGGAACACTGCTAACCACGTCGGCGGCACTGTGGTCGACGAGACCGGAGCTACGGCCCTGTCTCGTATGACTAAGTCCAACGAGTGGTACGACGACGTGTCGATCCAAGAGCACCTTAAGTTGGTGGCCTACAAGGACGACGCTCTCACTACGCTGCGCGGCAAGATTGTGATTCTGGTTGAGTCGCAGAACGTGCAGCCCACAACTTATGATTACGTTGGCCAGATGAACCTTGACCTCCTTCCTTTGAAGGCGCGATGGGAAGCTCAGGCTGACATTGTAGACCCGAGTGGCGATCTTAAGGATGCCCTGCAGTTTGTTGTGGTGAGTCTTCACCAAGCTAACTACAATGGCGATCACTTCCGTCACTCAGAGTACCTTCGACAAATCATCGGCAAGGGCGGATACTCTGACATCGAGTTCATTGATATGACTCAAGAGATTGCGGATACGTATCCTTCCCTTAGCCCCGAAGACTTTGTCGCTTCTGGTACTACTCAGAACGGCATGCCTCTGGGTACTGCTACGGATCCTGCCTTCATCTGGTATGATGGCGGAGATAACGTTCACCCCGTATCTGTTGGCTCTCGTTCAATGATGTCCGCTATGTGGAACGTCATTGTTAGCGCGGCTACTCAGCCTGCTGCTGTGTCCGGTACGGTTACTCCTTCGACTACTACTCCCCTAAGCACTGACTCTGTTACCTTTACCATTCCTGACCTGTCGGCTGATGCTGACCGGATTGTGATTTGGGAAGACCAGTCAGGCAACGAGCTTGGCCGTGGCGAGACCTTGGTCACCACGTTGGCAGTCAGTGTCACCCGAGTCAACGCCAACGTCATTACGGCGTCTGGTGCTGACGAGGTCCTCAATGGTCCTACCCTCACTGTGTCTGCTCCTAACAGTCCTCCGTCCGTGACTTCGTCGCTTGCCCTGCAAGCTGGAGCCGACACCACTGAGGGCTCTGCGTTCAACATGGTGGTTACTGCCATCGACCTGAACAACGACACACTGACCTTCTCTCTCTCCTCTACTGAGGGAGACATTGGTTCGCTTACGCGGGCTTCGGGTCAAGAGGCTGTGATCCCAGCTGTTGCTGGTACTGCCGGAGTAACTGCTACCTACACCGTGACCATCACTGATGGCAATGGTGGCTCAACGGTAGAAACGCTTGATGTTCTCTTTACCTCAGCCAACACAGCTCCTGTGATCTCTCAGGCCCTCAACGTCAACACGACTGCGGGTACTGAGGTTGGTGATCTTCATAACGTCACTGCCTTCATCATCTCCGATGCTGAAGACGCTGTTACAGATCTGACATACTTAACTGAGTTCCGCATTGGCAATAAGGGTGCGTGGACTCAAGTAGATACCAATGGTTCGGGCAACGTCCCTGCTAACGGTGTCGCAATCACTAGTCACACTCCTGCCTCCGCTGGCGACTACTCGTATCGCTGCACGGTCACCGACACTGACGGTGCGAGCACGACGATTGTTGCTACGTCTACAGTTACTGTGACTGATCCTCCGTCTGATCCGTTCGGTACCTCCGTGTACCAGCTGACCTTTACGGCTACCGCTGCTAACGACACTCAGGACTTCTCTTCCTTTATGGGATCCTCTGAGCAGTTTGATGACATCGGCCTTACTCGAGACATTCGTGTCCTTGGGTATAACGAGAACTTCAACAACGCCTCAGGTGGCAACGGTCGTGTCCGTCTTTATATGGACAGCTTCCGTACCGAGGCCTCTGACTGGATGCTTGCCAACCCCGCTGGTAAGGCAGTATTCCGATGGAGCGACAGCTCAATCACGTACCTCGACTTTGCCGACGGCTTTGACGGAGATACCCAATGGACTTCCAACGGAGGTATCTGGGATCTTGCTGGCCAGTGGTACAACGAGGACGGTACTACCCGTAACTCAGTTGGC
>VMHT01222139.1_pt1 | contig 10518 bp, 14 predicted proteins | sample 4693611 | NCBI WGS metagenome assembly VMHT01 (sample SAMN12280063, study PRJNA550983) | marine metagenome | isolation source: seawater sampled from same location over 5 years 0.02-0.2 micron viral filtrate | place: USA: collected off the coast of southern California halfway between the port... ...
TCTACAATACCATCTTTATCTAGTCATACATTTACACATACTATTGAAAGTGATTTTACTGACATGGCTACCCGACATGTATACTTTACAATATATAGAGATGATCAAGAAGTAGATGTTATAGATTTAAAATTTACTGTCGAAAAGGCTCCTATTGTAAAATATGAAAATGTTAATTTATTAAAAACAGATTACTTTAATGATGACAAAAATGACGAAAAGTTATTATTAACATTTATTAACAAAAACCCTGAAGTGTTAGGGTTGAGTTTATTAGATGTAGATAACGAAACAGATGTATATGATCCTGCCTTAGCAACCAGTCAAGGAGTAAGCGCAGAGTCTTTTAATGTAGGGTTTACAACAGAGTATATACAAACTCAAGCATCCCAATCTAATACTGCAGGAGGTATACAAGTAAGTATTACAGATATTATCAATCCAAATACAGGGCTACCTAAAAATAATGGTTCTATAAGTATGAAATATAGAACTAGAGCCGCTGATCCTGATAATACCGGTGCTGTTAATTTACCTAACAACCCGTCCCTGTTTTACATACCATTGACGGCTAATTCTGGTTTCATGCACTTAAGTGGTTTCTTAACTTGGAACTGTGGAGATTTACTTAAAGATGTAGACTTATCAACAAAGACAATCACAATACCGCTTATTGATATTGTAGGTACTCGAGTTTCTCTTGGAGATTATTACTTTACTAATGTCAATACAGGTGTTGGTACATCTATGGTGGGTATTGCATCTGGTGGTTATTTTTATGTAGATTTATATGATATATCTGGATGTGATTCAATAACAACACAAACAAGTACAATTACAGCGTTTGTAAATTACTAATAGGAATTAAATAATTATATGGCGATAGAAGACGAAATTATTAATATAACCGACATTGATGTTGGGACAGAGATACTTAATAGTGACAAACTATTAATAGAGACTAGCGATGGTACTAAAATGATTGCCTTTAAAGACTTCGTTGTAGGTCCTGATAATATTAGCTCAGTCCGCCAAAGTCAAATTGAAGGTAATGTTGAAGGTGAAGCAGATACATTTTATAATGTAGTAACAGGTTTTCAGATTCTCAACAATCAAACAACACCAGGTTTAAATACCCAATATGACCAAATCAGTGGCTCCATTGAGTTAGGTAAATTTAACTATAACGCTATCGCCAATCTAGCGTCTGTTTCTGCTGATATTGCTACTAATGCTTCTGCTCTTGCTGAGGTAAGTAAAGTTTTAGACAGTTTAGCTGGAGTAATACAATCTACTAATAATACCGTTCTTAAGAGTGTTACTTTAACAACATCTGCTTGTAACGCTAATGTTACTGGTGCTTTTTCTAATCATAAAACTAAAGCAATAGGGTTTACTAAGGCGCTTCTAGACCCGTCAACGACGAATGAACATTGTACTATACAATTAAATCCGTTCACTTTGACTTTCCCAGAGGTAGATGAAGGGTTTGTAGATGGTTCTCGATATATGTTTACTGGTAGCTTTTCAATTCCAGCTAATCAGGTGTATTCCGCGCGACCGGGGTTCCACTATGAAACCTTTGTAGTTACTTGTTATAGAGATACTGCTAATGGTTCTGAACAGGCATGGACCCAGTCTAGTTCCACCGGGACGGTCAATTTTAATCAAGTAGTTCGAGTAAACCTAGGGGATGTTTTTAGGTTTCAAATAAATGGAAGAGCTCGTAAGAAAATTAAATCAGGTTCATTAGACGTATTTAAGCTTTCCTAATTATGATTATTAACTCTATTAATACTGAGAGTATTACGCCAGTCGAGTATAATCACATGCACGATAGCACGCTAGTATTCAGAAAATATAGAGAAAACTTTGACTTCGGTTTAACAGTAGATCAATACTACTTTAATAAAGACGCAAAAGATAGAAAAACAAATTACAATACTCAGTATATATTATCTGAGCTCCAACCACTGTCTACTATCTTAGAGTTAAAAATACCTTACACTAAAAAAGCAACAGAGAAGTTTACAACTACCGTAAAATTTGACGGAGACTTTCTTATGACTTCAGGGTCAGGAGACTCGGGGTTAAGTGCTAACTTTGTATCATCTACTGAGTTTAGTAATCTAAGTACCCAGTTCTTTTTTACTTTCACTCTTACAAGTACATCATTAACTAAATCAACCGATGTAACAACAACATCAGGCAATATACTCCCACCAGAAGATAGAGTTATTGTAACAACTACTTCTGCAGACAATACGTATTATCTTGCTGCTGTTTCTGGTACTGATACTACAGCGACATTCTTACCGTCGTCGGCGGTATCATCTGATATACCTAGTTTCAGATATAATATAGACAATAATAAATTAATACTTTCTAATGTTACTCCAGAGCTAGCTGCTCGAGATGGTAGATTATGTAACCATGGTGGAACTCTAAGCTTGTCTGGTATTGATAACTTTTTTAATACAGCAAGTTTACTTAGTGCTTGTATATTTGATATTAATAGATATGAACTAACAAAAGACTATAAGACGTTACCTAATAGTTTTGTTAAATATACTTCTTCTTTTAATACTGATATTGTAGATTTAAATACTAGTACTATAACAGAGTACATTAGTAATAATTATTTTATTTATAGCAATAATTATAATTACTTTCAACAAAAACAAAATAACACTAACACTGTACACGCAGATATATTTCCTTTAAAAAACCAAGCTACGCTACACGAATATTACGCAGAAAATAATCACTTTAATTCCGAACCAGGCTATTTGAATCGCGTATATGAAAAAATACATGCAGGCGCAAATCAACAAACAGGTACAGATAAAGTTGGAGTATCTTATAATATAGGTACTTACGATATTGCATTTAAACCTAATAAATTAACGTACTTTACAACTCCTAGCTCTTTATCTCCGTACACTGTTTTGCATATAAAAGATTCTAAAATACAGAACTTAGGAGCTATACCAGGAGATAATCCATTAATGTCAGACAAGGTCTTCAAAAGACGAATTGATATTAAGAATAACAACTATAGTAATAATACAGATCCAACTTACTTATGTAGTTGGTTATCTGGGAATAGCGACGGAGAGACTAAATGGGTAGATAGGTATTATAATCCATCTATTAAAAACTTTACTGCAGCTCTTTCTACTACATCTTATTATAAAGTCGTTACTGCAGCTGGCGCTGAAACAACAGAAACCTTTGATGTATCTTCTAGTTTAACATTCGAACCGAATAATGATTATATGTTTTATCATATAGGGACGAATGACTATGGCAAATTATTTGAAGCTTATAATACTCAATATAATGAAGCATCTGGTATAGAGTATATTAACTATAAAGGTGTACCGCGACTTGTTAATAAAGTGTTAGATGACGATGAGATAATACTAGATGGTGAAACATTAGGCAGAATTAAAACTGAGTCAATTGGAGATTTTAGTACAAGCTTTTGGTTACATACTGAAGATAACACCCTACCTTTTGGTTACCAAGTGTTGGGTAATTATTTTGAAGAAGGGTTTGGTATATTCAATACTGACTTAATTACTCCTAATATTATCCTACCTACACGAAACGAAAAATCTGGTAGAATGAGTAAGTTAATGTTTTTAAATAATGACTTCGAAGTCTATGATGAGATTATATTAAGAGATGGAAAGAGTGAAATCGAAATAAAAGCAATCGGTAGGAAAGATAACTTTTCAGAGTTTTATGTATTAGGTGCAAATAATGTAATATACGTATTCAACAGTAATACTAATCTTATTAGTAAGATTGAAGACCTAAAAGATACAAACGCTATAGTAGATGACTTTGAGGTAGGAGAAGATAAATTGCATGTGTTATTTAACCCTGTTACTGCCTCTGGTAATTTCTTTACTTATAATTATAACACTAATAAAACTAATACTGTTACTACAAGTGTTTCTGCAAATACAAAAGGCCAAAAAGGAAAGATTGTAAGAAAAGATGGTGGTACTACTGTTTATAAAGTAGATGCAAATAATGGGTATGGAAATGAAATTAGTTTTGATAGCAATGGTAATCCATTTGTTTTAAGACAAGAGAAACCAAATGACCTTTCTAATACTCAAAACTATGTACAAAAAAATGCAGACAGTCTTAACTATTCTGAGTCTTTAACTAATTCTATAAAAGCCGGGCTTGGTATTAAAACAAAAATTAATGGGGTAATAATTGACGACGATGACAACATTGTTGTACTACATGATAATAATATTATTTCTATTTTAGATAATAATCGCAAATTAAAGCGTACAAGAGAATTTTGCGACATTAATAACTTTCCTTTCCAACAAACTTATATGGATATAATTTGTGACGTCGAAGATGGGGTTTACAAAAAGTATATTTTGTTTATACAAGAGTTTAATGACGGGTTTCGGTTAACTAAACTTAACGAAAAATTAGAAATTATAGCCTCTAAAAAGTTCTTTAATAGGGATCCAGGAAAATCTAATCTAGGGAATCTAAAGCTCACTAAATCTGTCACATCATATTATTACCTGAGAAATACAGGCGCTAATAAGAACAGACTAAAAGTTGTAATAAAAGCAAAACCGAAATTTTCTTCCTCTGGAGTTATTCCTAGAGTAAAAAGTTCAATTGATTTTGATATTACAACATTGAACTCTGGTTACAATCATTTCTTTGTTAATGTATCCTTAAGGAAAGGTTTTATGGAGCTTTACGTAAATGGAAGCCGTTATCAAACAGTTAATTTTTCCGCCGGGACATTTGCATTAGATAATATTTTAGGAACTGGTTTATATGTAGGAGCAGTTAGCACTCCATTTTATCTCACCTTAGCGAATCGGTTACAACAACCTAAAAAATATTTTGTTAATAATGCTAAGATAAAAGGTTTTAAACTCTATAATAAAGTAATGTCCTATTTCGATATGTTAGCTCATTATAACTATCACTTAGGAGATAAAGATCTTATCTGGTCATATCCTATAGGTCAAAGAACATATATTGATACTATTGATAAACTATCTAAATTTAGCTTCCCAGAAAAAATTAACAACAATTATAAGGTCGATATCCTTAACACAGATATTAAAGACGAGAAGTTAAAAGATAAGATAAAAGAAAGATTAAAAGAGGAGTTAAAGAAAATAACTCCTTACTACGACACTAACGAGGATATAACTATTACTTAGAAAGTAGATCTAAGTAACCAAATAAAACCATACATAAAAAGAAATATGACCCCCCAGCTAAGAAGCCCGAGGATCATATAAACATATATATTTCTCATTGACCAGTCAAAAACACTGCCTTTAACCGCTCAAGATCAGCGACCACTTCTTGAGCTAAGTAATGTCTAGCATTGTCTGTACTCTCCATAATTAGAGTTTGACCTCCTGTGGTATGTTCACTTACAATGTTGCGATACTTACTAATCATACCGTCAATTTGAGCGTATGTTTGTCTAGGTTTTGTTCTTTCGAATTCTGAAGGGTTCATATAATTATTTAGCTTTAGGTGATACAACATGCACGCCAGATCCTCTTCCGGATAACTTACCATAAGGGTTGAGCCGGCGATAATCAGCGAAGTTCTCTTGACTCACAATCTGACAATCACCGCCAGTCTTATGACCAAATACCATAATACCTTTCTTACGAGGTTCACCACCACCGTTAAAGGCACATGACTTACAGATCTTAAAACCAAGCTCAACCCTTGCAGGTTCAACGCTACTACCACATATGCATTCCATATTTAATATAATATGAAAGCTAGAAAAAACGTCAAGTTTAAAATCCTATCTTTTGAGCCTTCCAAAATCCATCTAGAACCTTCTCGCCTCCTAGAGTAGCATTAAGACAGGTAAGAATAACAGTCGCTTCTCCTGCAATATTTTTTCTCTCTGCATCAAACATCCCGTTAATAACTAATGACTTCCCATCCTCACTTAACCCGGTCCAAGGTCCAGAGCAATTTACCATGACCCATTTTTTGAGAATTACTTGGTTACCATCAACATCAGTCCCTGTTCCCTTTTCTTGTTGATAGGTTGCGATTGCCATGTTTGAATAATCATCTGCCATCCATTGAGCAGTGATTCCATGCTCATGCTTTAAAAGTACTTGTTGGTTAAATCTCATAATATTATTTACCCTTATATAAATTAGAGCAATAGTATAATTGAAATTAACGCAAATCTTTTTTCACGGATAACTTCTCTAGAATGTGATACAGTTGGATGAATTCTTTCTTATATCGTCTTTCGAATCGTCGAGCATCTACTTCCCATTTATTCTGACAGTATGTAGGTCGCTCTTTGTCAACATCTTCCTCTGTGTAGTTTAACTTCTCCTCAGATACCCCTAACATGTTATCCTGTATCCAATGTCTGAGCTCATGAAGATAATGACTTACAAATGTATCAAACCTCTTCTCTTTACTCCAACCATTCTGAGCTAGATTTCCAGTCAAGTAAAGCTCGTCGAACCCGAAATAATATCCACTACTGTTTATGTTCTTATATCGCTTGATCTCAATCTCAGGAAATGTCCACTTGTTGTGTCGCCGAATTTGATTGAGAATTATGTTTGTACATTTTTGGATGATACGAATATCGATTTCATTATCACGCAACCAATTTTTCACTGTTTGTTTCGCATGCAATTCTATCGACAGCATATAATTATTTAGTCGAGTCAATCACCCTAAGGAACATAAAAAATTAGCTTATCCGAAAGGTTCTCTCCTATTTGTTCATACAAGGAATATAAGATTTGGTGATAGAAAAACCCATGGTTTCCCATGGGTTCTCTATGTTGTTGTTTGATGAGGAGAAATTAACCTACTAGCACGATTTCGCGATCTTTTACAGCTGGTTTCTCAAATCGAGTTGTACCAGTCAGCATATTCAACGCGCGGCGCTTGAATCTATCCATCTGACCACCTGGTGTGTTCAAACTACCAATCCGATTCTGGATATATTCGTGATTCTTATTCTCAATCGCATTAGCCATCCGAGTCGAATGCTGATGATGATCAACATACTCAGTCACAGCGTTAAACGCATCCCAACGTGACTTACCGAGATTACCTGCACCTCGGGAGAATAGAGCAGCTACATCATTATGAACTCGAACAGTCTTTTCATCTTCGGTATCTTTCATCGGATACAAGTTACCAAGGAAGTTATACAACTCTTCTTTCGAGATTGCTTGACTATCAAGTTTCGCAAAATCGGTATACATATTCTTCAAGCTATCTATATTCTTGGAGAAGATTGCTTTTACAGTATCCAAGCGCTTACCCCAATTCGAAAAATGCTGAATTCGATAATCTCGTGTAGACTCTTTAGTCATAGCTACAAACTGATTATTACATGCACCTCGCATCGACGTCGGGAAGATACAATTAGACACAATACCATCTTGACCAATCAACATAGTGAGCATTGAATTGATCTTATCACCCTTACGATTAGGGATCTCAAACGTATAGTCCTTTGGAAGCTCAGCTTGAACCCAAATTCGACTACCTCCGCGCATAACTCCGGCGGCTTTATATTTTGCCCCGTACATATCGCGAACTTCATCAAATGCATCAATCAACTCATGATTCTGAATTGGTGCATACTTACGACCAGTAACTGCATAGACTTGACCAGTCTTATTATTACGCAATCCGTAAAATCTATTAAAGTTCTCATCACCTGTAGATTCTCCGAGATTGACCTGCTCTACTTCGAAATCTAGACCAGCCTTAGTATAAAGCTCATCCTTACTCGAAATCTGATGAACACCTTCTACTGCTATTGCTGAGTGTTCGTTAATGTCTTGAAGAGCGACGTTCTTATCATTTATTCTCATAACTCGTTTATTATAGACTGTCTCTTATTCTTTATCAACTACTTTCTTCCGGATATATGAACCTTTACCCTTTTTGGGTTTGTGCGCTCTGGATCCGGTGTTGAATCTTATTAAGACTCTTGGCTTTAGACTTTTCATAGTTTCTCACTTTAATCTCGAATTTGTTCCGATTAACCATTATTCGCATTTTAACTGCCATAACTTCAATCATTATAGCTATTTATGAGAAACAGTCAAGCTTTTTTTATGCAGCTACGGCTACAGAAGCTACTAATTGATCTTTCCTTTCGAATATAGTTACTTTTCTGTTTTTATAATTGTGTGTTTGAGAATGACAATTTGGACATTTTATAGTCAGGTTTTCTATTCTTGCATCATTTGTAATTCCATTAAGATGATCTAATTCCATTATAATTGGTTTGCCGTTCCATTCTTGAATACCGCATTCTGAACATGTCTCCATATCAAAATTATACTCCTTTTTTAAGTAATTATTATATCGCCAAAATAACTTTTTGTCATACCTTGTATGACGAGGCTGATTTTCAGTAAGTTTATGTTTTTTAAACCTATCATACCCACTTGCGTTTAAGGTGTAGAATTTCATATTTCTCTAGCTACCGTTTAGCAGCTAACAATCATTATAGCTATCTATGAGAAACAGTCAAGCTTTATCTCTAGCTTGCACCAATAGTGGTTTCGTAAACGTACTTAGACCGGAGAGGAGTGGTCTCTATGTATTGTGTGAATTCCCCGTCTTCGGATAAACATGTCTCTGTTCTCGTCACAGGTTCACATTCTAGACATTCACCTCGACAAGTATCATCAAAGCAATGAGGATTTCTACATATATTAGGCTGATCTGTATTCTGGGACATTGGAGAGATCTGGCTGAGGTTTAGGTGGTTCTAACTTGCTTATAAACTCTCTGGCTTGAGCAATAGCCTGTTCATTTAACTTCCGGACAGCTTCCGGCCCTTCAGCGCGGCATAGTTCTGAACCGTGATATATTAGCATGTTTGCTAAGGTCATATAATGACATTTGTAATCGTACTTAGTTAGTGACTTTGAAGGCATCGAGTAATAATTGTAAGGTATCTTTTTCAACTTCAACTACAACCTCGGTTTCGATATCACCCGATACCGGTTCAGAGTCGTAGTCGCCATATATATCATCTTCTTCTACATCTTCGAACTCTAGAATCTGTGGAGGAGCAGTGGTAGCAGACTCTAGTAAATTTTGCTTCTTTATATCTAATACTATTAAATTTAATAATTGATTGGTAACTAAATCCTTCTTGGCTCTGGATACAAAGCCTGAAACCTCTGACCTAGTAAACACACCTTCTAACATCTGTATTGGGTTCTTAATCTGTGAATATATTAAGTGAGGTAAATAAAGTTCCGCAATCTTAGCGCAGTCACGAATAACGTAATAAGCGGACTTTTTGAGAATCTTAACTCCTGTATCGGGTTCTTTTGCAGCCTTCTTAGCTGCTCTTAAGAGCTTAGCCTCTTTACTTTTCGACTCTTTAAGAATCTTTTCTTCGAAGGTCACGTAAATATTTAATCGTTCGTCGATTCTTAATCCAACGATAATAAGAACTTAATACTAATCTCCAATTTTTTATTCGCCACTTCCATCCATTAATAGCAAACTGTACAAATAGGTTCATGGTAACTCTTCTGTAAAGAGAGAATCATTAGGATAACCGTTAACAGTACGCAAATACTCCATGTATCTATCTCTCTCTTCTCTTGTAAGACTCTTATGTAGACTACTCTTCTCTTTATATATCTTATCTACCTTTAGATGTAATGCGCGTGCTGGAGATGGATCAGTTATAACTAATACTGACCATACTATAAACAATAGAAGTAATGTTACTTTAATCGTCTCTCTTAATACTTGTACCATGAAATCTTAAATTACCTAGATACATAAACAACATACATATTAACGCTATTGGTAATGCTATTACTATTACAAATGGATTCACCGGCTTTTCTGGACATGGAGGCTTAGACATCGTTACCTATAGCTTCTACTGGACAATTGTCTAATGCGTTCTGACACATCTCTTCCTCTTCTTCGTTCTCTGGCTGTTTATATACATATGAATAACCTTCTGTCTCTTGCCTAGTAAAGTTGTTTGGTGCTTCCTCTCTACATAAATCGCAATCGATACATTGTTCATCTACGTAATACTTACCCTCTACATTCTCTGGTTGTATATCAGCTCTATCTGCCATGTAAGTATTTATTAAAAATTGGAGCACGTCCAGGGTACCGCCCCCTGCATAGATGGTTTTGCAGACCACTCCGTTCACTTGCTCGGTCGACGTGCTGTAACTTAATCCTTTACTACGAACTTCTTTACTGTAAATCTAAAAGCAAAGAAATTAATAATACCCATTGCTATCATTACTAATACATTAAATGCTCCAGATTGTTCTAATTGATTAGGATCTGATATAGAACCTGTAATTGCTCCGATAATACCTATAGCAAAACCTACAGCGAATAAACCAGCTAAGGTCATCAAACCTGTTAATACCCATGCTATTAAATAATCTTTCATAAAACCTATTATAGGAACTCCGCAGAGTTTTGCAAAAA
>VMHT01064551.1_pt1 | contig 10517 bp, 16 predicted proteins | sample 4693611 | NCBI WGS metagenome assembly VMHT01 (sample SAMN12280063, study PRJNA550983) | marine metagenome | isolation source: seawater sampled from same location over 5 years 0.02-0.2 micron viral filtrate | place: USA: collected off the coast of southern California halfway between the port... ...
TCGTTTGACTGTTCCATACAATGCTAAACCTCACTCTAATCGTGGATATATCCGGGATGCTCTTAAAGAGAAAGGAGTAGAGGTTAGTAAAGATGATCTAACAGCAACTGTAAAAGCTGTAAGACAATCTATGGATGAGGTTGTACCTGGTCCTATGGCTGCAATGAAATGGATTGAGACTGAAGTTGGTAAGGCGATCAAGAGAGGAGCTACACATCTTGAATGGGTTACACCATCAGGATTTGTGGTCAATCAAAAGCTTAATAAGAAACTAGTTGAAACTGTAAAACTACAGTTACTTGGTCGTGTTGAGATCAGAATTGCTACAGAAGATAGCGACGAGGTAGATCTTAGTCACCACAAGAACGCTACAGCACCAAATCTAATCCATTCCCTAGATGCATCCTTACTACACCTATCTGCACTCCGCTTCGACGCACCTATATCCCTCATACATGATTCGGTTCTATGTCGTGCTACTGACATGGGTACTCTTTCATCCATTGTTCGTGAGGTATACATGCACTTATTCGCTGAAAACTCCTACTTGGAGAATTGGGCAAGTCAGATAGGCGCTGAAACTAAACCACCGATTATTGGAGACCTAAAACCGGAATCCGTAATTGAATCAACATATTTTTTCTGCTAAACTAATCCACTAACGTATAGATGCCACGTAACATCATTAAAACTGAACAGCCTGTGATCCTTGAAGGGTTTCAAGCTGTAATGAAGCCGAGTAAATTTGGTTATTCTCTTGCAACTACTGTTAATCAAGATGTAATTAATTCTCTCGAAGAAGACAGGATTGACACACTGAAATGGTGTGAATCCAAATTGAAGAACCCTAAGCGCAGTGTATGTAAGCCTGAGCCATGGGAGGAGGTAGCTAATGGACAATACAAGGTCAAGTTCTCCTGGAATGAGACCAACAAGCCACCTATTGTTGACACTGAAGGAACTCCAGTTACAGACGAGGCAACACCTCTATATTCTGGGTCAAAAGTCAAGGTCGCGTTCTATCAGAAGCCATACATTCTCAAGGACGGCGTTACTTATGGCACTTCACTTAAACTTGTGGGTGTGCAAATTGTGTCTCTTAACTCTGAAGCAGGAGTTGACACAGGAGACATGAGTTCAGATGATGTAGCTGCATTGTTTGGCAACACACAAGGATACAAAGCAAGTGATCCGAATGTAATTACTACTGAGGAGTCAGATGACGCTGACTTCTGAAGATCAAGGACGCTTGAACCTATTTGCAAAAGAACCACCAATGGAAATTATGGACGTGACTGAAACACACAATGAGAAAGCCGAAAGGCTAAATGGACGCCTTGCAATGATTGGCGTCATTGCTGCACTTGGTGCTTATGCACTTACTGGACAGATCATTCCAGGTATCTGGTAATGGCTTTTCGATCAGGACTTGAAGAGAAAGTCGCTGATCTAATGGTTGATTTAGGGATTAACTATGAATATGAAACCAAGAAGATTCCCTATTCGATTGAACATATCTACACTCCTGATTTTCTATTGCCTAATGGCATCTATCTTGAGTGCAAAGGGTACTGGGAGGCAGAGGATCGTCGTAAGATTAAAGCCGTCAAACAGCAGCATCCAGAGATTGATCTAAGGATGGTCTTCCAAGCACCCTTTAATACCATTAGTAAAAAATCTAAGACTACATACGCACGATGGTGCGAGAAAAATGAAATACCTTGGACCAGCTTCGGAAACATTCCAGGAGAATGGTTCCTCTGAATTTATACGGCATGAAGCATGTCCTAGTTGCGGCTCATCTGATGGCTTAGCTGTCTATACAGATGAGCACACTTTTTGTTTTGTTTGTCAGGAATGGTCGCCTGGCAAAGATTCTGTTGTTATTCGAAAACCCGTTATGACCACCCACTATAAGGGTGAAGCCGTCTATCTACCTAAACGTAAGATCTCCGAAAAGACTTGCGAAAGGTTCAAGATATACAAGGACGGCAACACTCTTAGGTTCCATTACCATAATGCCGATGGTCAGGTAATTGGAGCAAAAGTTAGAACTACCAACAAGATCTTTTCCTACGAAGGAGATACAGATGGATCATTCTTCGGACAGCACTTATGGAAAGGACACGGTAAACAAATTATCATCACTGAAGGCGAGCTTGATGCTGCAAGTTATGCCGAACAATATCCCACATGGGATGTGGTTTCACTACCGACTGGAGCAGCCGGGGCAAAAAAGGCGGTTCAAAAGAACTACGAATTTCTCCAAGGTTACGACAGTATTATCCTTTGGTTTGATAACGATAAGCCGGGCTGTGAGGCTGCTAAAGCAGCAGCTAATGTCTTACCACCTGGCAAGGTTTCCATCGCTCGATTAGAGGCTTACAAGGACATCTCAGACGCTGTTCAAGCTAATGATAGAGCAGCCATTGATGAAGCGTTCTGGGCTAAGAAACCATTTAGACCTGACGGCATTGTTGAAGGCAAAAGTCTTCTAGAAGAAATCACTACACCTAACCCCCCAAATGACCACGACTATCCGTTTCAAGGACTTAACAACAAACTACACGGTATTCGGTACGGAGAATTGTGCTGCATTACTGGAGGCTCAGGTATTGGGAAGTCGTCATTCTGTAGGTGCATTGCAACTTCTTTACTCCAAGCAGGAGAACGGGTCGGTTATCTGGCTCTTGAGGAGTCCAATCGAAGAACCGCTCTCGGATTAATGTCTGCTGTTGTAGGTAAATCCCTACACTTAGGAGAACCTACACATGAAGAACTCACGGAAGCGTTTGATCAGACGATGGTTGATTGGAACCTGTATTTGTTTGATGGTTTCGGCTCCTACGATCCTGATGTTATTTATAGTCGTATTGAGTATCTTGCTCAGGGTTTAGATTGTCGAGTTATATTTCTTGATCACCTATCAATTTTGTTGTCTGGTCTCGATGGAGATGAGCGACGAATGATCGACTCAACGATGACTAAATTAAGGTCATTAGTTGAGCGCACTGGAATAGCCCTGTTCCTTGTATCACATTTACGTCGCTCAGGAGGCGATAAAAATCATGAAGAAGGAGCACGGGTCACACTCGGTCAATTGCGAGGATCTGCTGCTATCGCTCAACTCAGCGATAGCGTTATTGGACTGGAGAGAGATCAACAATCCGACAAAGATGGAAGTTCTACGACAGTTAGAGTGCTTAAAAATCGTTATTCAGGCGAATGCGGCATAGCTTGTACACTAACGTATGATTTAGAAACTTGTAAGTTTAATGAAACAGAACCCGAAGAGGAATTTAACCCGTCAACTGATTTCTGAATACAAAGAAATGAACAAACACTTCGAAGAAGAAGGTCTAGCTTTTCGTGTACAAGTACCTGAATTACCCGAATTAAATAAACCTAACCCACCGACACCGGAGGCTGTTAAGCGAGCACAGTTCGTTGATAAGACATATGTATGGACTGGCAGATGAGTTTAGTTTTTGACATTGAAACTAATGGATTTCTAAAAGATGTTTCTACCATCCACTGCCTTGCTATTCATGACCTCACTACAGAAAAAACTATCACGTATAACGATGCAGGCAACCAAGAACCTATCGTACGTGGGATACAACGACTCCAAGATGCTGATCTCATTATTGGTCACAATATCCTTGGTTACGATCTGCCTGTTATTAGGAAATTATACGGCTGGTTTAACAATCCTGGTTGCTCCATTGATACTCTTCTACTTTCTAGGTTATATCACCCGGACATAATCAAAATAGATAAGAAGCACAATTGGAAGCATATGCCGTTGAAGTTATACGGTAGACATTCTCTTGAGTCCTACGGTTATCGATTAGGTGAATTTAAAGGTTCGTTCTGCGCCAATACTGATTGGAAAGATTGGTCACAAGAAATGGAAGATTACTGCATACAAGATGTACACGTCACCACCAAACTTTGGAAACACTTCACACCATACCTGAATGGATCTCGTTAGAGCATCGCGTTCAGGAAATACTTACTCAACAGGAGATACATGGCTGGCGATTTGACGAAGCTGCTGCATGGAAACTTACATCGTCTCTCAGACAAGAACTTCAAGATACTCACGAGCTATTACGAAGGAAACATCCTTACGTACGAGGAGGAGAATTCACTCCGAAACGAGATAATGGCACAAAGGGATATGTCAAGGGTGCAACCCTTACTCGATTAAAAGAATTCAATCCAACTTCAAGGGACCACATCGCATGGATCTTGCAAACATACTATGGCTGGACTCCGGTCCAGATGACAACTACTGGGAAACCTATCATCGACGAAGTGATTCTGAAGGAGATAGGGTCAGAGATTTCTATGATGTTTCTGAGATGTTTGACGGTAACGAAAATGCTTGGTCAGATCTCGGAAGGCATGAACGCTTGGCTGAAGCTATGTACGACTAATGGAAGAATACATCACCATTGTTCAGTTGCAACTAATACACACCGTTGCGCCCATAGATCTCCAAATTTAGCGCAAGTAAATAGTGATGAAAGATTTCGACGACTCTTTATTCCGAGCGAAGGTCTCACTATGGTCGGCGCTGACTTGTCTGGGATTGAGCTTCGTATGCTCGCTCATTACCTTGCTCGTTATGACGGAGGAAGATACGCAAAGTTATTACTTGAGGATGACATCCACCAAGTCAACGCAGACAAGATTGGAATCTCAAGACGACAAGTGAAGACGGTCACCTATGCATTTCTTTATGGAGCAGGTGATGAGAAAATAGGACATTCTTATGACTCACAACTATCATCATCAACCGCCAAAAGGAAAGGCAAAGAAATCCGTAAAGCATATGTTGACGCAGTTGATGGACTCGGTGACCTCTTGGAAGCAATTAAGAAAGTTGCGGAACAAGGCTCCATTCGATCTATCGATGGTAGACAAATTGCGGTTGATTCACCTCACAAAGCGTTGAACTATTTGCTCCAGTCAGGAGCAAGTGTCATTGCTAAACGTTGGATGGTTATCAATCAAGATCACATCAAAGAACTAAAGCTTTGCTGTAGTCAACTAGCCTTTGTACACGACGAATTACAATTTGAAGTAGAACCAAAACATGTCGAAGACTTACGTTCATCCTTGGTACTTAGCGCTATCGAGGCTGGAGAATACTACAACTTACGGATCAAAATCGAAGCAGAAGCAGTCGAAGGAAAAGATTGGAGCAGCACCCATTAATGCAAATTAAGAAGTGTGCTAATTGTAAAAGGTGGGATGACGCTTCCACTATGCGTTACCAAAAAACTAGAGGTACTTATTTCCATCACGAATGTAATAAAATTCAGCTTAAAAATAGTAGGACTTGCAAAAAGTATCTTAGTGATTCAGCACCAAAAGGATTACGCCATCCAGTAATTGGTAAATGTTTTCATTGTAAGGGTTATGACTTAAAAGATAATTTTAATAGAACTACTAAAAGAACACACATTCCTTGCCAAAATGCTAAAGCTAGAAACCAACATAAAATGACAAAACACAAAACAGATACCTGTGCATTTACTGGTCTTCCATTCGGCGATAAATCAGAAATGAAACCAGTCGGCGACCACGACCACGACACACTTCTGTATCGCGGACATATTTGGTCTGCTGCTAATCGTCTAGAAGGTGCTGCTAAATTCATCATGGATGAAGCCGGCTGGACTGTTGATGATCTATGTACTGCACTTAAATCCTATCTTGCTAAACCTGGAATTGACATCGGACTTGAACCCTACCCACAACTTGGTTATGCCACATCTGAAGAAGCTTTGGCTAACCTATCCACTAGCGTATGAAACTACTAATAGATGCTGATTTTATTGTCTATAAAAGCTGCGCCTCTGCTGAATATGACATCGACTACGGTGATGATGTAATCGTCGTAGGAAGTTCATTTAAGGAAGCTTATGGTAATAGTGTTCGTGAACTGAACAAGATAAAAAATCAGTACTTTGAAGGAGAACTAATTTTATTTTTTAGTGACTCCACTAACTTCCGTAAAATTGTTGATCCAGACTATAAGGGTCATCGCAACAGGAAGAAGCCATGTGGCTATAAGCGAGTAATTAACAAACTTGCTGAAAACTATCCCTTAATCAGGATGCCTACCTTAGAAGCAGACGATGCTATGGGTATTTATGCAACATCGAATGATGACTGTATTGTGGTATCACCTGATAAGGATATGAAACAGATACCTGGGACTCTGTATAACCTTGTTGAAACATTTTCAATTTCTGAACAAGATGGATGGGAATGGTTCCTAATCCAGACTTTGGCAGGAGACAGTACAGACGGTTATTCAGGAGCACCTGGATACGGCATAAAAACTAGCGCAAAATTTTTTGCCGATAATGGATACACTTGGAATAGTGTTGTCAAAGCGTTTGAGCAAAAAGGTCTGACAGAGCAAGATGCTTTGCGAAACGCACGTCTAGCAAAGATTCTTACCTCTAACGATTATGACAACGGACCGATCCTCTTCAGTCCCACCATTTCCAGTAACGGAGATGACGATGGAACAAGAGTTCAAGATGAGACAGATTGAAGATGGTGTAGAGAAAGCTAGTAGAGAAGATCTAATAATTATCCTGCTAGCTCTACAACGTCAATGCTTCGTCTTAGGAAACAACGTTAAAAACTTACTATCTCAATGGTAAACAAATCACCCGACCACTACACACGAGGTTCTATTGAAGTCTGGGATTTTATCCGTGACCAAGAACTGAACTATCACTTAGGTAATGCTATTAAATATATTTGCAGAGCCGGTTTCAAAAGTCCTGCGACGAAAGCGGAGGACCTCAAAAAAGCTATCCACTATCTTGAAGATGAACTCTCCCACACAACACTGCGTTTCCCAGAGCTTAAGCGATCAGGCGATAACCTTCCGAGCGTCGTATGGGATCCAGAACTCGCCGGAGAACCGGACTATGCAACAGGGTTTGATCGCTGAGGAATACATTGAGTTTATGAGTGCCTTTTTAAATGAAGGCTATGAAGAAGAATTGAAAGAGTTAGCAGACCTTGTGTATGTCTGCTTTCAGTATGCAGAGAATATGGAATGGGATCTAGAAGAAGCACTAGATCGTGTCCACAAATCAAATATGTCGAAGCTTGGATTAGATGGTAAACCTATCCGTCGAGCTGACGGCAAGGTCTTGAAAGGACCTAACTACCAACCACCTAATTTGAAAGACCTAGTAAATGCCTAACTTAATCTCACGTACCGGAAGGGTACAAAGTTGGATCGATGATCCCGAAGGACGCTTGCCGGTGTCCTGCACAGTTTTTGTTGTTTCAGACTCAATGGAGGGTCCCGATGGAATCGAAGCTTCATGGCGTTTCGCCTCTCATGCACTCCGTAATGGCGCTGGATGCGCGATCCACCTTTCAAGACTACGACCGAAAGGAAGCGATAATGGCAATGGACTCATTGCTTCGGGTCCAGTCTCGTTTGGGAGAATTTATAGCAGCCTCAACGAAACACTCAGGCGTGGCGGACGTTATAAAAATGGAGCGATCGTGTTACACCTCGATGCAAGCCATCCAGACATTGAAGAGTTCATTAGAACACCACGAGAACAACTCCCATGGGTCAAGCGATGTGTAAACATCACTGATGAGTGGTGGAATGATATGGATCCACTTGTCAAACAATATCTATTAGGAGGAATCAAAGCTGGTGACATCTGGCTGAATAAAGTTAAGTATGAAGGATCAAAAAGAATACGTGGAAATGTTTGCCTTGAGGTGTATCTGCCCTCCCGAGGTACCTGTTTGCTTCAGCACATCAATCTTGGAGCCTGTACATATGAAGACATCCCAAAAGCTTACCGTGTCGGGATGCAAGAACTTTGTGAGTTACATTCAAGGACGGGTGTGGGAGAGACAGGAGAGTACCTATCTTCTACCACTGATCGACAGGTTGGACTTGGAGTATTGGGTCTCGCAAATCTCTTGCGGAGATACAACGTTAGTTACGAGCAGTTTGGACGTGCACTCGAACACTATGACAAAGGAGATGCAAGAGCAACTGTCGCATACGAGTTAGTAACACGCATTGCTCAGGGCATCAAGGAGGCGTCTGAAATTGCACGTCAATACAATATGGTTAGAGCCTTTGCAATCGCTCCCACAGCGTCTTGTAGCTACCGCTCACAGGACACTGATGGCTTTACTTGTACACCTGAGATTGCTCCACCTATTGCACGTACTGTTGATAGAGATAGTGGGACATTTGGTGTACAGACATATGACTACGGTGACGTAGAAATTGCATCCGAAGTCGGATGGGAAAATTATAAAGCTGTTGCTGATGGTATTATGAAACTATACCGAAGCAGTGGACTTCTTCACGGTTACTCTTTCAATTGGTGGTCTGATATGGCAACAATGGATGAGGACTTTATCGAAGAGTGGCTACGGTCTCCACAAACCTCTCTTTATTACAGCCTTCAAGTAATGGGTGATGTACAAGATAAGTCTGACGCATATGCTGCTCTTGAAGATGCAGATGTAGATGATTATCTCGCACACCTATTTAATGAGTCAGCAAAAGAATGGGACGATGATCCTCTAGAACCTCAATGTGATTGTGCAGAATAACAATGAACCCTTACGACAAATTAATGGCGCGGAAGCGCAAATGGACACCGGTCAAACCTGTTGCAGGTACATGCCGGGAAGGCGCAGAAGAGACGATACACCGTGCTCTTGCCTTGAGACATATGGAACTACCTGTGGGAGATTTTATAACTGATGCCTTGGCTACTGAAGTGCCGTCTGTGGCACGCAAGCTACTCCTCAGCAACGTCACCGATGAAGAGAATCACGACGTGGCTCTCAATTACATCGCCGATGCTTACGGTGTTGATGACAAGGCAGAAGCAGAAGCACTTAAACTTAAAGAAGCGTGGACTTCGCATCCAGATCACACTGTGCTCAAAGCAATGGTTGCCGAGCGTGCGATTTTCTTCGTACTTCTGCCCTTTTTTCGGTGGAATGGTGACGCTGGAATGCGTACCGTATCCGCTGACATCTCCAGAGATGAGCAAATTCATGTTGCAGCCAACTCTCTCGTGTGTACAGAACTGGGACTCAGACCATCTGCTTCCTTGGATAAACTCCGCAAGGCAACGATTAACTGGGTCATGCAGCCACTAGGCAGAAACTCTGAGGTCAGATATTTGGACAAAAAATTTTGGCTAGATAGTAGCGATAACCTGATGTATCAGGGTAAAGCTCCAGAGTTTGCTGCAACTAAAGCAGCAAGGATGCCAGCGTTCTTCGAACATAGTAATGTCAACCTCCCACAATACGCTTAGTTTACTTGAGACTAAAGGTCTCCAAGCTAATGCAATCATTCAAGAAATGAATGAAACATTTCCACCCGTAAAACCTACACCACACGACAACATAGAAAAGATCATGTATCAATCTGGTCAAAGATATGTTGTTGAGTGGTTAATCCAACGCATGGAAGATTAACAATGTGTCTTTTTAAAGCACCTAAACCTCCAAAACTACCTGACCCACCACCGCTACCGAAAGTAGCTCCTCCGCCACCGCCACCTGCACCAGTACTTCCTCCAAAACAATTACAACAACAAGGTGCTGCACCGGATCTACGTATTGGACCACAAAAATCAACTGGAACTTCACGTAAAAGAGTCACCTCTCAATCACTTAAGAGTGGACTAAACATGGGTGGTTCATCAGGAGGACTAAACATATGAGATGCCAGCAGAGATATAACGAGCTACAAAGTGAACGTCAGCAGTTCCTAGACGTTGCTCATGAGTGCTCACAACTGACGCTGCCATACCTCATCACAAGAGATGGTGAAAACTCAACTCACAAACCATTAAAAACACCTTGGCAAAGTGTAGGAGCAAAAGCATGTGTGACATTAGCATCTAAACTGATGTTAGCTTTGCTACCTCCACAAACAAGCTTCTTCAAACTACAAGTCAGAGATGACAAGTTAGGTGAAGATCTTGATCCAGAAATTAGAAGTGAACTTGACCTGTCATTCTCCAAGATGGAAAGAATGGTCATGGATTCTATTAATGCATCTAACGATCGAGTGGTCATTCATCAAGCCATCAAACACCTCATTGTAGGTGGCAATTCTCTTATCTTTATGGGTAAAGATGGGCTTAAGAACTACCCACTGAATCGCTATGTAGTGGACCGTGATGGCAACGGTAATGTCATCGAGATTGTCACAAAGGAACTTATCAGTCGTCGTGTACTTGGCCTACCTCCTGCTGTAGAAAAGAAACCTAATGATGTTTCTGCAGGTGGTGGTCTAAACGGTAAGACTGGTTCAAATACATTTGATAATGACGTTGAGGTATACACCCACGTCAAGCTAGATAAGAAAAGTGGTCGTTGGACATGGTATCAGGAGGCAGAAGATAAACGTCTTCCAAATAGCCAAAGTACAGCACCAAAGAATGCTTCTCCCTGGTTAGTACTTCGAT
>VMHT01103488.1_pt1 | contig 10517 bp, 10 predicted proteins | sample 4693611 | NCBI WGS metagenome assembly VMHT01 (sample SAMN12280063, study PRJNA550983) | marine metagenome | isolation source: seawater sampled from same location over 5 years 0.02-0.2 micron viral filtrate | place: USA: collected off the coast of southern California halfway between the port... ...
AATGTATATAATGAGTGAAAAAATGTTTAAAAATCCTCCAAAAGTAATTCCAGTTAAAGAAGAAGAACCTGATAAACGTATTAAACCAGTTCATCCTAATTTTATAAAACCACCTGCTTTACTACTTGGTATAGGGGCAGTAAAATCTGGTAAAACTGTTTTGGTGAATAATATTTGCCTTCGACCCTATGAAGAAGGATTTTATGGACAAGATTATTTTGATAATGTTCATATTATATCAAATACTATAAATAATGATCCTACAGCAAGATTTTTACGTAAAGCATTTGATTGTCAAGATTTCTATACAGATGGTATGATCACTGATTTAGTTAATAAACAAAAATCATATGGTGAAAAAAAAGATATGCCTTTTATAGCATTAATATTAGATGATATTTTAGGTTCAAATATGAAAAGAAATAATGAAATTAGTTTTCTTGCTACAAGATACAGACATCATAATATAGGATTAATGGGTATATTCACACAGAATTTTAAATCTGTTGATACTATATTAAGAAATAATGCTACTGATGTTATAATTTTTAAACAAACTAATAATAAACAACTTATACAAATAGCAGAAGAATTCCATCCACCATTTCAGAGTATTGAGAATTTCTTGAAGATATATCATAAGGCAGTTTCTAAAAAATATGATTTCTTATATCTGAAAGTTCAGGAAGGTAAAGCATTAAGATCTTTTGAGGAAGTATTATATGAAGATGGTAAGATGCTGGGTGAAGATATTGAACTACCTGCTGAAAGTAAGAAATTAGTTAAACAAGTCAAAGAGGTAAATGAGAATGAAAAAACAGATTGATTTACCCCACAAAATATCTATATAACACCGTCTTAAAATGAAATCAGTATTTACTGACATAAGCAGAATTATAGAGACGTGTCCCATTTACCCCCCTTTTTCTAAAAATAAAAATTAAATACAATCACTAAAAAAAAATAAAATAAAATATTAATAAAAAAAAATAATTTCACATATACACCACGAATGTTTGAGAATATGGGGGTAAATGGGGTATTTAAATTATTCATATAGGCGATATTTTTATTATCAGTATTTTCATATAGTATTTATATAGTAAATATTTAAATTGTAAAGGGTAATAGAATCATCTTTTTAAAAGTCTATTTACCTCGTTTAAATCTTTGTTTTATTATATATATAGTTAATATAATGTCAGAAGAATTAATAGAATTTTTTAGTGAATCAATATATGGTGATAAATATACAAAAGATAATAAGAAATATATAAAAAATAAGATAAATAGTATTAATACAGGTGAATCTTGTTTTTATATAAAAGATAAAAGTCAATCATTAAAGTTGATAGATGGTTTAGAGTTTTTAATAAATGAATATACAAATACTCGTAATACAATAACAATATTAAGAGATAAATTAAAAAAGTGTCCGAAGGATAGTGACTGGGATTATATATCTAATAAATATCAAGAATCATTAAATGATATTAAAAATATTAAAGATGAATGTAAAAATGAAATAAAAAATATTGAAACAAATTATTATGAAAAATTAAAGAATGATATTAAAGATACACAACCTTATATTGATTTAACTGAAAAACATAATAAATCAGTAGAAGAATATACTAAACTTTATAATGAATATTATAAAAATCAGAATATACTGACAGAATTAAAAGAAAGATATGAATCATTATTAGATGATCACTGTAAAGAAAAACGTGAGAACTCAACTGCAGGACATGAAAAAAGATTAAGAAAAAAAATAGAAAAAGAATTTATGGATAGAGAAGATAAAACTAAAAAAGATTTACAAAAACAAGTAAAAAATTTAAAACAATTATTAAAGTTTGAACAGGAAAAGAATATGTTATTGATAGATTCGTAATAATAAAATATTAATAATATATAATGGAAGATGTGCTGGATACATTAATGAATTTAGAGTTTCCTCAACAAGATAGAACAAATGTAGGTAAATATCAGGGATTTGTATTGGGTATGGTAAATTCATGGGCAGGTAAAGGTGATAAAGCAGGTAGAAGACAATTAATATCAAGAAAAAGTGAACAACCTAAATATCAACATATAATGAAAATATCATTCGACTTAATGAAAAATTATGATAAAGATTTTAAATTTTCTACAATACAATTTAATAAAAATAAACAGATGCCTAAACATATAGATGGTAGAAATATTGGTGAGAGTTATATATTAGGTTTGGGTGATTATAAAGGAGGTGAATTGATTGTATATGATGAATATGATAATCCATCAAAAATAGATATTAAAAATAAGTTTTATAAATTTAATGGATCAAAATATTATCATGAAACTGCTGAATTCACAGGTAATAGATTTACTCTTGTATTTTATCAAATATAAGGTCTGAAAATACTGACAATAAATTTGATCTTGAAATAAAATCAAAGTATAAATATGCGTTGTCTAGAATTGTTTAGTGGAACTAAATCATTCGGCAAGGTTGCTAATAGTCTGGGTTTTCAGACAGTATCTCTTGATCTTGATAATAAGTTTAAACCTGATATAAATATAAATATATTAGACTGGGATTATAAAGAATATGATAAAGATAGTTTCGATTGTATTTGGGCGAGTCCACCGTGCACAGAATACAGTAAGGCGAAAACAAGAGGAGTGAGAGATATTGAAGGTGCTAATAAAATTGTATTACGCACAATTGAGATAATAGAATATTTTAATCCTATAATATGGTTCATAGAAAATCCACAAACATCTTTATTAAAAAAACAAGAATTTATGAATAAATATAATTATATTGATGCTGATTATTGTATGTATGGGAAACCATATAGAAAAAGAACACGATTTTGGACTAATAAAGAATATACGCCATTATTATTATGTAATAAACAGTGTGGATCATTTGTAAATGGGAAGCATATAGGTAGTTGTGGTAATGGTAGGTCAGTATATACTGACAAAGCATATACGGTAGATGAGAAACATTCTATTCCACCTAAATTAATATATTCATTACTGATGGATTAGTCAGTTTTTACAGACTTATTTTTAGAATAATCAAATACAACTTTACTACGAACTTTTTTTGATTGTGCTATACTCTCATTGACTTTAAATTGTAAAGGTGCGTTTGGTGTAGCATTATTGATTACAGGTTTCATTTCTTTTTTTTTAGGCATATGTATATTTAAAATATTTTTTTTAGATAAATTTTTTTAATATTATATTAGATATAAATGAGTTTGATTATAACATCTAATACTCCTAAAAATGAGGTAGGTGAAGTTGTGTCAGGATTAAATTTACCTTATACTTATCAAAATAATTTACAAGATACATTAAAAATTCCTGCTAATTCTGAAATAGCAGTTCAATCAGTAAAGATAAATAGAACAGGTAATTATACAATAAGTTCAGGAGATAATATGGGTATTTATTTTGGAGAGGAATTAACTGCGGAGGGTAGTAATAGTGCTGTAAATTCATTTTGTGTTCCTACAAGATTATTAATGTCAGGAGAATTTGAGGGTGATGATGATGAATTTTTTAGTGGTAGTCCTGAAAATATTGCTAAAAAAATAGAAGATGCAGGAAATAGATGTCTTCAACATCCTAATTTATGTAAAAACGCATCAAGCAGTATCAATGAAGGTTTTACTTGTGACGTGTTAAGAAACGCATCAAATACAGGATTTTTAGGATTTAAATATACAATGACTAATACTCCATCAAGTAAAAATGAAACAAGTAATATATCTGATTCTTGGTTAGATGTAGATAATTCTACGGAATGGGATTATAATTCTTCAACAAGAATTTTAACAAATGATAGTGGAACTGATTTTTCATCATGTATAGGCACTGATTTTCCACTGAGTCAGGCGAGTGGAGTATTTACAGCATCAATACTCGCATATAATCAAAATCAAGAATACGGATTAACAAGATGTATATCAACATTAGATACTGATGATGGATATAAATATCTACCTGATTATTTTGATGATGACGGAGATGCTTTTTATGATTGGCAGGTAGAAATTGGTGAGGATAATCTTGTATCAGTATTTCATGCTGTCCCTGATTTACCTGATAATCCTGATAATCTAACACTTAAAGAATTTAATTATTTAGGTAATGCTTCAAGTGGAGGTAGTAAGTTTAATGCGAAGACAGATATAATCGATAGTGTAAGATTTCTTGTAAAAGGTGAAAGAGTTAAGATTTCATTGTTTAAAGATACAACAGAATATGTGTTATGCGATGGAACAAATGCTTCAGGATCACTTAATGTAAAACCTACAAATATGAACACAAGATTTTTATATCCAAAGATTAGATTAAATGATAATGCTTCATGTGGTATAGATGTATTTAATGGTGTTAATGTAGATGGACTTGTATATGGTAATGATGAAACCAGTGGTGAATTAACAGATGCTGAAAAAAATATAGATTGGTGGGTTAATCATAGTGATGATCCATATGCGGAAGAAATGGATTTAATATATGATTCAGCATTAAATTTTACAGGTCAAACAGGATTAAACGCAAGTGGACAGATAGATTATAAACCAGCAATATTCTGTGCGAAAGATAATAGATATGAATTTACAAATGATTTAAATACACAAGAATTATTAGGATTCCCAAATAGACCTCTTGTATTCCAAGAATCAAGTGTAAGTGCATCAACTCCTTTTCCATTAACTTATAATTCAGATCAAGCACCTAATCTTGATGCTACTACATCTCTATTTGTAAGAGTTAAAAATATGACATTTGATTCAGTAAATTTCAGTAAATCTGCTTTATCTAAAATATTATATCATATACCTACATTTTCTAATTCAGGTGATACTGCTGGTGCTTTATATTTTGAACCAACCGAAAGAGTTTATCTAAAATTAAATAACCCAGTAGATTTATTTATATCCAATATTGATATTGATATAGTTAATGCTGATGAAACTCTCGCAACAGATTTAACTGGTAAAACAACAGTAATACTTCATATTAGAGATGCTAAAATATAATCAGTAAAAACTGATATTTTAAAATATAATAATAGATATATAATATGCCTAATACTGATAAACATTGTATATATTTTTTAAAAGAAGAATTATACTATATTTTAATGTCAGTAAAAACTGACTATCAAAATCTATTAAATAATGAACCTGAAGATGAAGAAGAAGAAGAAAGTAGAGAAGAAAATTTAAGTCACTTATTTTCAGTTATTAAAAAAATAGAATCAAAAATTAGTCAGTAAATACTGATATTATTTTTTACTCTTTTTATGTTTCTCCCATAAATCTTTATCAGCAGTTCTTCTTGTAGTGCCTCCTACCGCAAAACTATACACCCTTGCCTGTCCCCATTGCTGTGCTGACATTTTACCTTTTAAACTCTTACCACCTATTTTCTTACCTGATAGACTCCTCACGCTCTCAGGTGAACCTCTGTGTGCCGCCAAACCTCTATCATATACTTTATCTAATATACTCATGCTAATACCAGTTAATTTAGATATATCTTTTTTACTATTAGGTTGATTTAATGGTTGTTTATATCTTTTATTAAATTTTTGTTTATTTGTAAGTGTCATATAATGATATTTATTTTTTTTTATTTTATAATTTTTTTATTTATATATTTATAAACATGAGTTATTGGGTTGCGAGTGATAAAATTCCAGTAAAGCAGAAGTCTGTGCGTATTCCTGCGGAGAATGGGACTGATTATATTGCTGGGCAGGAGATTAGAATCAAAATTGATCCCACGATAAAGTTCATAAATCCCTCTGGGACATTTTTGGAAGCAAAGGTAAGGGTCGCACCTCCTTCATATGATGCTACACCATCAGGATCTAGCACAGGTGCTTCTCCAACTCGTCTTCAGTTAGATGCTGAAACAGGATTTCAGAGTTTATGTCGTTCAATAACTATAAGAGACATGAATGGGGTAGTATTAGAAGAAATTGATAATTACAACACAATGGTGGCAGTAAAATATGATTATCAAACTAATGAGTCCCTTAAAAATAAGAGAGCATTAACTGAAGGTTCTACGGTTTATGATAGTGCAGCGAGAGGCACAGAGGGTGGTTATAAAACTGATTATAATAATGTTCGTAATAATCCGTATAGTCGTGTAGGTCAAGGTGCTTCTCTCAGTGCTTCTTTATCTGCTAATGATTTTGTAGATGCGAAGGTCTGTATTCCATTACACACAGGCATCCTATCAAATGACCGCATATTCCCAAATATGCTTGTTCCAATTACAATTACAATTTTACTTGAAGATAATCGTAATGCTTTTAGAATGCTTGATAATGTCCAACAACACAGAATTTTACCATGTAATCCAATGTTTCATGGGACTAATGTTGCTGGTGCTTCTGTTCCAACAAACGGATCTTTTGATACAATTGTATTAAAGAAGAGTAATTCACAACATACAGATGTCCAGCAGTGTCCATTTGTAGTAGGTGAAGTATTAGGCATGACAAGAACTAGTGTAGGAGCAGGAGCAGATGAAATAGTTGATGTAGTATTTAATAATGCTTCAGGAGGGAAACCTGAAATTGCTAGTATTGAGATGGATGGTGGTTATATTAAGTTAAATCTTAATAGTGCTGTATCTTGCTCTGGCACAGGAATTACTGGAACAGAAAATACTTTTATTTATAGTGAATCAGTAAATAAAGCATCAACTTATGATTGTTCTTATACTGTAAGTGATGTAAATCTTATAGTTCAAGAAGTAGATGCTGGTGCACAATATGAGGCATCAATGATGCGTAAAATGAAAGAAGGAGGTAAGATCCAATATGATTTTATGTCTGCTACTACATATAAATATTCACAATTATCATCTGATAGAGTTGCTAATATTAGATTACCTCTAAACAATCAACGCTGTAAATCCATATTATGTGTTCCAACAGATGCGACTATTTATACTCAAAAAGAAGTATTAAACGCATCTGCCACTTATAAAATTAAAAACAATGAAGCACATAATACTCCTAATATTTTCTATCGCAGTAATCGTCCTAATCTAGAAGGTATAGTAGATTTTGCTAGTGACTATCAATGGTTATATGATGGAAAACTCCAACCAAGCAGAAGAGTAGCATTATCTAAAACTTCTACATCTGATTCTATTGATGCCCAGCATCTAATCGAATTGGATAAAGCATTATCTATGGCAGGTATTACAGGTCATTCTATGGCGAGATTTAATCAAAATTTCGTAATTGGACGAGCACTCGCTCTCGGTGACGGTGTATATGACGCTCGTAATAAAGATTTCTCTTTACAGATTAATTATAATGAATCTACTGCTCCTACTAAATCTAAATTATGGTTAAGTTATGTATTCCATATCCGTCGTATAGAAGTATCTGGTGATTCAGTAATGGTTTCTGTCTAAATATTTTTTTTTAAATAAATTATTTTTAATAAAATTATTATATAATTATAAATATAATATGTCAAATAATATTGCTGGATCAAGTTCGTATTTACAAATCCAACCGTCAAATCAAACATCTACTGGGCGTATATCCTATCGTGATGGTAATCCAGTATTAAATTTTATTATTGGTGAGCAGGATAGATATTTGATTGGTTCTTCTGTTCGTCTTGTAGGTAATATTGCTATTTATAAAACTCCAAGTGGTAATTTCGGAGATATTCCTGCAGCGACTGATGTTCTGAATGTTTCTCCAAAATTATCTACTTATGGTATTCTAGATCAAATAGTTATAAGTTCTCAACAAAATAAAAATGTAATTGAACACGTAAGACATTATGGACGATTCCTCGCCAGTTATTTACCTGCGATCAGTTCTAAACAAGAAGCATTAGGTCATCTATCTGTCACATCTAATATGTGTCCTAACTTTAAAGCGAATCAATTACAATATGTTAATAATGAAAATGGTTCAGCAGATGCTGGTCGTCAATTTAGAGGTAATAGTTTCTGTCTTAACATGCCTACTGGGTTTCTAAATTCTAAAACTCCAATTGGGTTAAGTGGTAAAGGTTGGGGAGTTGGGGGTTTGGAGATTTCTATTTCACTTACTCCTGATGCTCAATTTTTAAATGGTGGTGCTTTTACTAATTCATTCTATCAACTTACTGATGTAAATTTAATCTGTGAAGTCATCAATCCTTCTGTTGATGAATTATCAAGATTAATGAGTCAAAAGAATGGAACAATGGAATATAATGCTATTTCGTCTTATTATACTACAATCGCATCAAGTAATGCTATAATCAATTTCCGTCTTGGATTAAGTAGAGTATTAGGTATATTTATGAATTTTATTCCATCAACTTATCTAAATAATCGTAGTTATGATGGTTTCCAAACTACTCCACTTATTAATGATCTTGCTTCAGGAGATATTGCTGAAATCAAACAATTAGTATTCCTTAAAGGTGGTGAACGTATGCCTTTACAGTATAATTTAGATTGTAATGTTAGAGATGATGCTTCATCAACAATATCAGATCCAAATCTAGTAAGAAATTTCATGAATGCTTTTATTCCATTTATGAAAAATAATAAGACTCAAATTTCTCCATTAACTAATAATCGTGTAGGTTTTACATCTACTGATGATTTTGTAAATGCAGGAATGATGTTCGGTGCTGGGGTAAGTTTTGATGATATTTCAGGGGAAGGTGTAGATTTCCGCTCGGAGAATTTCGGTCTTCAAGCAGAGACTGGATTAACAGAGGATAATCCACACAGTGCTTTCCTTTATGTCAGGAGCAAGCAGACCCTCGTGTTCAACGAAAATGGACTCCAAGTAATCACGTAATTATAGTCAGTATTTTCAGACTTAAAAATATCAAAGTCTAACATAAAAAAAATATAGATCCAACTAAAAATATTTTGAGTTCATCTAGTATTTTTTTTATTATAATATCACTTAATTATAGTCAGTATTTTCAGACATAAAAAATATCAAAATATAAAATAAAAAAATCTTTATAATTTTTAATTTTTTTTTAATGTTATTTATTTATATTAATATAGATATAAATGGATTCTTCTACTGAAGTTGATGAGAGATCTCGTATTCCTGATTTAATGAAAATAGGTCAAGTGCCAGTTGATATGGCGATGGATGTAGATACATCTGTTCTTGATCCAGTAGTAAATAATCAAGATTTTTGTAGATTTGTTTTAGAGAATAAGGGATTTCTACATAGTTTTAGTAAGATCACTTTATGTGTGAATAGTAATATTAATGCTACATTTCCAGCAGGTGTAGGTGTTCATAGTTTAATCCGTAGATGTGCACTTCGTATTGGAACAACTATTATTGCTGAGTTAGATGATTTTAATCATTGGATGGGATACAAATCTATGTTTATTGATAATGATATTAATCTTGAACGTGAGACTTATTTAACTTCTCGTATTATTAATCATGATGTATTTTTAACTTCTACTGCTGGTTCTGAGAGTAATACAAATGGTTCTAATGTTTGTCTTAAAACTAAATTAGAATATGATGTGGCAGATAATGGTAATGATGCTGTATTAGTGACTCAACCTGAAATCAGAACGGCGAATGCTCCAGTATTTTCTGTAAGTGTTGCTGATTTATTCCCATTCCTCCGTTTCAATCAATTACCTTTATACATGATTGATCAGCAGGTAAGTATAGAATTACATTTTGAACCTACTTCATCTTTTAAGCGTTGTATTACTGAAGCATCTAATCTTGGAACAACTTATGATATGGATTTAACTCAAACTAAATTTATTGCTGATTATATTTATTATGATGGTGAAATGATGAGTAAATATGCAGAACAGAATAAAGTAATGAACTGGACTTATAATGATTATCGTCTGAATAAACGGACTCTTACACAGGCACAATTACAAACAAAACAGGTGCTAGAAATAGGTGGTGCTGGTCGTTTAGTAAATAAAATCGTGACCTCTCTTGCGGAGGGTGATGACGCACAACCTGATGATAATATTCTAAATAACTTTTCGTCTGTATCACCAGCATTAACAACAAAAAATAATGGTTTATTTACAACTAATTTAGTGTATAATGATAATAGATTATATCCAGTAGATCGTAGTAATCCTGCGGTTCATTTCCATGATGTAATACAAGCAGAACAGAATATGCCTCATGTCCTGCGTGAAGGTTTTAACAGACAGGGTGGAGAGGGTGGACTATCTGCTGATCTTTTATATATTGATAAAGAACAATCTTCATCGTCTGAGGGTCTTAATGGATTATTCCATCATATCTGTTATAGATTAAATAGAAATGAGAGAGTAAATAGTAAAGGTATTGAACTAGAACTTACTTATTCTACAATTGATGCTGGATCTTTCACTCATAGATCTTGGATTGAACTAGTTAAAACTGCTACTCTTGATAATGGTAAATTTTCCACTGATTTTGCATAAAAAAACTTTACAATATTTATGTCAGTATTTACTGACTA
>VMHT01055362.1_pt1 | contig 10516 bp, 28 predicted proteins | sample 4693611 | NCBI WGS metagenome assembly VMHT01 (sample SAMN12280063, study PRJNA550983) | marine metagenome | isolation source: seawater sampled from same location over 5 years 0.02-0.2 micron viral filtrate | place: USA: collected off the coast of southern California halfway between the port... ...
CAACAAAGCCGTGCTCACGAAAAATAGCCGACGATTCACCCGGCTTGTTGCCGGTCGATAGCTCAAGGTCAAGTGCGCCCAGGTCGATGCGCTCCCAAAGGTTTTGAGCCTCCTCCTCGGAATTGGCATCAATAAAAACTTCTTGTCTGAAAGTAATTCTGTAAATCAATTTAGTTTCTCCCAATCTTCTTCGTTGCCATGTTCAATCGCAGCGGCGGCGGTGGGGCCGGGAAGTGTACCGTGGACGAAATAAAAAAGATCATAGGCGTCAACCTCTGCGACTCTCACAATCTGATTCTCGACAAACCCTTCGGTCGTGTCCCGCCGTGCACGGAGGATATCTCCGACTGCGAATACCATGATGCTGTCGTCTATCTGCATGATTTCACCAACTCAAAGTTACTTCGCAGGTTGTGAATGTTCACAGCCAGATAACCATGTTTCACGTTGTAGGTTGGTGGACGGTTGCCGTTCCAGTGAATCCAGACCCTATTGTCCTTTTCAGTCTTATACACCACACCAACCCACCGGAGGCCCGATGCACGGGCGGCTTTACTCTCGGGGCTATCCCATCCTCGGGCCGAAGGGCGTTGAATAACTAAATCGCCAACGTCGGCCCAGCGGCTTCGATCTTCTCCAAACATGATCCCGCTCTCCCTCCTACCTATATAATATAAGTACGATTTGGGGGTTTGTCAAGGGAGGTTTTAATTAATCGTTCTGCACGACTTCAAGATATTTTGTTGAAACATAATCTTGCCGGACCCCGTTGCACCAAAAGATATCGGCGCTAAACATCGGAAGCTGATCCAGTGACAGATCATGTGTCACTGGATCAATTCTCGTCACCACGCCAAGTTCCCCCTTGATCGAGCCTTCTTGTGCCCTAACTAGATCACCGACTCTCATCTTTTTGTGCAAGCCTCTACAAACCTTTGTCTGTTAAAATTGCGGTTAACGCCCTCTCTGTTCATGGCATCAGCAAAAAGCATGGCGATTTCGTTCCTGCTCCGATCATCTTGGATGGAACCAACCACCTCTGCGATAAACTCCATGTGCCTACGTTGCATATCAACTTTTACATTCCGACCCTTAACGATCATTTATTCTTCTCCATAAGCAAGGGCTTCGGTCCACTCGTCGATCGCCGCCACAATTTTTTGTAGCAGCTTCTCTCTATCTTCCCGCACATCGATCTGGAGCACACCATTGTCCTCCAGAACCCTGCGAATTTCGTTTTTTAGATCATTCTCCGACGGGGTTAACCGTGGCACTTCTTCTGCCAGGGTGTGCCCCAGATCAAAAAGATCAAATTGTTGCATATTTGTTGACATATTTCCTCCTTGTTAATACTCCATGCTTCTGCTAATATAAATATCGTCGAAGCCATATCCGACTTGTTCATTGTCGGTCATGTCCTCACCAATGCGAACAAAGGTCAAGTGTTCTTCCCAATCCTCAACGGCACCGAAGTCCGTGGGATCATTGAGAAATTGGGTAATCTTGCTGATCTCCGGGTAAGTTTCGTACCACTTGATCCCATCCCACTTGATCAGGATATTACCCTCGCCACCGTAGTCCTTAATTAGTTCATCGTGTTCACTGAACACAAGTTCAGTTGCTCTTGGCTCCTGCGATAGCGCAGCCATGAAGGCCGGCATAATTTCGTTGTCAACAGCCAAAACAACGGTAGAGCGATATCCCATGTTTTCTCCTTTTCTTCCCTGCTACATATACAATTTAAGTACGATTTGATCGCCTGTCAAGGGCAAAAATCATACCCTGCGAAAAAAATCGTAGATAATGATTGCGCAGGTGATTCCAATAAGAAAATCAAGCATTTGTAGTATCCAAATAGTCGAGGTGGTCAACGGGAACCCAACAGATTCGGCTAGCCATCCCTGGGATATCCGTGATAATATGCACCTTGGCCTCCCGGTGAGTGATGGCATAGTCATCTATTTCAAGAATCATGCCAATGATAGGGGAGGGCCACGGTGGATCTGCCGGGGTGGCATGAGCGGGGAACACCATTTCGGGGGCGATTGTAACCAGTTCTCCAACAGCATCGCAATTATACATTCTTCAATAACCTTAAATTAATGGATACACCAACTATCAATAAACTCCCACCCGCAGTAATCGTCCCACAAGCACCAAGTCTCCAGACAAACATCGCCACCGTGGCGATCGCTGTAGGCATCCCGCCATGAACAACATTCACCGATCGGTCCATAACTATCTTCTTGAACCTCACAGACAATCGGATCGTCCCAGCTCGGCTGATATTCGTCTGGACAAAAATCATTTCGGCCGCCATAACCGTAATCTTGCGTGACAGGGCCACGGGGGCGGCGGGGCGACTTTACTTCAATGAAGTAGCACCCACATGAAAGCAACACAGCCAAGAAAGCTGCGATCGCCAAAAACATTCTCATTCTTTCCTCCTACATATAATATAAGCACTCCACGGGAGGTTGTCAAGGGGTAGTTTCATTTCTTTTTTCTGGCACACAAGTTAGTACATCGTCCCGCACAACCATCACCACGCAGTTGTCGTCTGGTTGGGGGATTCCATTGAATCTGGCCTCTGTCAGACGATACACACCGCTCGGCACGTAGCACCCGGCCAAGACTAGCAGGGCGAATGTTAACACAATAATCTTTTTCATTTTTTCGTATCTCCAAGGCTCACAAGTACCAACTCGCCGGGTGCAAAAGAAAAGCTCGCCCCGCTCATAAATACTAAAACTTTAATTCTTTTCTTCAACGCACTGTTCACCCATGCCCCAACCACCAGCCCAGTAAAATTGTTTAGGGAAGATTCGGGACAATTAATTTTTACCAAGTCGCCCATCGTCATGTTAGCACCTCCAAATTTTCAAGATATTCTCCAGTTAGTTTATTGTCGTTCCACGCAATAACAGCATATTTCTCAAGCGGAGGTTTGCTTTTGATTCCAAGAACAACTCCGGTTAACCCAGGCGAATAAGTATAATCATCCGTGTCTTTTTCGTTGGGTCTGACCAAATCACCGATTTTCATGTGATGACTCGTAGAGACGTTGCGGGGTGCTCCGAAGTGATACCATCCTGCTTATTCCACCTGACCCTCGCATAGCGGGCGGTGCCGGGGTTGACGTTGACAACAAGCCCTACCCAATCAAGGTAAGCCTCTGAATCGTTGCCACGATACATTACCAAATCACCGATTTTCATTTAGAACTTCGTAGGCTCGGCGGGAGAGGCGGTGGATATAACCGCCGCAACTAGGGAATGAAATGGCGGCACGATGGGGATCGACACCCACAACAATCCCGAACTCACCTTTGATTATATGTTCTATGGGTATCGCAATGTTATTGACGACTCCCCTCACGCCGGGTTGCCAAGTACAACGTACTAAATCACCTACTTTCACTGACAACCTCCACCGCAGCGCATGTAAAAGCCTTATAGTGGCTCCAATGCTCCCCTTGGGGAGCAATTCGACACACGCCCCTCTTTTTACCCACGGCAACGACAATACCGATGCCGCCCGCACGGGCGACGGTTGCAGGATACTTTACTAAATCACCGACTTTCACTGATTACCTCAAAACATTCTTTGACAATATTGTCATCATAATTGTCGAGCGGTTCTAATTGATTGTCGTCTACCCACCGGACCCAAGGGCTGTGAATATCGTCGGCCACTATCAAGCCAATATAAAACTTGTTCTTGGAGGGGAGAGTGTATCTAATTAAATCACCGACTCTCACTGACTACCTCCACCACTTCCTCAATCCCACGCTCAAAGGCACCTTCCCACCTGTCAACGTAGCCCCATTGGGTGCTATGAAAGCGGTGGACATCTTCCTCAAGCATACCAAGATAAATTGTAATCTGTCCGGTTTCTTTCCATCGGACCAAATCACCCGCTTGCACTGATAACCTCCATATCGCTGCGAAAATACGCAAGAAGAGTCCTACCCTCGGTGGGATATGCAACTATGGGATCATCTTCATCGTCAAAGTCCAGAATGATCCCGAGCGGCTTAATACTCGGATCCCCAGGATCCTGCTCACCACAATAGACAACCAAATCACCAACTTTCATAAGCCCATTATAGCAAAGGCTTTAGTCGTTGTCAAGAGAAATCTTTTCAAGCCACCGATCATACCATTGGGTTGCAGCCATTTCAATCATCTGTGTGTAGCCTACATCGTAGCCAGTGCCAGCCTGGAGGCTATCAAGATCCAGCAGACGTTTGTGGACGTGCTCGATATCATCCCATTCCTGCACTAGACGCAAACAAACTGAATCAAAGTCGATATCAGAAAGAATGTTTAGATTCTTTTTATAGTAAAGATACGAACTCATTAGGTAAATCGGCACAAGCCGATTAGCCTCCAGCGCAACTACCTCTGGATAGATTTCCTCTATCATGGGACCAAATATGCGACACCGTTGGGCAGTTCTCCATCGACTACCCCACCATGCTTGACGCAAACAAGAGTAACGATCGAGGAGGGCACCCACCCGTATACGGTATCGGTGGGGCGGTTGGGATCCTCGGCGTATGGCATAAACAATTCCTCGGCGTCTGTAGGATACCCAACTTCAACCGATTTATATTTTTCAGCACAATCCTCCCTGGGATCGCTGTAGTGCGTTCTCCCAGCTTGCACGCTCATCTCAAACCCATCTGCACAAATAATCTTTCTGTTAAAATGCACTTATTTCTTCCTCCGATCGCTTCGTTTGGCGAACTTAAGGTGCGAGCGAGTATGTCGTTCAGCTATCATGGACTTCGGGTTTGCTTGCCACGCAACTTGATACATGATCTTTTCTCCAGTTACAGTATAACCCCCAATATCCCAATCATATCCGTGAATCGGCTGCTTAAGAACTTCGACAATCAAGCCGAGACTCTTCTCCCCCTCCCAGTAATCGCTCCATCGCTTTCGATCCTCGGAACAGAAATTGTAATAATCGCTGTTAACGCTCCGAAAATATCTTTTATGTTGATCGATTACCTTGTCAGTTTTCATTCCTGCCGCCGAGAGCGTGACCAAATCTCCTACCTTCATTTTTTCTCCTTTTGTGTCCGCATATATATAATATAAGCACGATCCGAGGGGTTGTCAAGAGGTTTAATCAACTTTTTCGACATCAGCCGCCACCCATTCAACCGTTTCATATGAATCACACAAACTAACTCTAAAGGTATATTTTCCGCAGTTCTTCCCACCACAGTAGCGGGTGCTTCCGACAATTATCCCCTCTCCACAATTAGATGACTTTCTATTTTTCACGGCTGTTCCTATTTTCACTGATGTTTCTCCTTTACTCGACACTAGAAATCTTTTCAAGGTTACGAATTTGTGCATAATCCCGGGCGCCATTGTTCCAATGAATAAAACAACAAGCCGGATCATACACGGTAGCTGGATATACCCCCACAACTAACCCAACGATACCTTCCTCTCGCCACCCAAGCGGCAAATCACTATACATGACCAAATCACCCTTGACGAATCCAAGTTTGGTATTCCTCACGCCTGGATCCTTGAGGTATAATCGTTCATTATGATCCCGCTGCACGTCCCAACATTTAAGCTCCTAACCGATCCGTACTGTGGAATATAAATCATTTCTTCGCATAAATCAAGAACTTTTTTTTCGATGCCCGAACCTTCTTCCCCAAAAATGAACAACGTGTTCTCCCTGGGCGTGTACGAATTAATTTTTTTGGCAGCCTCGATGTTGTTTTCGACACCAACGAAATAATATTTTTTTTTCAGCAACTCAATATCTTCCAGAGAATCAAGATATAACAAGTCAGTATAATTGTGAGTGCCAACAGCACCACGCCTGTCCCACTTTCGTCGTCCATAGTAGTAAACCCCTTCTGCTCCAAAAGCATTTGCGTTTCTAATTAGCGTTGAAATGTTATAGTCGCCCTGGATATGCTGCATCAATACGGCGTAGGGAAAAGTATTTTTTTGGACGTCGTTTTTAATTTGTTTAACTTCCCAAGACTTATAGCGATCGATTACATTCATTCAGCTTCACCAAGAGGCATGAGGCTAAAATCATCAAACCACTCTTTTCGATTCACGTCGAACAACCAAACCTTGCACATGCCACGAACATGAGAGATATTAACAACGATCCCCTTTTCTTTGGCGAGGGTGGGGTGTGTTGCAGCCGAGGTAGTCACCAAATCGCCAATCTTAATTTTCATATTGCGATAGTATCAGGTTTTCACTTGTTTGTCAACCTTTTTCTGACAAACTTAATTTTTTTTCCCTTGTGTTCATTAGCCTTTATCATAGCGCCAATGACAGAATTCGGTGCATCGACTTCAACAACTTTACCGTCGGCAACTTTTTTATTCTCCTTGAACACAAAAGTGGAGCCTCTGACTCTCGACCAAAAGGGCGCATCGTGCGGTATGCGCTCCAACGATGTCCAAGGTCCACCGTAGTCCACAGAATTCCCCTGTTGATCGTAGGCATTAATTATCATCCTCCCGGTTGTTGGACTCGGCTCACCAAATATAAATGCTTCTTGCTCAAAATCTTTTGCCAACGACATACCCAAATCAAAAACGGTATCGCCTGGGCGCCTACCAACATCGGGTCTAATTTCATCGTAAACAATGAGAGAATTTTCCACCACCCTCACCTCGTTGCCCTCCTCGTCTTGTTCAACCCAGGAGCCTACAACATTAGCAAAAGGAAAACCCGCAACCTTAACTTGTGATTTCAGAGCCCTGTTACGGACACGATTGTCCGGTGCGTCATGTCTATCTGCGGACAAAATAATGAAGGGGATCCCCTCTTCTTCAATTTTGGATCGAACTCTGTTGTAGGTTGTTTCGGTTAAAATATCTACCGTCTCACGCCACTCTCTCATTATTTTTTTCATCATAAACTAAATAGTGTCAAGTTCTACAAAAGTCTGCGTCGGAATCAACCAGTTCCTCGATAGTTTTTTTTGGTTCCTTTATGGTTGTATACATCGAACGAAGTCCACTTTTTGTGAAAGTTTTTAAGTACCGATATTCCACCTGCGTACCATTCTCATCGACGCTTATATAAATTCGACCAATTGGAGCCCTTTTGACTTTCTCTTTCTCTACGAAATATACCTGATCCCCCAGGTTGAATTCGGTTTTAATTTTCATTTCACGACTCTTAACTCTTCCCGCCTATAACAATATAGAAAAGGCTTGTTCACCATGACAAGGTGCGGCTTGTCAGGGTATCGGTGCCATAAAACGCCAACATCACACCCCGTCATTTCATTGCGCTGAACGGATATAATCATACCGAGGGGGATATGCTCCGTTCCATAAGTCTTTCCAAATGATTTTTTTGGTTCAAGAAAGGCGGCGTGCCACTTAAAACAAACCAGATCACCAATTTTCACTAACTACCTCAAGCTCAAATTCGTCAAACCAGCCTCGCTCGTATACAAATTGAATTTCGTAATATGTGGCAGCCATATCTTCATATTCACTCAGGACAACACCAACTTGGTGTGTTATTTCGCCTCTAAATTCAATTCCCCGTTTTATTTTTACTAAATCACCGATTTTCATTTTTTCTTTAGTACCCTCGGTAGGATTCGAACCTACAGTCTACGGATTAGAAGTCCGTTGCATTATCCGTTATGCTACGAGGGCATTGGGTCAAGTAGTTCCGCAGCATACCAATCGGGCATCTTCTCAATTTCGCCATTGTCCTGCCACAATATTCTTACAACGTGTCCCTGTGCCTTCTGCACCGTGCCTTCGGTAACAGAAACCACTTTCCTAATTTCTATTACCAACCCCCTTCGCCCAACCCCTCTCCCAGAAAAAAGCGTAGCCTCCTCGTATCTTCGAGAAATAACAAGCTGTCCAACCTCAAGCACATCGGTTATGGCGATTTCCATTGATCTACCTATAACTCCATAATACATAGAAAGTTCTCATTTGTCAAGTACTTTCTTAATTAGTTTAAAATCCTCTGTTCTTCCATAAAGATTGTGCCTCAAGGACGTTTCTCGCACCACCTTCAAAGCTCCCTCTTTCCACGCCATCATAACGGAGCCAACATCTGCGCGGGTGGGAAACAGTTTCCAATAATAGTGTCCACCGTCACCCTTAAATCGTTCCACCAATAAAAGAATGTTACCTGTCCTAGCGAGAAGAATGAGATCACCCTTATTCAACTTAATTTTGTGGGCAGGGTGTGCCATGTTCTTATTTTAACATACTTTTGTATTTTGTCAAGGAATAATTATGCTTGTTCGGATAATGTTTTTTCTAACTCGATGACTTCTTGTGGCAAAGATTGGGTTTTTAATCCTTCGGGGATACAGACAACTTCATATAATCTCTCTCTTACTTCAGGTAACATCTTTAATTGTCTCACCTTTGTAAATAGGTGTTCAATCTCGTCCGACAAGCCGGGGATTCTTTCAGCAGACTCGGCGCCTCGGGCTGTTAGTGCTTTTTTAACTGTCTCAAAATCTGGTACACAGTGAATAAACCTTATGTCCTTCGTAATACCTGCCATCTTGTTGCCAATGCCTAAACCAACTTTTTGACGTAATTCTTTTATACTATCAATATCGGTCATCATAACTGACTTGCCGGGCTTCATAAACTCTTCTATTTTAGTGCCGTACATATGCCCCTTGTAATTGCGAACATTAAAAAGTTCTCCTTTGGCTCGGGTTCGGCCAAAATCTTCAATATCGGTGATGTAACGGTACTCGGATTCTTCTGGGGACAGACTTTCTTCTTCGGCTCTTGGAGGTCTGGTTGTAGTTGACTTCACCTCACTCCAACCCTGGCTAATAAAATACTTCTTGAGCGTAGTTTTGCCCGTGCCGGAAGCACCGAATATGGCAACAATCAGGTGGGATGTGTCCTCGCCAGTTTGTTCGTTGATATATCGTTTCCAGTCTTTTACATATTTCATTCTTCGCGCTCCTTTTTTATTTGTTCAAGTCTGATAATCGAATCTACGGTAGATTTGTGGTGAATTGCGATTCCACCAGCCTTTTCCCACGCATCAACCTTTTTGTAAGTATCATCAATTAATAAATTTTGTTGTTCTCCAGAATCAGAAATTGCATATTTCTGCTTCTCTGCTTCAACGATAACTCGCTCGCCGGTGAGCCCCAAATTTCTCTCAACCCACAACTTCTTTCCCTTGTGAGAAAGTTCCCCCCTCATGGGCGCAGTCAAAATAATCGGCGCAGGAACCAAATCTTTAATGTATTCCCACAACGTTTCACCATCAGGTAACTGCCACCCCAACGTAACCCAAAACTCTAGATCATCTTGTAGACGAGGATACATATAATTTCGTACGGCGGGGACTTTCGTATCTTTATTTTTGCCAAAGTCATCCGGAGTAATTTCAAGATCCCTCCCAAGCTCCCGCAACTTACGAACCATTTTGTCATATTTCTTTCTATGCTTCGGTTCAACCCTATTTGGATTTGCAAGATCGTTGTTGATAGCTTTCATAGCACCGGCTTCAAACCCAACCAGGACGCCATCCAAATCGCAGTAGATTTGGTGGGGGAACTCGTTTTTATCATCTTCGTTCATGTAAAGACGCCAATTTTCTAACAACCGCTTCACACCATCTTCTTCTCTTTTAGTAGTTCTCTCGTGATGGTAGTATAAAAGTAATTTGTCCACTTGTCAACATTTTCATACATTTCCGGCGGAAAGTGTTGTCGTGAAACATCTTGTCCAGTTATATTTCCTATATACTTTTTACGAAACGCTGCTGGAGGCTTGTACTCTGCGCCGGTTATATTTTTAGAGTAATCGTTCGGAACAGTGAATTTTTTACCGCCGGGCATTATTACATTAATGTCCCCCTTCTTGTTGATTTTCAGACTTACCAACTCCACCCAAGAATCCCAAAGTTTTTGAGAAATCTGACTTTCATGGGTGCCAGTCAGTTTAGCTATCTCTTTCAAAAATTTAACATAATCTTCAGCGAGCCTCACACCTCCAGCGGTTAGTCTGAATATTCCATCTTTTTTGGATACGCCCGGTGTTTTAAAGGTTGGGTTTCCTCTCTTATCGTAAGTAATTAATTTTCCTTCGGGATCCAAGCCCTTGTACAAGTTTAAATTAATTGAGTCTATGCAACCCAAGCGCCCAACTATAAGTTGAGATGCGAAGGCTGCCTTTGGCAACCCCAGCCCCGGTGTTCTGATGAATTCTAAATATATTTTAAATATAGCATCTTCTTTCGCAATGGTATCTTCGCCAGAACTGTGATACGTGTCAAACAGTGGTTTTAGACTTGAATAAATGTTTTCCTTATTCTCCCATATGTATTGGATGGCGTTTTTCCTAAAGCTGAGGGTAAGTTGGGAGAAAGCCTTGGGAATATCATATATTCTTTTACCACTTTTGTCATCAATGTAAGAATCTTCTACATTCAACAGCCCATCGTTTTCTTTGACAAAAGCCATGAGTAAAGGGAACTTTGGAACAACGTCATATCC
>VMHT01117755.1_pt1 | contig 10516 bp, 7 predicted proteins | sample 4693611 | NCBI WGS metagenome assembly VMHT01 (sample SAMN12280063, study PRJNA550983) | marine metagenome | isolation source: seawater sampled from same location over 5 years 0.02-0.2 micron viral filtrate | place: USA: collected off the coast of southern California halfway between the port... ...
TAGATCCCTCGCTTATTTTTACATAATCTTTTTCATATACACTTTCTAGAATATCACTAATTTCTTTTTTTACTGACTTGGCATCTATTTTATGTTTTTTATTATATGCAAGTTGTATTGATCTTCTCCTATCAGTTTCTTGAATTGCTTTTTTAATACTTTTAGTTTCTTTATCAGCATATAAAATTACTTTACCATCAACATTTCTTGCTGCTCTCCCGATCGTTTGAATTAGAGAGGTTTCTGATCTCAAAAAACCCTCTTTATCTGCATCTAAAATTCCCACTAAAGCACATTCAGGTATGTCTAAACCTTCTCTTAAAAGGTTTATTCCAACCAATACGTCAAATACGCCCATTCTTAAATCTCTCATAATTTCAATTCTCTCGAGTGTATCAATATCAGAATGTAAATATCTAACCTTAATCCCATTTTCATGAAGGTATTCTGTCAAATCTTCAGCCATTTTTTTTGTGAGAGTTGTGACTAAAACTCTATGATTTTTTTCAACTACTTTTTTGCATTCATGCATAAGATCATCAACTTGATTTTTTGCCGGTCTAATTTCAACTGGTGGATCTATTAGTCCTGTGGGTCTAATAACTTGATCTATATATTTTCCTTTAGTTTGTTCTAATTCCCATGGACCGGGTGTTGCTGATACAAAAACTGTTTGAGTTCTCATTAAATCCCACTCTTCAAACTTTAATGGTCTATTATCCATACATGACGGAAGTCTAAAACCATATTCAGCCAGAGTGCTTTTTCTAGACCTATCGCCTTTATACATCCCATTTAGTTGAGGTACTGTAACGTGGCACTCATCTACAAAGATTAAAGTGTTATCAGGAAAGTATTCAAAAAGTGTAGGAGGTGGTTCACCCGGTTTTCTTCCAGATAAAAATCTTGAATAATTTTCAATTCCAGCACAAGACCCTGTTGCTTCAATCATCTCAAGATCAAATTTAGTTCTTTCTTCTAATCTTTGTGCCTCAAGTAATTTGTTTTCCGCTTTATGTTTTTTAAGAGTAATTTCTAATTCCTTTTTTATATTTATGACTGCTTGTTCGATTGTTGGCTTAGGGGTGATGTAGTGGCTATTAGCATAAACTTTAACCAAACTTAATTCTCTCACCTGATCTCCTGTTAAAGGATCAAATTCTTCTATTTTTTCTAGTTTGTCTCCAAATAAACTTAACCTCCATGCTCTATCTTCTAAATGTGATGGAAATATTTCTAAATATTCCCCTCTAGCTCTAAAAGTGCCTCTGTAAAAATTTTGATCATTTCGTTTATATTGAAGAGCAACTAATGATTTTATAATTTGTTCTCTATTGTAGTCATAATTTTTTTGAAGAGTTAAAGTCATTTTGCTATATGCTTCAACAGAACCTAAGCCGTATATACAAGAAACACTGGCAACTATCAAAACATCATCTCTTTCAAGAAGTGATCTTGTAGCTGAGTGTCTCATCCTGTCTATTTGTTCGTTTATTGAAGCTTCTTTTTCGATATAAGTATCAGATCTTGGAACGTATGCTTCTGGGGTGTAATAATCATAATAAGACACAAAATATTCAACAGCATTATCAGGAAAGAAAGTTTTCATTTCACCATAGAGCTGAGCGGCAAGAGTTTTGTTTGGTGCTAAAATTAACGCAGGCCTATTAGTTGCCTCGATTACTTTTGCCATAGTAAATGTTTTTCCTGAACCGGTCACGCCCAGTAATACTTGATTAAATTCCTCTTTGTTAGCTCCAGTAACTAATCTTTTAATTGCTTCAGGCTGATCACCAGCAGGCTTGAAATCAGATTTAATTTTAAATTTTTTACCACCCTCAAGTTTTCCACTAATTTTTGGATTTTTACTCTGAATTTCTGTAATTAAATCTTGATAAGTATTTTCCATATATTAAAGAACGTAGTAGAATTAATTTATATTTCAATGAGCATAATATCAGACAGTTTAAAAAGAATTAAACCATCTCCGACAATTGCTGTAACTCAAAAAGCAAGAGAATTAAGAGCAGCTGGAAAAGATGTAATAGGCCTAGGTGCTGGAGAGCCAGATTTCGATACTCCAGATAATATTAAAGAGGCTGCTATTAAAGCAATTAAAGATGGTGATACAAAATATACCGTGGTCGATGGAACACCTGCCTTAAAAAAAGCAATTGTTGAAAAATTTAAAAGAGAAAATAATTTATTTTTCTCTTCTGATCAAATAACGGTTGGTACTGGTGGTAAGCAAGTGCTTTATAATACTTTCATGGCAACATTGAATAAAGGTGATGAGGTAATAATTCCAGCACCTTATTGGGTGTCATATCCTGACATGGTCTTACTAGCGGGAGGAAAAGCAAAAATAGTTAAGTGTGAAGAAAAAGATGGGTTTAAGCTCACTGCAAAAAAACTTCAAAAAGCAATTTCCAAAAAAACTAAGTGGTTAATATTAAATTCACCCTCAAATCCAACAGGTGTAGGTTATACCAAAGGTGAAATTGAAGATTTAGCCAAAGTTTTAATTAAAAATAAAAAAATTCATATTTTAAGTGACGACATTTATGAACATATTAAATATGATAACTTTGATTTTTTTACTATAGCTCAAATATCAAGATTAAAAGATAGAACTTTAACTATGAATGGAGTTAGTAAATCATATGCAATGACAGGCTGGAGAATTGGTTACGCTGCAGGCCCTAAAGATATAATTAGAGCAATCGGAAAAATTCAATCACAATCTACATCAAATCCTTCCTCTATTAGTCAAGCTGCAGCTGTTGAAGCATTAAATGGACCTCAAGATTTTATTCAAGAAAGATCTCATGCTTTTAAAGAGAGAAGAGATTTCGTCGTTAAGAGTTTAAATAATATTAAAGGCATAAACTGCTTAATACCAAATGGAGCATTTTATGTATTTCCAAGTTGCAGAGATCTACTGAATAAAAAAACTAAATTGAAGACAGATACAGAGTTTGTTCAAAAATTACTTGAAAAATCTAATGTTGCGGTAGTACAAGGCTCAGCCTTTGGATTGGAAGGTTATTTTAGGATTTCTTATGCTACTTCAATGGAAAATTTAAAAAAAGCTATGGCAAGAATTAAATCTTTTTGTGAAAGCTTAAATTAGTGAGATAAAAATTTTTCAGCTTCTAATGCTGCCATACACCCCATACCTGCAGCAGTAACCGCTTGTCTAAAAGTTTTATCTTTCACATCTCCTGCAGCATAAACACCAGGAACATTTGTTTCGGTAGAATCTGGTTTTGTAATCAAATAACCCTCATTATCCATTTTTAATTGATCTTTAAATAGTTGAGTAGCTGGATCGTGACCTATTGCTATGAATAAACCATCTAATTTAATTTCATCCATCTTATTTGTTTTCAAATTTTTAACTTTAATACCTTTAACGTTTTTAGGATCTTTATCGCCCAAAACATCTTCAACTACAGAGTCCCAGATTATCTCAATCTTTTTATTTTCCATTAATTTTTTCTGAAGCATTTTTTCTGCTCTCAAACTATCTCTTCTATGAATTAATTTTACTTTTGATGCAAATTTTGTAAGAAACATAGCTTCTTCTACAGCAGCATTACCACCACCCACAACTGCAACTACTTTATCTTTAAAAAAGAAACCATCACATGTCGCACAAGCAGAGACACCAAAGCCTCTAAATTCTTGCTCTGATTTTATGTTTAACCATCTTGCCTGAGCGCCAGTAGAGATTATAATACTATCAGCAGTGTATTTTTGACCGCTATCTCCCACCGCCTCAAATGGTGAAGATTTTAAATTTACCGAACCGATATGATCTTCAATCATTTCTGTTCCAACAGCTTTTGCTTGATCTTTCATTTGATCCATTAACCACGGTCCTTGGATGACATCAGAAAAACCAGGGTAGTTTTCTACATCAGTTGTAGTAGTTAATTGTCCACCTGGTTGAGCACCATAAACTAGTATTGGTTTCAACATTGCTCTAGCAGCATAAACAGCTGCTGTATATCCAGCTGGACCGGACCCAATTATTAACACTTTTGTGTGTTTAGTTGGATTTTGACTCATATGAAAGCTATATAGTGATTAATGACTAAATTAAAAGGTATATTATTGACTGAGGGAATGCACGGCATGATTAGCCAAGTTGAAGGGTTGGCCAAAGCGTTAGATCTAGAATTTATACACGAGAAAATTGAACTTAATAATTTTTGGAAACTGATCCCACCGAGATTTACTCCTGTAAAAAACTTTGTTTTTAAAAATGATATAGATAAAGACTTTAATGTTGCTATATCATGTGGGAGAAAAAGTGTAATTCCTTCGATTTATTTAAAACAAAAATTTCAAAAAAAAATAATCAACATACATATTCAAGACCCCAAGGTTGCATTAGATAATTTTGATTTTATAGTAGCCCCAGAACACGATGGTCTTGAAGGTGGAAATGTTTTAAAATCCAAAGGTGCTATCCATTATCTCAGAGATAACGAATTAGCAGAATGTAAGAGTTACTTAAAATCAAAAGTAAATAAAGAAAAGTTAGTTGCCTTAATTGTTGGAGGACCTAATAAATATTATAATTATGATCAAAAATCTATAGAAGAAATATTCATTAGAATTCAAAGAAGTTTCATAGATAATAATTATCAATTAATGTTTATACCTTCAATGAGAACCCCCCAAAAAATAATAGAAAAAGCTAAAGATTTTTTTGATAAAGATCAAATTATAATTGATCGAGTCGATAAGAAAGCATACTTGTCATCCTTACAATTAGCAGACCGTATTGTAGTTACATGCGACTCTACATCAATGATTTCTGAAGCTGCAATAACAGGCAAACCAATTTATGTAGCACAGATGCCAGCAATTAAAAGAAATTATAGATTTATTAAATTTTTTGAATTATTTAAATCTTTAAATATAATTAGAGATTTAGAACCTGTCGAGATCATGATAGATACATGGAATTATGAAAAACTTAATGAAACTGATAAAATAGCAAGTTATATAAAAGAACAATTAAAAAATTATGACTTTTCTTAATTCTATTTTAAAGAAATCAAAAAAACATGAATTTCCATTTAATCATTGGGAATATTATGATGCCCTAGGTGAAGGTGCGATTGAAGAAATTGTTAAAGCAGATATTCCTGATTTGAGCAAACATAATTTGAATTACGATGGTACAAGAGCAATTGATGGAGGAGCTGCTGAATTTAGAAAAGGAATTGCATCAGGCGGTAAAGCGATAAAGTTTAGATGTTTTGTTACTAAAGAAAATGCTTTACAATTTCCAAATTTAGTTGGTTTTATCAATGAACTTCAATCAAGAAAAGTAGCCAATACTATATCCGAAATGATAAATAAAGATTTAAGTAACTCATATGTTAGAGTTGAAGTTATATGTGATCGAGAAGGTTTTTGGCTCAAACCCCATTGTGATATTAAAGAAAAACTTATGTCAGGTTTAATTTTTGTTAACAAAACCAATGAGTCTGAAGATTTGGGAACGGATTTTTATAATGAAAAATTAGAAAAAGTTAAAACTGTTCCTTACAAACATAATTATGGATATTTTTTTACAAGTGGACCTAACACTTGGCATGGAATGGAAAAGAAAAAAATTATTAAAGAAAGAAGGTGTATACAAGTAAATTATGTTACTTTTCAAACAGACTGGAAAGTACAGTAAATAAATTTTAAACTAAATTTGAATATAAGCCTGTAATAATCAAAACTCCAATCATAAAGCAAAAACCCATAACAGCTTTTCGTTGGTCATCATTAGATTCGTCACTTATACTCCAGAATTCCTCAGCTCTGATTTTAAAATCTTTTGTGTTATCGATTTTTTTATCTTTTGGAAAATTTATTACCTCTGCATCAAATAGATTTTGATTTTTATCTAAAGCTTTTTCGATATATTTGTGAACTTCTGAACTCATAAAATAATTAAAATATTAAAATTTTTTATAACTTAAACAACCAAGTTACTAATCATTTTGGGTTAAAGACATTTAAATTTTAAATTTTTTTCAACTTGAAAGTGCATAACAAAAATCAACTTTCAATTGAAAAATATTAACTTATGTTTTGAAGAGAGGTAACTTCTATTTTTTTTGTTTTAAGAGATTTAATACCTTCAATACATGCAAGGGCAGTTGACATATTTGTGCAGTAGGGAACTTTATTTTTTAAGGTAGCACGTCTAAGAGCTATGGCATCATTCAGTCTATGTTCGCTATTTCCACCACCTGTATTAATCACAAGAGCAATTTTTTTAGAATCTAAGACATCAACTATATGTGGTGACCCACCACTTACTTTATTGATTGTCTTACATTTCATTTTATATTTTTTTATATATTCAGCGGTACCTTTTGTTGCACACAGAGTAAAGTTTAATTTAATTAATTCTCTTGCAAGATCAATTCCTTCATCTTTATGAGAGTCTTTCAAAGATATAAATGCTAGACCTTGTTTAGGTAATGAATTTGCGGAAGCAATTTGACTTTTAGCAAATGCCATGCCAAAATTTTTATCAAACCCCATTACTTCACCAGTCGATTTCATTTCTGGCCCTAAAAGTAAGTCACTATTCGGAAATTTATTAAATGGAAAAACAGCCTCTTTAACTGCATACATACCTTTTGATTTATCTTTTAAGTTAAATTTAAATAATTTTTCACCCGCCATTACTCTTGACGCAATTTTAGCAAGAGGGAGACCTTTTGCCTTGGATACAAATGGAACTGTTCTACTAGCTCTTGGATTTACTTCAATGACATAAATTTCATCTTTTTTGATAGCAAATTGAATATTCATAAAGCCTTTCACTTTTAAAGCTAAAGCTAATTTTTTAGTTTGATTTTCAATTTCTTTAATTAAATATGGTTTGATTGATATTGGAGGTAAACTACACGCAGAGTCACCAGAGTGAATTCCAGCTTCTTCAATATGTTGCATAATTCCCGCTACATGAACTTGTTTCCCATCTGATATTGCATCGACATCAACTTCCATTGCATGATCAATAAATTTATCAATTAAGATTGGATTTTCTTCTGCAGCTTTAAATGCTTCTTGTACTAATTTTTTAAGTTGATTTTTCTCATGAACAATTTCCATAGCTCTTCCGCCTAATACATATGAAGGTCTCACCATTAAAGGTAAACCAATTTTTTCTGCTATTTGAATAGCTTGTTTATAAGTTTTAGCAATTCCACTTTCAGCTTGTTTTAGTTTTAATTTATTAAGTAATTTTCTAAATCTATCTCTGTCTTCCGCTAAATCAATTGATGTATATTGTGTTCCTAAAATCGGAAGTTTGTTGTCATGTAAAAATTTAGCAAGTTTAATTGGGGTCTGGCCACCAAACTGCACAATAATACCAACAAGATTACCTTTTTCTTTTTCTTTTTTAATTATATTAAAGACGTATTCCTCCTTTAAAGGTTCAAAGTATAATCTGTCACTGGTATCATAATCTGTTGATACGGTTTCAGGGTTGCAATTAACCATTATTGTTTCAAAACCCACATCTTTCAGTGAAAAACTAGCCTGACAACAACAATAATCAAACTCAATTCCTTGTCCTATTCTATTTGGCCCACCACCTAAAATAATAATTTTTTTCTTTGCAGTTGGATCTGACTCACATTCGGAATTTATTGAAAAGTTACGCTGATATGTTGAATACATATAAGGAGTAAATGACTTAAATTCAGCAGCACAAGTATCGACCTTTTTAAATACAGGAAATATCTTAAGTGCTGTTCTTTTTCTTCTTACTATATTTTCTGTTGTATTGGTTAACTCTGACAGTTTTTTATCAGAAAAACCAATCGATTTTATTCGGTTAAATTCAATAAAATCTTTTGGTAAACCTTTAATTTTAATTTTAGTTTCATTATCTACAATTTCTTTAATTTGTTCTAAAAACCATGGATCAATTTTAGATAAAACAAATATCCTTTTTAAGTGAATTTTCTTTCTTATAGCTTCCGCAACTAATAAAATTTTATTGGGAATATTTTCTTTAAGTTTTTTTTCAATTTGTTTTTTATTTAAATCAAATATTCTATCTAAACCTGAAAAACCGGTTTCAAGTGATACCAGGGCTTTTTGAAGAGACTCTTTGAAATTTCTTCCAATAGCCATCGCTTCACCAACAGATTTCATGGATGTACCCAAAGTCGCTGGAGAAGTTGAGAATTTTTCGAAAGTAAACCTTGGAATTTTTGTTACAACGTAATCAATACTTGGCTCAAATGATGCGGGAGTTACTTTCGTGATTTCATTTTTTAATTCATCCAACGTGTAGCCAACAGCAAGTTTGGCCGCAACTTTTGCTATTGGAAAGCCGGTTGCTTTTGATGCAAGAGCAGATGAACGAGACACCCTAGGGTTCATTTCGATTATAACCATTCGACCATTCTTAGGATTAATTGCAAATTGAACATTTGATCCACCTGTTTCAACCCCAATTTTTCTTAAGCATGCAATCGATGCATTTCTCATTACTTGGTATTCTTTATCTGTTAAAGTAAGAGCTGGAGCAACAGTAACAGAGTCTCCAGTATGTATTCCCATAGGATCGATATTCTCAATAGAACATATAATGATACAGTTATCTTTTTTGTCCCTTACAACTTCCATTTCAAATTCTTTCCAACCTTCTAGGCATTCCTCAACTAATACTTGGCTAACTGGGGATTCATGTAATCCACTTTTAATTATCTTTAGAAAATCCTTTTTATTTTTAGCAATTCCACCTCCTAGACCTCCTAGGGTAAATGCTGGTCTGATAATTGCTGGCAAACCAATTTTAGTTAAAACTTTTGATGCTTGATTAATGTTATAGACAATTTCAGATTTAGGTAAATCTAAACCAATATCAATCATATTTTTTCTAAATTTTTTTCTATCTTCCGCGTTAGAAATTGCATTAGAGTTTGCACCAATTAACTCTATTTTGAGTTTTTTTAGAATTCCTTTTTTTTCAGCTTCCATTGCAAGGTTAAGAGCTGTTTGACCACCCATTGTAGGAAGAATAGCATCTGGTTTTTCTTTTTTAAGAATTTTTTCTAGAACTTCTAAAGTAATAGGCTCAATATAAGTTTTGTCTGCAACATCAGGATCAGTCATAATAGTTGCTGGGTTTGAATTAATTAATACCACTTTATACCCTTCATCTCGTAATGCTTTACAGGCTTGAGTACCTGAATAATCAAATTCACAAGCCTGACCAATGATAATAGGACCAGCTCCAATAACTAAAATTTTTTTAAGATCTTTTCTTTTTGGCATTTTTTTTCATGTTATTAATAAATTCTTGAAATAAATAAACACTGTCTTGTGGTCCAGGATTTGATTCTGGATGATATTGAACAGAAAATACAGGTTTGTTTTTCAGTTGTATTCCCTCAATAGTATCATCAAAAAGAGATTTATGTGTTATTTCAATTTTTTTGGTAAATTTTCTTTGACTACTACAAAACCATGATTTTGACTTGTAATTTCAACTTTATCATGAACTAAATTTTTGACAGGATGGTTAGCCCCTCTGTGTCCCAACTTCATCTTTGTTGTTTTGCCACCCAAAGCTAAAGCTAGAATCTGATGACCTAAACAAATACCAAATATTGGTAAATTCTTTTTTATCAATTCATTAATTATTTTAATAGCATATATTCCAGTTGCCGCTGGATCTCCTGGACCATTTGAAAGAAATATACCATTTGGTTTGAGCGCCAAAATTTTTTCAGAAGATGTTTTGCACGGAACAACTGTTACTTTACAATTGAAGTCAGAAAAATATCTCAAGATATTTTTCTTTATTCCGTAATCAATGGCAATTACATGAAATGAATTTTTATTATTTTTTTTGTAACCAGATTCTTTTTCCCATGTTCTAAGACCTTTCCAAACATAATTTTTTGAAGTGCTTACTATTTTTGCAAGATCAAGATTTTTTAATCCATTCCATTTTATTGTTGTATTAGTAAGTTTATTAATATTGAATTTTCCATTTTTTGAATACGCAATAGTTCCCTTAGGTGCTCCATTGTCCCTTATATAGTTAGTAAGGCTTCTTGTATCCAAACCTGTAATTCCAACAATTTTATTTTTTTTAAGCCAGTTATTTAAGTGTAATAATGATCTATAATTTGATGGTGAGGTTATTTCTGAATTAAATATCACCCCTTTAGCCCAGATCTTATCTGATTCATGATCTTCTTTATTTGTGCCAACATTGCCTACGTGAGGAAAAGTAAAATTAATAATTTGACCCGCATATGATGGATCTGAGATGATCTCCTGATACCCAGTTAGTGATGTATTGAAACAAACTTCTCCAGTTGCCTCTCCTTGATAACCAATTCCAATTCCCTTAAAAATCTTCTTATTTTCAAGAACTAAAATGCCTGTATTAATTTGAGAATTTTTTGAGTTAGTTTTTTTTACTTTTTTTGTCAATTACAACTCATAAGTTAAAGGTTAA
>VMHT01203718.1_pt1 | contig 10516 bp, 19 predicted proteins | sample 4693611 | NCBI WGS metagenome assembly VMHT01 (sample SAMN12280063, study PRJNA550983) | marine metagenome | isolation source: seawater sampled from same location over 5 years 0.02-0.2 micron viral filtrate | place: USA: collected off the coast of southern California halfway between the port... ...
GTTGAATATGCAGTTGTTGATGCTCCTAGTGATGCAGAACTTGTAAAGAGTGCTATCTTTAATGTATCTGCGACTAAATCGTGTACTTCATCTAAAATTTCGGCTTTAAATGATGTAGCCATTGCTTGTGTTATTGCCATTTGTTAAATACCTCCTTCGTATTCTGATTGGTAATTACGTTGCATTTCTTGTTGAAACAATGCTATTGCCTCATCAAATTGTGCCTTATATAAGTTTACACTATCTGGAGCCTTTAGAAAAGCAGAACTTTCATATAAACAAGCTGATAGCAAAACTTGTTCGGCATTATCTCCAATCCAATTATTAGCATTAGTTGTTGATAATCCAGTTTCTAGACCTATGAAATCAATTTCATATGCTAAAGTAGCAGATGGCGAAGGTCCTATTAATACTTTTATTCCTGATGTTGTAGCTTTCTTCGTTGCATACATAAATGGTTCACCAGTTGTAGACGCGTTAGGGACATAATCTCTTAAATAACTATCTATTCTATGCTTTAGATAGATAACATCGCTGTCTGCCTTTGTAACGGCTATCTGTCTTATCATTCTAGCACCACTAACATCATATTCTTTTGTGCCTATTACAAAATTACCAGTAATTTGTCTTCTATAACACGGAAGATTTGGTAATCTAGCAAAAATCATATTTTCTGCCTGTGTTATAATTTCAGGTATTGATGCAGATAACTCTGTTCCATCATCTTCTAAAAAATTTTGAATGTTTGTTACTAAATTTGTATAATTCATTTAATTACCCCACGTTCCTGAGCCATAAGTTCCTTCTCCAAATCCTCCATCTATAATAACTGATTCTTCTCCTATTGCAAACGTACCTGCAATACCAGTTACATCAACATCAGTATCAAGGCTTAATGTACCAACTCCACCAGTTCCTGCAACTCCACTCTCTGTAAGTTCATTTTCTGGTACATAAGTACCTATCGCAGTATTTCCCGCAACTCCAGTTGGGAATGGACCTATGAAAATATCTATAGATGATGCACCTACGCCACCAGTTGCCTTAACTTCTCCATCTCCACCCCATATACCAGAACCCCATGTTTGCTCACCCCAACCATTAGTGTTTGTTTCTGGTATTTCACTTTCAGCAACTTCTGAACCTGCATTGGCAGTACCAGTAGCACTTGTTGGTGTAATAGTTAGATTTAATGTACCATTACCTTCTTCTCCAAACGTACCAATAACACCAGTTCCTGCAACACCAGTCGCTATAACATCTGATTGTGGTATTTCAGCACCAACTGCACTTGTACCTGCAATATTGGTAGATATAACATCTGTTTGTGGTGCAGAAGTACCAATCGCACCAGTTCCATCTACTCCACCATTTGGTAAATCAAATATTCTATCATGTGTAATTGTTTCAGTACCAGTTCCACCAGTAGCTTGAACACCAGTTATACCAACACCTGCACCAAATGCACCAATAGCACTTGTAGCTCCAACCTCTGTAACATCTACGTCTATTTGGTCTTGTGGTGTATAATTACCAATAGCAGTTGTTCCTGCAACACCTGTTTGTTCTTCTTCTATTACAAAAGATACAGTACCTACATTTCCTCTTGCATGAGTACCTATTCCAGTTTGCGACCTAGCTATTCTTGAAGCAAATATATCTTGTGTAAAACCAATTTGAATTGTTACATTTTCTGGGTCATTATTTGGTCGTGGATTAAATAATGCAGTCGCATCTGTAACATTTTTGGCAGGTGTAAGTTGTGGTTGTTTTGGGTCATATTCTTCTGGTTCAACTCTAAGATTATCCCAAGTAGTTCTTAATTGAGTATATCTTACCTCAAAACCACTTATATCACTTATTGCTTTTGATTTTATACCAGATGCAAATTTTGCCATTATCTTAAATTAAGCCCTGTGGGTTGTAATTTTAAAGAAACACCATCGTTATCATTTTGAGAAGCCAAACTAAATGCTTCGTCATATAAAGATTTTAAAAGTTGATATTTTTCTGGTGCATATTTTACAGATAATTTACTAGCTAATCCTGCACAAATACAATCAGACCATGTGTAAGGAATGTCTGAGTCTTGGTTAGATAATGTAACATCATCTAATTGTGTCATTGCCCAATAATTTAAAACATATGTACCAATATCAGGTGTTTGCCAAACATAAACTTTATAAATATTATTTGAACCTGCTTGTCTGCCTTTATCTAACATATACTGATTAGGTCTACCAGTATCTGTTTTATTAGGTATTTGATTATATTCGCCTATTGTAACTCTGTTAATTATGGTATCTGTTCTTGTCGCATCAGCAGAATTATAAATAACAACATCAAGGAAATCTAAAACTCCTGCAGGTAAGTCATAAGAACTTGTACCTTGTACCAGATTTAATGTATTTTGTGTAACAGTCCAATAGTTTATTCCACGATTAGCCCATTCAGAAAATAATAAATTTAAACTTCTTCTGGCAGATATGGCTTGGTCGCCAGTTCTTGTCTGAATATCAATGCCACATCTTTCAAAAGATTCTGTTATTATTTCTTCAATATTTGGTCTAAACGCAACTGTTCCTGATGTTGCCATTATTTATTCCTAATATCTTTTTGCCATTGTTAAAACAATTTGGTAAGAATCGCCTGCTCCTGCACCCGTAGTGGTAAATACTATATCACCACTTGGAGAAGTGCCTGTAAGTTTTGTATTAGGCAAACCACCAAATTCCCTATAATCAACTTCACCAATTTGACCTTCGTCAAGGTTAAGCATTATAATATCGGCACTGGCATCAGCCATAACCCTTACAGTCATTCCTTTAATAACCCATGTGCATTTCAATATTTTTACACCAGTACATGCTTTACCATTGGAATCAGTTAATAAAGATGAAACATCAACTTTAGTTACTGCCGACTCATCTCCAGTATCAACATATTGATATTGAAATGCCATAACTATTTCACGAGTATTTTCAGAAAGAATAGTGCTTGATGTAATATCAGCCATTATACCCTCCTATTAAGATGCATCTGCGGAGCTAGAAATACCCATAAATTTTAAGACAATCACAGTATCACCACCCGGGTCTCCAGATACAACAAGTTCAGTTGCTTCTGCAGTTGCGGTAGATGCGGTTGTTGTTCCACCTGACATTCCTAAAACACCATTACATGGAAAAAATCCCTTGAAGCCAACACTGTTAACTGCAACAGATATACCATCTACAAAACCATCTGTATCTGAATCTGTTCCAATGTCTTGTAAATTTACAGCATTTGATGATGCAGTTGTTACTGCTATCATTACTGCCATTGGTATAAAATTATCTGGTATACCGATTGCTGACTCTTTACCTGTTGTTGCCCCATTGGCAACTGTTATTGTTGCAGTATAGGTTTCTAATGTCATTTGATTTGTTAAAGCACCAGAATTCGCATCTTTTACAATAGTTTTAAAACCATTTTCAGAACGGACTGGTCCATTGAATGTAGTATTAGCCATTTAAATCTCCTTGTCTTGGCAAATGTCAGTCACTTTATGTAACTGTCAAGGTTCAGTTTAGAATAGAGAGGGAACAAATCCCTCTCTAGTATTAGTTGTTAGGCACCTTCTGTACCAAATAGACCTCTCCAATCGGTAAAACCGAATGAATATCTTTCACGTACTTTATAACGGACATTACCTGTCTCAAAGTCGCCTTCAACACCTCTTTTAAGAGGAGACCTTTGGAACATTTTTAATCCATCTGGCACATCTGTCTTGATAAAGAATGCATCACTATCTGTTAATCTCCTCATGATATGATAACCTTGAGGTAAATACGAACCAGAACGGATAGCATTTATATCATTATCAGCAGTACCAACTCTTAAATCACTATTCAATATTCTTTGAGCAGTAAAGGTATAGGCAGTAGGGATAATAAGCATTTGTCCTTGTGCCGCAATTCTTAGACCTTTATCGTCTTTCATATCTGCAATTTGAATTAAAAGTGATTCTAAAGATGTTTCACTTAAATCCGCCGCAGTCGCCAAAGTATTACTCTGGTTTCCGTTTTGAGTTGGGTGTGCAGTAGATAATAAAGCTACTCCATCTCCACCTGCATAAACACCTGCACTTGTCGAATTGTTTAAGATATTTGCCGCTTTAATTTCCTTTGTAGCAGACATACTTCTAGCTAATGCCTTTGTATATCTTGAAGCGATAGAACCATATAGTCCATCTTCTTCTGCTTCTTCGGTAATTGAAAACGCCAAAGCGACTGTTTCATGTGAATATCTTGCAGTCCATTGCTGAGAAGCCGTATCATAAGAAACTGGAGCACCTTCGTTCTTTGTTGGTGCATTACTGAAACCAGTTAACAATACATCTTCTTCAAAAGCCTTATTTGATGTGTTTGCATCAAAAACTTTTGCAAATTCTGCAGGATAACTATCGTACTCTAAGCCAAAGAGGGTATTTAAACCCGGCTCAAGCATTTTCGCAAATTGCGCTCTATTCATAGCCATTGTTTAAATCTCCTATATTCCAGCTGTTGCTTTAAGCAGATGTTCATTAATAAGAACTTCTAATTGTGCATACTGACCCATTTCATTAGCAGGTCCGTCCCACAATCCAATTATCTTACACGTTGCAGTACCTGCCGCCATAGTTCCGTTTAAACTAAAACCAGATTGACCAGTACTTGTAGAACCTGCACCTGCTACAACATCAGCACAATTACCAATATTTGTTTGGGCAGGAGTTCCTGCAGATTGTATACGATACACGATATAAGGGTCATCATATATATATGCGATTATATCAGTAGCCACAGTACCAGAAGGCCAGTATTGTGAGTATATGTAACTTCCATCACTTGCTGTGTATGACACACCTGCAAATACACCGATGTTATTAACTTCGGTTGCTGTATGTGGAGTAACTTGACCATTTGCATCAAGGATACATAAATCCCCAGTAAAAATGTTCTCTGCTAAACCACTAGCTATTGTATATTTGTTTGCTCTTGGTGCATTACCACTTGAATGACGAATTGGTATTAAACCATAGGCGCTATTAACATTTGCCATTTATTTAGTCCTTTTCATTATTAAAAGTGTTAATCTTCCATGGCAGACACTCTGCCACGACTAGATGAGCTTTTCCTATCTTGGTAGATAGTTTGCCCAGAACGACGACCTAATGAATCTAATTCACCAGAAAGTGCATCATTTTGTTCAAGTGACTTTTCTCCGTAATATGTCTTCATAGCATCATGCTTTTCTTCAGGCATTTCACAAAGAACCATTCCCTCTATTCCTATACAACCAACCCATTGTCCGTGATTAATTGTAGGAAAATGTTGCTCTTTTACTGTTTCAGATTTCCTTGGTTCCCAACCTTCTCGCATACGTTTATATACGTTATCGGGAGTTTCTTTACCCAGAATCGTGGTAGCTACCCATCGTTGTTTAAACCCCGGTCGTGCTTGTGGAGCATCCAACAATGCAGGTGGTGTCCAATTAGTTTGAGGTCTTATTTCCTCATCTCTTGTTGAACTCCGTAAATCACTTCTTCCATTCTTGCTTGACATATTATGTATCCTTCCTGCTTAAATTGTTAATTTCTTTAGCATATTTTTTGATATGCTCAGGGTCAGTTATACCTAATTCTCTTGCCATTCTTAATTGGTCCGAAGTCATTTTTACTCTATTTCCGCGATAAACCTGACCACCTGTAGTTGGTGCAACTGCTTGTCTACTTTGTCTTGGCTTTGACACAGAAACCTCTGTATTTGATATTAGCTCGGGAAAACTCTTTTGTAAACGATTATTTAACTCATTATAATATTGAGCATCATTTTTATCAAAGCCTTCTATATCTAATTGTACATCTATAGCTCTTGCCATAGCAGTTTCTTTTTCAAAACCTTTAGAATTAAACCAATTATTTTCTTTCCACCATGTCATGGCTTTTTCTGGTGCAGGGTTTGTTGCTTGTTGTTGTGCCCTACCAACATTAGGAGAGTTTGTTTCGGTTTGTACCTTATTTGCTTTTGCTTGATTTTGTAAGGCGATTGCTGTTTTTATATCAACTAATTCTTCGTTAAATTTAATTTGTTGTTCAGTATCACCTTCTTCAATGGCTTTTCCGAGTGCTCTTTTAACTAAATTATAATGTTCAGCTAATTGATTTTGCCCTTGAGTTTCATTTGACTTTTCTATTTTTTCAAGTCTTTTCGCCATTTGAGACATTTGCATTTGTAATGCCTCTTTTTCTTCATCGCTAGTTTTTTTCTCATGTATTAATTTTTTTATTCTTTTTTGTACGGCTTGACTATAATCTTCGTCACCTATTTCTGGCTTTTTTTCAATTTTTGCCTCTACAGGTTTTTTTTCTTCTTTTACAGGTTTTTCATCTGTAACTTCTATTTCTAGTTCTTGTTCTTTTAATTTGTTCTTACTTTCTTCAATACTTTCATTGATTTCAGCATTAACTTCTTCAAGAACACTTTCTTGTATTGTATCTTCCATGGTTGCGACCTCCAAGTTTCGCATTAAATATAAGCGGTTATTTGTACGCCATCTGGCAAGATTGATGTAATCTCGTCATCATTTAGTAAAATAAACCTAACATTGTTAACAACAATCTTTTGCCCTGCATATTTGCCATACGTAACAAAATCGCCGACTTGAGGTGTTGTTTGTTGCTTCCATCTTTCGCCTGTGTCTCTATCTCTATAAGCTAATTCGCCTCTAGCAACGACATGACCATGAGCAGTTAGAATTTGCTGATTATCTTTCGCAGATTCTGGTAATATTATACCACTTTTGGTTTGTGTTGATATATCGGCAGGTTGAATTAGTATTTTCCAGTTTAAAGGCTTTGGAAGTTGGTGTGATGCAATAGTTGCTTTAGACAAACTATCAGCATAAATTTTATCTCCGTGTTGATGAGTCACGCTATTCATCTCCTATATTTATTTGTTTTATTGTTTCGTCAATAATCTCGCAAGACTCTTCTAGTCCTTGTGCTATACCGACGTTCTTATGATATGCTTGAAAGTCTGAAATACGACCTTCAACCATACTTTCCGCTATTTCCGCTTTCTTCTTCAGTAGGTTCTTCTTTATCTGTTTTAATAGGTCTGTCGTGTTCATTTATAGATGCCTCCCCAGACATTGAAACACCATTAACATTAATAGTTACATCTTGTTGTTCTTTATTTTCCATATTTTTTAACCATTTTCTTTTTTGGTTTAACTTTCTTAACTTTTGGCTTAACCATCTTAGATTTACCATATTTCATTTTATTACCTCCTTTAAGTAATTTTGAAAATGCAGTTCTATTTAACATTGTTACTCCTAAAACAACACATTAATTGTAACAGTTATATATAAATATAGATAGTACTTTAAAAAAAAATTACAATTAATTATAAAAAGAACCTTTTTTGTGTTGACTTGTATATAGTAATATAGTACTATGTACTTATAAACAACAACGTTTTTGGGAGAAAACAATGAAAAAAGACATAATTACTAACCAAAATAAATACTCTGACCAAGTAGAAGAATTGGTGCAAGAGATTGAGTACAAAGTTTCATCTTTAATTAGAAAGATGATATTAAACTCACATACTGAAAATTCAGATGGGTTAAAATTTAAACCAGATGGTAATGGTCTTGATTATGCCATTAGTCAATATGTTTTACATAATGGTTTAAACAATTCTATTGAACAAGTTCTTAATGACCAAGATGACCAAAATTCATATTAATATTTAAAAGGGGACTTGTTCCCCTTTTCTTTAAGGAGAAAACAATGAAAAAATACTTAATATTACAACCTAATCATTCTGAAATAGATGATGGTACTGCTTATCAAATCTCAAGGTCTAATGTAGATATAATAAAAGATGCTTGGGATAATGGTAATTATAGAGATGCAGGTTATATCAAAGCTGACAATCTTAATGAGGTTTTTGCAATTGGTAATGTAGAACATGAGAAAGTAGAAAAGATTGATAAATTTTATTCTATATCTTGTGGAGACATAATTGTAGACCAAGATACAAAAATTGCTCATTTGGTAGCACCAATTGGGTTTCAACCAATTAGAATATTAAGATAGGGAGAAAAAAATGACTACATTAAACTTTTCAAAACAAGAAATGACTGAATTAAGATGTATAATTTATGATACAAATGAATTTAAAATGACTCTTAAATCATACTCTAAAAATTATTCAGATGAAGAAATAAAACTTGCTGAAAAATTTCTAAGACCAATATTTGAAAAAATGAATATGTATAAATAAAATACAAAACAAATAACAAAGAATTGAGGGATTTATTTCCCTCTTTTTTTTTAATTAAATGTATAAAAGAACCTTTTTTGTGTTGACTTAGATGTAGTATATGGTACTATAAAATTATAAATTATCAATTTTTGGGAGAAAACAAATGATAAATTTTACTACAAATCAAGAATATCAAGGTAACAACATAGACCTATTACAAGGTTTAGGTAATGAATTTTGCACATTCAGACAAGCAATAGACTTCTTTAAATTATCTGGTAAAGAATTAAAAGGTGCTAAATCTTGTGCAAGATTAATGAAAGTTCTTGATAAAGAAATTATAAAGAATGGTAAAAAAGAAAAGAAAAAAGTTCCATTCTATTTCAACGTATTTGAAAAGAACCATTTAATTCAAACTATAGAATCAAATAAATAATAACTTGGGGGACTTGTTCCCCCTTTCATTTGGGAGAAAACAATGAAAAATATAAAAAAATATATAGATGATTTGTATTGGGAATACGATAGAATGTCATCTTCTGGTAAAGAAACATTAGATAAAATGGCTAGAGAAATTGATTTAGATATACCTATTACGACAAATTTCACTAGATACTATTTTAAAATAGATACTTTTAAAAATTCAAAAGAAGAAAAGAAAGAATTTCAAGGTATGTATGTTTATTTGCAAAATAAGGCAGATTTGCAAAAAGACAGTTTTGATTACAACGTTGGTATTATGCATAACAAGAATGGTAATTATTATGCCATGATTGATAGAACAGAGTATTTATCAAGCGATTTATCTGAAATAGAAGAACATATAATAAAATTTATTACAGAGGAGAAAATCTATGGATAAACCTACAAAAGTTGTTTCTAAAGATAAAATAACTCAAAAAGAAGTTGATGAGTTAATAGATAAACATGGCTTTGATATGGAACTCATAAAAAAGCAATTTGATATTGCAAAAGAAAATACACAAAGAAATTATGAGTTTAAGGTCGAACATGAAAGGCAATATGCCATTAAGGTTCTTAACGTAATGTCTAATTTAAAACAGAGGGAAAGAGAAAGAGTATTGCAGAGAGCAATATTATTGAATAAAGTATAAGGGAGGTATCCTCCCCAGACCTCAGACCCTAGTCATTTTTTCTCATTATATGGCTAGGGTTTTTATCGTCCTAGAAACGTCAACCAGTTATGGTTAATTGTTTTCTTGTTATATCATACCACAGTATTTAAGGGTAATGTTACTGAAAAGACTTTGTAGATAAACGACCTTCTAAAGATTTTTCATAAATGTCTTGTGGAGAAAGACCACTTTCTTTTAGATTGTTATAATATTCTTCAACAACATTTTTGGCTTCTTTAATTGTTCGGTCTGATTGCTGTTCTGTAGGCATTTCTAACATTGTTTCAGTCTGCAATAATTCCATATTACTTAATCTTCCTTCATCTGACCTAACATCAATATCTTTAGGCTTTGCACCATCATTTAATGATTTTCGTCTAATCAATGCCAACATATCAGCAGTATCGTCTCCCCCTACATCTATTGATAAATCATTAACTAATTTTTGATTACTCATAATTTCATCTAATGTAAGTTTCTCTATATCTTTAATATCGTATGCTTCTTCAAAAAATGCAGTAGAATCACCATCAATTAAACTTTTTTGATAATCAGGAACTCTATCGTAAAGCATATCGGTCATAGTTTCTACAAGCATATTATCTTCTGCCATGTCTCTTAAATAAGATTTAACTAATGGTCTTGAAAATAATTTTTGTGCGGATTGTAAATTAATTGGTTTCATAAGTTTTTCTCCCTTTTTTATAGTATTAGGGACTATAGCTTTTTCAACCAATTTTATTGCATCTGGAACTTGTGTTCCTAATAAACCTAATGCTCCAACTGTTCCCATTGTTCCAGTATCTTTTATAAAATTTCTTCTAGATTGGTTAATTTCTTCATTTTTTACTGGTACTGTGGTCGTAGAAACGTCGCCTGATGTTGGTAAAGATGTTTGTTGTGTAATCATACCTACGTCTTTTGATGGCTCTGTAGCTTTAGCTTTCAGCGATTTAAAGAAACCTTTGATTGGCTTTGTTACTACATAACCAAAAGGGATTGCTTCTATTCCACCAAGTGCAATATCTGTTGCAGGTAAACCTATATCTGGTCTATCTATTATTGTTTGTAGAGGTTGTCTTAAA